>Ga0137409_10003678_pt1 | contig 16199 bp, 11 predicted proteins | sample CZODoug1_16funga_FD_122059 | JGI IMG/M metagenome (GOLD analysis project Ga0137409, IMG submission 122059) | Vadose zone soil fungal communities from Angelo Coast Range Reserve, California, USA - CZODoug1_16fungal (Hybrid Assembly) | ecosystem: Environmental > Terrestrial > Soil > Vadose zone... | reverse complement strand
TTGAAAAGGCACTCTCCTATTGGACATAGGTCGAGGAAACAGAAGCGCTCGAAAGAGCCGTTACCGAAGAATAGAAGGTCGGCGCTGTTTCGCCGCAGGTAGTTTGGTCGATCATTGCACGGAGCAAAGACTCCTGGCCTCCGGCAAGGCGGTTGGCGCTGCTAAAGGCATACGGTACTCAGTCCGATGGAATTCCTTTCGGCAATCGATTTGACTACTTTTTGACGGTTGCAGGCATCCTGTTTGAGTTGGGTCGCTTCGCCGAAGCAATCAACCTTGCAGAGGAGGCGACCGTTTGTGAATGGCCGGAACCAAGATGGCAGTCTGAATTAGTTCTGCACAACGTGATGGGCATATCAGAAATGCAGCTCGGTCGATTGGACAAGGCTCGAAACTGGCTCGAGTCTAATCTGAGAATAGCCCGCGCGAACTTGCCTGCAAAGCATCTTGACCAGGCTGCGCCGCTCAGCAATTTCGCCAGTGTCCTCATTAAACAGGGGCGCTACGGTGAAGCGCGTGAGCTCTTGCAGCAGGCCTTGGCAATCCTAGAGGAAGTCTTGTCGCCAAAGCATCCTGACTTGGCTACCATGCTCAACAATTTGGCCGGTGTGCTCATTGAACTGGGACACTACGGTGAAGCGCGCAAGCTATTCCAGCGCGCCTTGGCAATCGAAGAGAAAGCCTTTGGACCGAAGCACCCTATGGTGGCCACGACGCTCAACAATTTGGCCGGTGTGCTCAGCAAGGAAGGATGCTACGGCGAAGCGCGCGAGCTATTCCAACGAGCCCTAGCCATCAGGGAGCAGGCTTTCGGGCCAAAGCACCCTGATGTGGCCACGACGCTCGGCCATTTGGCTTTGCTGCATCATGCCGAAGGGCACCACCGCGAAGCGCGCGAGCTGCTTGATCGAGCCTTGGCGATTGAAGAAGAAGTCTTGGGGCCCAATCATCCGCATGTGGCTAAGACGCTCAGAAATTTGGTTGTTGTGCTCAACGCGGACGGACACCCCGGCGACGCGCTCAAGTTACTCCAGAGAGCATCAACGATCGAACAAGATATTTCGTCTCTGGATCTAAGCAGTGGCAGTTGAGCGGTGAAAGCAATAGAATTCTGAGCATGAGATCGCCTATTGTTACCAATAGGCTCTTCGACGGAGTCTTCTCCCATGCCCCGGAATCCGCCGTATGTCGTAGGGTATGTTTTTTGCAGTATTGGGAGTAGCTGGCACCGGGCAACGTCAGGCAGCGTCAACGAGCGCTTGATGGCAGGGTAGTTCCCCCAACCGTGGAAATGGCGAACGGGCCTGATCTTCAAGGCAACGTGACCGAACTCGGCCGGTTCCTTGCTGAGGAGTTGTCAGGAGCGCTGGTAAACGACTCACGGGGCTTTCGTGTTATAGACAGAGCACACCTGAAAGCCATTCTTCAGGAGCACAAGCTGGCGGCAACAGGCCTAATTGATCCGCAGACCTGTCTCTGGCGAATTGATACGGTGGCAGTGAAACGAGCCCATCCGCGAAACGCGCTGGGCTTGAGAAACACCGAATGATTTCTTTGGAAGTTTTTCCGAGGTTGACCGAATAGCGCAGCCAGCGCGAGTCTTTGACAAATCAGCCAGCCGTGGGTGTCTGATAAAAGGCTCGACAGTGTGGTTGCCATCGAAATGAGCGGAGATTTGGGACTGTTTGTGACACGGGCTCCCGACATTGATCCCCCAATTTATCCGCGTCAGACCGCGTCCTCGCCGCTTGATGGCACTCTTGGTGTGTCCAACTCGTCTCCTCGTTCCGCAATCGTACTGAAGCCCTCGACACTGCTAGCCCTTCACAAAGCTATGAGCAAGCAAAAGTGCCGGATGCTATTCTCACCGAATCGCCGTCGGAAGCCCGGCCCGAAAGGACCGAGCGTAGAACTCGTTCGCGCGGTCGTCGAAATGAAGCAACGTAATCCCAGCTGGGGCTGTCCGCGAATCGCACAACAGATGGCCTTGGCGTTCAACATTCAAATCGATAAAGACGTGGTTCGCAGGATTCTCGCCCGTCACTACCGGCCGGGACAGGACTCCGATGGTCCCTCCTGGCTGACTTTCCTGGGCCACATGAAAGACAGTCTCTGGAGCATGGATCTGTTCAGGTGCGCGTCGGCCACGTTGCAATCCCACTGGGTCCTGGTGGTCATGGATCAATACACGCGCCGGATCATTGGGTTCGGCGTCCATGCGGGAAAGGTCGATGGTGTCGCACTCTGTCGGATGTTCAATCGCGCCATTCGAGGGCAACGCGGGATGCCGAAGTACGTCAGCTCCGACAACGATCCGCTTTATCGGTTCCACCAATGGCAAGCCAATCTGCGGATACTGGAGGCCACAGAAATCAAGTCCATCCCCTACGTTCCCCTGTCCCATCCGTTTGTGGAAAGGCTGGTCGGCACCATTCGACGCGAGTATCCTGGATCACATCTTATTCTGGACGACGGCAGATCTCGAAAGCAAACTGCTCGATCTCAGGACCTACTTCAACAACCATCGCACGCACAACTCACGGGAAGGGCGAACGCCGGATACGCCCGTGTCACGACCAATCTCCAATCCCCGCTCGTTTCGATGGCAGCCACACTGTCGAGCCCTCTATCAGACACCGGTGGCTGCCTGATTTCTCAAAGATTCGCGCTCGCTGCGGTATCCGGTCGACCTCTGCAAAAACCTCGAATGAAATCATCCGGTGTTTGCGTTCTCAGTTGCGCGGCTCCGATCGTTTCACTGCCGCCGTATCAATTCGCCAGAGACAGGTAAGACATGAATTTTTCTCCTTTTTCTTGCCCCATTTTCCTGGGGCACCAAAAGCGAGAGGCCGCTGCTCCCAAGGCGAGCGGGTGCTTTATGGGAGGGACCTGTGGTGTTCGGGAGGAACCGGGAAAGCAGAAGACGCGAAGCTGACGGGCGCAGGAATTTGGCCCGAAGCCGTGTCCAGGAAAATGAGCGGCAGAAAAAGGGTATTTACCGAAATCAGTGAGAATCGGGGCGAGAGGTGGACTCGGACGAACTGACGCCGCAACTCATTCATAGCGCAGCGCCACAAGGGGATCCACGCGCATGCCCCGGCGCGCGGGCAGATAGCATGCCGCCATGGCAGCCGCCACAAAAAGAATCGGCACCGCGACGAACGTCAGCGGATCGTTGGGCGCCACGTGGTACAGTAATGTCGTGAGCGACCGCGTCGCTCCCAACGACACGAGGATGCCCACCGCGATTCCAACCACCGCTAGCTGCAATCCACTTCCAATGACCATGCGCATGACTTGCAAGGAACTTGCTCCCAGCGCCATGCGAATTCCGATCTCATGTATCCGTTGTGAAACCAAGTGCGCCATCACGCCATAAATCCCGATAGTTCCCAGAAGCATGGCCAGCGCGCCGAAGAAAACCATCAGTTTCGTCACCAGGCGGTACCCTGCGTCCACAACAGCGATTAGGGTTTCGAGTGGAGCCAAAGAAATAGGCTGGTCGTGGTCTACCGACCAGATCGAATCGCGGATAGCCGTGGCCATCATCATGGGATCAGCGGATGAGCGAACGACAAATGCCAGAGTTGAGGAAGGAAATTGGGCTAGGGGGACGTAGATTTGCCACGAGCCCCGCTCTCGTAGGTGATCTCTCATAATGTCTCCTACTACGCCGACAATTGTGGAGACGGTATGTTGCTCGCCAAATCGAACTTGTCGTCCAATGGGATCTTCATTCGGCCAAAATTCCCGCGCGAAGCTTTGCGAGATAATCACGACTGGCGAACTTCCTTGCGAGTCCGCAAAATTAAAAAGGCGGCCTTTGACCAGCCCAATCTGCATCGTCGAAAAATAATCGGGGGACGCGGCCCAAAATTCCGCTCCGGTTCTTTCTCCCGGCTGAGCAGGCCTCCTAACGGCCTCCACTACGACACCCTGGCCGAAGCCGCCGAACGGAATGTTGCTGGCCGCGCCCGCCGAAGCTACTCCCGGCAACGCACGGAGCCGAGTTAGAACTTCTTCACTGAAATTTCTCCTCTGCGAGTCAATTATGTATTTCGTCTTGGGCAGCGCAAGTTGTGCAGTCATGACGTTTGCGGTGTTGAAACCGGGCCCAGTCCGTACAGAAATGATGAAGCTCTTCACCAACAGCGTGGTAGAGATGAGCACAACAACGGCTAGCGCAATCTCCCCTGCTACAAAGATCTGACGCAGACGGGCGCCGCGCTTACTGCCCGAAGCCTGGCCGCAGGCCTCCTTAAGGGTGTGATTGACGTCGAGCCTTGCATTCTCGAACGCCGGCGCAAGACCGAAGATCAGGCCGCACAGCAACGCGATTCCTAGCGTGAACGCCAGCGTCGTGAAATCCAGGTCAACGTGTCCGTAATTAATCATGTATCCCCGAATGCGGCCGGGTATCCACGACTCGATCAGCTTCATCCCCCAAAAGCCCAAAAGAGTCCCGCCGACCCCGCCAAGAAAAAACAGAAGCACCGATTCCGTCAAAAGCTGCCCAGCCAGCCGCCCCTCTGTGGCGCCGAGGGCTCCGCGTACGGCGAACTCCCTCGTGCGGCTTGTCGCGCGAGCCAGCATCAGATTCGCGACGTTCGCGCAGGCGATCAAAAGGATTAGCCCTACGATCACGAAGACAATCATCAGTTCGGGCGCGCCCTCTTTCCTGCGGATATCCCAAGTCATGGAGTTGACGAGCCAGGTGAGATTGGCGTTCGTCTGTGGAAACTGCTTTTCAAGGTCTGAAAAAAACACCCCCGCTTCCGCTTCAGCTTGCTCTTGCGTCACGCCGGGTTTCAGCCGGCCAAATGCGGGAAGCCAGGAGCCGCCGCGGTCGGCGCGCTGCTTATCGGTAAGCGCCAGGGGAGTCCATAAATTGGCAATGCCCATCAACGGAAACTGAAACGCTCCAGGCATAACACCGACCACCTTGTACGCTTCGCCCCCAATGGTTATGTTGCGCCCAATAATTTTCGGGTCGCCGTCGTATCGGCCTTGCCATAATCCTTCGCTAAGAATGACAACGTGCGGAGAGCCTGAGCGGTCGTCATCTGGTGTGAAGGTTCGGCCCAAGATAGGCTTGGCGCCCAAGGTGTCAAATAAATTCCAAGTCACTCGTCCGCCGTCGACTAACTCGGGACTTCCATCGCCAGTTAGATTGAGACTCGCGCCCGTCCAAGCTACGCTTTGCTCGAACGAAGTGTTCTGCTTCTGAAAATCGAAGAAGTCCGCAGGGGAAGTGACGTGTTCGCCGGTCCACCCATTTTTCTTGTCGTGTGTCGCGAACACCATCAACCGGTCGGATTGCGGATAAGGCAATGGATTGATGATCCAAGCGTTGATGCAGCTGAAGATGGCCGTGTTGGCGCCGATCCCAAGAGCAAGCGTCAGTACGGCCACGGCACAGAACGTTGGGCTCTTCGCCAGCATTCGCACGCCATAGCGCAGGTCCTGCCAACAAGCCTCAACGAGAGTTTCCCAACTGCCGGCCCGGACGATTTCCTTCGTAGTCTCAGGGCTTCCCCGCTCTATGCGGACGACACGAACCGCTTCTTGTCGGCTCATGCCTTGCTTCATCTTCTCTTCGGCAGCCATCTCCAGGTAAGCGCCGAACTCCTCATTCAACTCCTGATCGACCCTTTCCTTTCGGAACAAGGATCGGAGGCCGCTTGTGATATTCCGCAACATGGACATGAGTAGCCTCCTACTCGTAACGCAGGGCCACGATGGGATCGACGCGCGTCGCGCGTCGCGCAGGAATTGATGCTGCGAGGATGGCACAGGCCGCAAGAACCAGGGCAGCCGCGCCGAGTATCGTCGGGTCATAGCTCTTGACACCATAAAGTTGGTGCGCGAGCAGGTGGCCTCCCGCTAGGGCGGCCGGTATGCCGATGGCCAGTCCCAAGCCAAGTTGGGTGAGCGCAGCGCGCAACACTAAGCCGAGCACATTCGCGCGGTCGGCGCCGAGCGCCACGCGAATGCCGATCTCATTGGTTCGACGTGCGACCGCATAAGCTGTTACGCCATACAGCCCGACGCAGGCCAGGATGAGCGCGAGCGCGCCGAACAGCTCCGTAAGCCGCGCAATCAGTCGTTCTTGATTAAAGTTGCGAGCCACCTGCTCGTCAAAACTCATCATGTTGAGAACGGGGAGACTCGGATCCGCATCGGCAAGTGCCTTGCGGACGGCCGACTCGATATTCTCCGGTCTGCCAGCAACATGCAGCTCGATGGCACCGACCCAGCCACGAAAGGACTCTCCGGGCGGGGTTTGGAGTAACGGCAGAAAGAATGTGGCATATGCAGGGCCGCGCGTGTCCTGATATTTGGCGTCCTCGACAATGCCGACGATTTCGTAATCGCCGCTGTGACTCACATCCGTCATTCCGAAGTGCTGGCCGATAGGATCCTCGTTCGGAAAGAATCTGCGCGCGAACGTTTCGTTGATGACAGCAACATTTAGACCGCCGGGCCTGTCGCGTTCCTCGATGACGCGCCCTCGCAGCAAACGCGTGCCGATCGTCTCGAAATAGTGAGGACCAACCCTGTCCCAGGAGGGCGCTGTGCAGCGATAGTCCGGTGCTTTTCCCTGAATGTACACGCGTTCGTTCGCGTTGTTACCGCCCAGCGGGCTGTACCAGGACAGGCTTGCGCTCAGGACGCCGGGTATTTGCGGCATCGTCTCCTCAAGCCGCTGATAAAGTCCGTCAAGCTTGTCTGGGGTGTAGCCGGACAGGGACGGAGCGATATTCACGATCAGCCGGCCGTCCGTCACAAACCCAAAATGCTGGCCTTCGAGATTGCGAAGGCTTTGCGTGACCAGACCGGCTGCGATCAACAGCGCAATCGAGAATGCAACTTGTGCTACGACCAGTGATTTCTGCAGTACCGAAGCGCGATCGCCCGTGGAACGGCCTGCTCCGCGCAGGGCATCGAGGGGATCGGCTTGCGACGCGGTCCAGGCTGGTAAAATCCCGAACACGATACCTGTCATCAGCGATAGAAGGATGGAGAGACCGAGCACGGGCAGGGATGGCCGGGCGTCAATAGGAACATAACTGGCCCCGCGAAAGGCAAGTAGCAGAATGGCGTGGGCCCCCGCATATGCAACATAGAGTCCAGCCAACCCGCCCGCTATCGCCAGTAGCAGACTTTCGGTCAGCATCTGCCGTATCAGCCGGCTTCGTGCTGCGCCCAGAGCGAGCCGGACTGCCATCTGCGCACGATTAGCCGACCCACGCGCCAGCAGCAAGTTAGCGACGTTTGCGCAGGCGATCAGCAGAAGCAATGCAGAGAGTGTCACTAACAAGTGCAGGCCCGTTTCATAGTCAGTCCGCAGTTTCTCGACACCGCCAGCTGCCGCCGTCAGTCGAATATATTGTCGAGGAATGTCTTTCCTGTCTTGGTCGGGAATAACTTCGCGGTGACTGCTGAGCCACTCCTGTAATTCGACGGTGAGTCGCGCTTGCACGGGTTCCGGCGCAAAGCCGGACTTTAGTCGTCCCACAAGATACAGCCACTCCACGGCAGCGTTAGGGAGGCGCCATTTTTCCGGGTCGGCGGCCAAGGGCAGCCAGAAGTCCGGAGGATCGCTGCGAAGAGTGTCGCCATAGAATCCCGGTGGGGTCACACCTGCAATCGCGCAAGGAACGCCATTAATGTTTAACGTTGAGCCGATCACAGATGGATCTAGCCCGAAGCGCTGCTGCCAGGTGTGGTAATTCATCACCGCAACGCGAGGCGCGCTTGCTGAGTCATCGGGGGGCGCGAGGAGTCGGCCAGCGAAGGCGCGGACGCCTAACGTATTGAAGTAATTTGCCGAGACGAACTCCCCCTTAAAGGGCTCGGCGGCAGACCCGTTACGGCGAACGCTTAAATCCGATGTCCAGGGCTCAAAAGCAGCGAGCTCGCTAAATTCAGGTGTGTGGTCGCGAAGATTCTCGTACAGCGCGTAAGAATAAAGAACAAAACTACCGCCCTCCTGCGTCCCGACCATAACACAACAACTGTTATTGTCGCCGAGACGATAAAGCTGCCTAGGATTTGCTACCGGCAGCGACCTCAGCATCACCGCATCAATTAGGGTGAAGATTGCGGTGTTTGCACCTATACCGAGCGCTAAAGTAAGCACAACCACCGCAGTGAAACCGGGAGACTTGAGCAGCGTACGCATCCCGTAACGCACATCGTCGGCCAACTCTCTCGGCCATCGCCATCCCCAACCGTCCCGCGTGATCTCCTCTACTAGTCCCACATTCCCAAACTCCCGGCGCGCCCCATGCTCTGCGTCTTCCTTCTTCTCCCCCCGCTCCACGCGCTCCTGCGCCGCCATCTCCAAATGGCTCCGCACTTCTTCGTCAAGTTCCGCATCGCGCTTCTTCCACCGCCAAAGACTCACCAGCCACCTCTGCGTTTCCTTACTTCCTAGGTCGTCCCTACTCCTCCGGCTGCAGCACGCCCGCGATTGCGTCCGAAAGTTGCGACCACTTCGAACGCTCCCTTGTCAGCTGTTTCTTTCCAGCCGCCGTTAGTTGGTAAAACTTTGCGCGTTGCTTGTTTTCGGAGATTCGCCATTCCGCTCTGATCCATTTCTGTTTTTCCAGCCGGTGCAGCGCCGGATAAAGCGATCCGGTATCCACTTGAAGCAACTCGCCGGAACGATTGCGGATCGCTACGCTAATCCCATAGCCATGCTGCGACCCCCATTGCAGAGTCTGCAAAATCAGCAGGTCCAGTGTCCCCTGCAAAAGTTCAATGCGGTTCTGGTACCGCGCTTTCTTGTCGGCCATCGCTTTGTCCCCCGGTTACTCCGCGCCGCGCTCGAGTTGTCGTCTCCAATGACTTTTGCCACGCCGCATTCTGGATGCGCTCTTGGTTATGACGACTTGACCCGTCTATTTGTTTCATCCCAGGCTGTCGACATCCTACTCCCTAGCCTGTAGACACGCTACCCCCTGCTCCGAGCAACTCCGTTGCCGCTCTCCCTGTACTGCCAAGCCCTTGCCGGTCAGCGCTTTATCTGGCTCCTGCCTCCTTATCACGGTGAGTGGTTGCCCGGTTCCGCCACTGCCAATCCCAATTTCGGACAGTCCAGCCGTTTGCCCCGCGCAGCGAACCGCTCTCCAACTGCGGTATCATGGAAGAAGGAGCTTGAAGAAAGTTCCCCATATGCTTCGTTCCGCACTAAGGAGAAGCAATTGATTCCACGTTACACGCGCCAGGAAATGGGCCACGTCTGGAGTGACGCGAACAAGTTTGCGAAGTGGCTGGAGGTTGAGCTGGCCGCCACTGAAACTCTTGCCGAAGCGGGCCACGTTCCGAAAGATGCCGCAGCCGCGATTCGCTCTCGCGCCAAGATCGACGTGGCGCACATCCATCAGATCGAAGCTCGCGTGAAGCACGATGTCATCGCCTTCACCATGGCCGTGGGCGAATCGATCGGCGATCCCGACGCGGCGCGCTGGCTGCACTACGGCATGACTTCGAATGACGTGGTGGACACCGCGCAAGCCCTCCAGCTGCGCGATGCTTCAAAACTGATCGAACGTGGATTGGTGATGTTTGGGGAAATTCTCGATCTGCGCGCTCACGAGTTCCGCATGACTCCGCAAATCGGGCGCACTCATGGTATTCACGCCGAACCGATTACCTTCGGACTGAAGATCGCGAACTGGTTCGCGGAGAACCAGCGCAACATCACGCGCTTCCGCGAAGCCGCCGCGCAAATGGCGGTCGGGAAAATATCCGGCGCCGTCGGCAACGCCTCGCATCCCGGCCCGGAAATCGAAGAGCGCATCTGTAAACGCCTCGGGCTTATCGTTGCTCCTGTCGCTTCCCAGGTGATTCAGCGCGACCGCCACGCGCAATATCTCAGCGCGCTCGCGCTCATCGCCGCCACGCTCGAAAAAATAGCGCTCGAAATCCGCCACCTCCAGCGCACCGAAGTCCGCGAAGCCGAAGAGCCCTTCAGCGGCGAGCAGCGCGGCAGCTCGGCCATGCCGCACAAGCGCAATCCTGTTACCTGCGAACAAATCTGCGGCCTCGCTCGTCTCGTACGCTCCAACATGCTCGCCGCATTTGAAAACGTCGCCCTCTGGCACGAACGCGACATTTCTCACAGTTCCGTCGAACGCGTCATTCTTCCTGACTCCACCATTCTCGTCGACTACATGCTTTCAAAAATGACTATGATCATCGGCCAGATGCGCGTCTTTCCTGAACGCATGATGCGCAACCTCGAATCCACCCATGGCCTCGTTTATTCGGGACAGTTGCTGCAGGATCTGGTGGAGAAGGGCATGCCGCGCGACGATGCCTACAAGGCGGTGCAGGAGAACGCCATGGCGGCGTGGGAGTCCGACACCAGTTTCCAGGAACGCGTCTCGAAGGACGCGCGCATCGCGAAATACCTGGATGCGGGCGCTCTGGCGCACACCTTTGATCTGCAACGGCAACTCCGCTTTGTCGATGCCATCTTCGCGCGGGTGTTTGGCGGGCATCCCGCGGGGGAGAAATCCGGGGCGAGCTCGGCGGGATCGCACTAGTCTAAATTAGACTAGTTTTGGGTGCCAAAAATAAAGGCGCTCCGACCGGGTCGGAGCGCCTTTTTGCCTCTTCTAATTCCGGCTTGCGCTGAAATTAGCTGCGGAGGCGGAAAATCGAGTCGTCATCATCTGTCAGCCGCGAACAAAAACAAAGAACTAAGAATTACTCGACGCGCTGAACGTAACGAGCTTCCGAGGTGTCCACTTTAATTCTGTCGCCCTCATTTACAAATGGCGGCACCTGAACGACCAAGCCAGTCTCCAGCGTCGCCGGCTTCATCACCGCGCTGGCGGTAGCTTTCTGAAGCGTAGGCTCGGTCTGGATCACTTTCATGTCCATGGTGTCGGGCAGGTCCACGCCAATGGCTTTTTCCTCGAAAAATTCCACTCTCACTAAAGTGCTGGGAATCAGGTAGTAAACCGTTTCGCCCAGCTCCTCGCGGTTCATTTGCATCTGCTCGTAATTCTTCGTGTTCATGAAGTGGAAATCGTCGCCCTCGTTGTAGAGGTATTCGAATTCGACTTCATCGAGAATGGCGCGGTCCACGAATTCTTCAGCGCGGAACCGGTAGTCGATGATCGCCCCGGTGCGAAGGTTTCTCATGCGCGTCTGCATCGAGCCGCGCTTGTTGCCAGGCGTGCGGTGATCGACACTGAAGATGGTGAAAAGCTGGCCCTCGTGCTGGATGACCATGCCGGGGCGGAGTTGTGTCGCTTTGACGCTGCTCATTGTTTTTTTTTGCGGCCGCAGAGCGGCCGACAGCTCCCTAGAACGATTGCGAATTTCGGAAATTCCTGCAAGCAGCACGCTCTGCGATGCGGTGCACGCGGAATAACACGAGGCACACTGGGAAATGCTTTCAGCCCCAGTGGGAATGACCAGTATAAAGGGGCTCAATCGGGATGGTCAATCTGTCTTCCTTGTCCTTCCGGAGTCTTCTGTTGCAGATTGTGGTGTTCCATTCAGAAGCCCTGGCGCTCTCCGGTCACCGGCATTCCGGAATAATGAACGTGAACCAGGCGCCAGCGGCCCCGTATTTTCTGATAGAGCTGCGTTTCGCGGCCGTGGGTGGTGAGGGGGGAGCCGTCTTTTCTGAACTTGGCGGCAAAATCCCAATAGAATTCGGCCTGGGCGGCGTCGCCGAGAATATGGATGGAAACGTCGTGAACGCTTAGTTTGCGTTCCGAGAAGTTATCGCCCATCAGTCGCGTGTAGACATTTTGCTTGATTTGCTCGAAGCCGTGTTCGTGGCCCAGGGGGTGGATGAAGGAGACGTCTGGCGAATCCAACCAGACGTCAGCGGCGAGAGTGGTATCGGCGGCGTCGATCGATTTCGCGTATTTGTCAATCAAGCTGCGGATCGCGGCGCTGTCGGCGGCCGTTTCCTCTGACGAATTGTCGCCATGCGTTTCGTCTTTTCCTCCTTTTGTGCGTGCCGTGGCGACTTCCGCCATGATCTTTTCGATTTCATCGGGATTGCGCGGCAGCCGTTCGCTCAACAGTTTGGCGCCGGTTTCGGTGATGAGGACGTCGTCCTCGATGCGCACGCCCAGATTTTCCTCTGGGATGTAAATACCGGGTTCGATAGTGATAACCATGCCGGGCTGGAAAGGGACGCAGTGGTCACCTGCGTCGTGGACGTTTAATCCGATGTGATGGCCGAGGCCATGGATAAAATATTGCCCAAGCGCCTTGCCTTGAAGATCCTTTCCGTGGGAGTTGATGTAGTTGTAGGCAATCTTGTGGACGTTTTTATCGCCTTTGCCGCAAAAATCCATGCCGGGTTTCAGAGCGGCCAGGGCAGCGTTCTGCGCGCCAAGAACGATGTCGTAGATTTCACGCTGGCGGGGCGTAAATTTGCCGTTCGCAGGAATGGTACGCGTGATGTCGGCGGAGTAGCCAGCGTATTGCGCGCCGACATCCAAGACGACGATGTCGCCGTTTTCGATTTTGCGCGACAGTTTGTCGTAGTGCAGCGCGGTGGAGTTGGGGCCGGCGCCAACGATCGGGGCGTAGCCCTCTGCTTCCGAGCCGCCCCATGCGTGGACTTCAACCATTTTTGCTGCCACCTGATATTCGTAAAGTCCTGGCCGCATCAGCTTCATGGCTTCGAGGTGGGAGTCCAGGGTCAAGCCAATCGCTTCTTTCAAGAAGGCAATTTCGCCAGGGGACTTGATCTGGCGCAGGGCGCCGATTTGTGCCCGAATGTCCTTCAGCTTGGCCTGCGGCGCAGCGAGTCCCAGCCACTCGACGACCGATTTTTCGTGGGGGTAACCGCCAAGTTCTTTCTGATAAGGAAGAATGGTGTAGAAATTCGGATATGTCTTGGCAAGATTTTCGATCGCAATGCGAAAGTCGCTCTCGAACGATTTTACGGCCGCAAATCCGGTGCGCGCTTCGATGCCCGGGTCGGTTGGTGACATGCGGACGCCGTTCCATCTCTCTTTTTGTGAATTCTTTGCAGGGAGGAAAAGCGTTTCTCGCGCGATGCGCGGCACTTCGTTTTTCTGCCCCGGGGGCAGGATTATCAGGCCGGCTCCTTCTTCGTTGTGGCCCGTAAGGTAATAGAAATTCTCTTCCTGCTCAAAAATGTAGTTTTGCGAGCCTTCTTCGCGGCCTGTAAAGCCCCACAGAACGATCGGCCCATCGGCTTGCGCGGCAAGCCTTGCGCGGCGCTCCGCGTAGACACTATTGGGTTCGCGTTCGCGGCGCTCTTGAGCGTGCGCGGTGGTGGCGAGGCAAGCCAGACACGACAATCCCAGGAACAGCCGTTTTGCAGCCTTCAACCGGCCAAGCGACCACACCGACCACAGGCGACCACTCATTCGCGCACCTCGGAACCTTCCTATTGTTGTTTCGCCCACAGGGCATGTGGGTTTGCGGCGTGCCACGCACAGACGGGAAATTGTAACTGAAGTGGCGAGCCGCCGATATATGTGGCTATCATGACCCCTGAAACAGATACCATTTTGGCGGTTTGATGAATCTAATCAAGTATGCGAATACGAGGGGGATTAGTTGCGTTCGTGGTTGCGATTCAGTCCATATTGTTCCTGACACATTTTTTCATTTATAAAACGTGGACGTTTGCGCTGCCGGGGAATGATTTCTCTGGTAGCTGGCTCAAAGCGACGATTGGCGTGTTGTCCATCAGCTTTATAGCTGCGTCGCTTCTGGCTTTTCGGTTCACAAATCCCGCAGTGCGAACGCTCTATCGAATTGCCGCGGTGTGGCTTGGAATTGTCAGCTTCTTGTTTCTTGCGGCATGCGCGTCATGGGTGGTTTTTGGCGTGACGCGGATCGCCGGGAGCAACGTGCATTTTCACGGGATCGTGAAAATTTTGTATGCAGCAGCGGTGTTGAGCGGGATTGGCGGAGTGTTGAACGCCGGCTGGACGCGCATCCGGCGGATTACCGTGCGGCTTGAAAATTTGCCGGAAGCGTGGCGGGGGCGGAAGGCGGCGCTGATCAGCGATTTGCACCTCGGCCATGTCCGCAACGGCGGATTTCTGCGGCGGATCGTGGCGCGGGTGATGAGAGAAAATCCCGACGCTGTGTTCCTGGCTGGGGATTTGTACGATGGGACGGCTATCGATGCGGCCAAGGCAGCGGAGCCTTTGCGCGATTTGCGGGCGCCGCAGGGCACCTATTTTGTTGCCGGAAATCACGAACAGTTCGGCGACGATTCCCGGTACCTGAAGGCCGTCAGCAACGCGGGAGTGCGCGTGCTGCACAATGAGAAAGTGGAAGCGGATCAACTGCAGATCGTCGGAGTGCCGTACAATCACGCTACTCAGGACGAGCACTTCCAGAGCGTGTTGCGGCAAATCGGCGTGGACCGGAGCCGGGCCAGCATTCTGCTTACACATGCGCCAGACCGTCCGCACATTGCGGAGCAGGCTGGGATTTCGTTGCAGGTGTCAGGGCACACGCACGTGGGGCAGTTTTTTCCATGGACCTGGATGGCGCGCCGAATCTATCGCCAGTTTGTGTATGGACTCAGCCGCATTGGAAAGATGCTGATTTATACCAGCAGCGGCGCGGGAACGTGGGGACCACCATTGCGTTTGGGCTCCAGTCCGGAAATTGTGTTCTTTCAGTTTGAGTGAGAGCTGCGGACTTCGTCCGTAGGCTGTGCCTGAACTGGCTGTCAGCCGCGGAAAAAATCAATCAACAATTCAGAGACGCGGGCTGGCTCTTCGTGCTGGAGCCAATGCGTGGCATTGGCAAAGGTGAAGAGCTCGGCGCTCGTGCAATAACGCAAACTTTCGTGCGCCATTTCGGCGAGGAGGAAGTTGTCGTGTTCGCCCCACAGGATGCGAGTGGGGACGCGGACGGTTTTGTCTTGAAATTTGACACGGGTGCGGAACAGCGCGCGATACCAGTTGATCATGGAAGTTATAGCACCGGCTTGGGACCATGCGGCGCGATATTGAGCGAGATCTTCGTCGGAAAAGGTGCCCGGGCGGCTGGAGCGGAGGAGTGCACGCGCGCCGACGCGGAAATTGAAAGCGGAGAAAAATGCTTCCGGGAGCCAAGGAAGCTGGAAAAAGAACATGTACCAACTGCGGAGAAGTTGACGCGGACGCGTGCTGAGGAATTTGCGCATCACCGAGGGATGCGGAACGTTGAGGACGACGAGTTTGGCGATGCGCTGCGGATGAAGCAGGGCGGTGCTCCAGGCCACGGCGGCGCCCCAATCATGTCCAGCGAGGAAAATCTTCTCCTGACCGAGTTGGTTTGCGATGGCGATGACGTCAGAGGCGAGTTCAGTGAGAGAGTAAGCTGCTACTCCGGACGGTTTTCTGCTGAGGTTGTAGCCGCGCTGGTCGGGGACGATAACGCGAAATCCGGCGGCGGCCAGCGGCTCGATCTGCTTTCGCCAGCCATACCAAAATTCCGGGAAGCCGTGGAGAAGAACGACGACGGAGCCGTCCTTTGGGCCAGCGGCAACCGCATGCAGTCGAATGTCTCCGTGCTGGAACTGGATAGTCTCCACGTGGGGCTAGAAGCCCGGAGCGCCGGAAGTAGCGGGGCGCATTTCGGGGGCGTTGACGCCGAAGCGGAGACGCGCGAAATACGATTGGCCGAGCGACATGCAACCAGTGTAGAGATAGCCCCAGACGAAGAGCAGAAGGAACGGGACAGTGGCGTAGTTTTCGTTCCAGATGGCGTAGACGATGGCAAGGGAGAAATACAAGCCGAGCAGCACTTCCGCGTAGGGCATCCATCCCGCTTTATTCCTGTAAGACTTTTTCGCGAACGTGCCTTGCTTGCCTTCGATATTAAATTTGGGCGTGCGGGCAAATTCGCTCTTCTTGCCGAGCAGCGCTTCGATCACCGCCTGCGCGTTGCGAACGGAAATGCCGATGCCGGTGGCCATGACAAACGGCATATACAGAAACGTTCGCCACCACGTTTTAGGCCGTAGCTCTCTTTGTGCCACGAGATAAAAGCTCGAGATGGAGCAGGTGGAAGCCAGAAAAAGCGGCAGGTCGATTACCAGCATCTGGAACCAGCCTTGATAGAAGCGGACGATCATGACGGGGAGAAGCGTGACGGAGAAAACGACCATCAACGGATAGCTGATGTTGGCGGTGAGATGGAAGAAAGCTTCGGCTTTGACGTGCCAGGGCGCGTCT
>Ga0137409_10003677_pt1 | contig 16199 bp, 10 predicted proteins | sample CZODoug1_16funga_FD_122059 | JGI IMG/M metagenome (GOLD analysis project Ga0137409, IMG submission 122059) | Vadose zone soil fungal communities from Angelo Coast Range Reserve, California, USA - CZODoug1_16fungal (Hybrid Assembly) | ecosystem: Environmental > Terrestrial > Soil > Vadose zone... | reverse complement strand
GGCGTATTGCCATGCCGGCCGAGCGGCCCTTCACCGAACATCAGTACATTGAACCAGTGGTTGGGATCGCCGGTTATGACGGTCTTCGGGTCGTACGGGATCCAGTTGTATGTTCCACCTGCTGGGTTGGTCACAGCCGAGACAGCCGCCGTGTTGAGATCCGGTTTCGTGCTGTTAGACTGCGTGATCACACCGCTGAAAGAGCGGTCCTGAGTAATCAACGGTGTAAATGGGAAACCCTGCGAAAGGGAGACGATGTTGCCCATATACCAGCCGTTCAGGACTTTCGACAGGATGCCCCCCGACTTCATGTTCGGGAGGTGATACAGCACGCTCAAGCGCATGGAATGAGGCACGTCGCTACACGACAAACCTTTGTCCAATTTTAAGTTGGTGGGGTTGAATCCAACCGCGGTCCCGATCGCGCCGCCGCCGCAATCGGTGTTGTACATCTGGCCCGCGGTCGTGTCGATTGATCTGGAATACGTATACGAGGCTTGGAAGTCCAATCCGTGGGACAGCCGCTTGACCGCAAGAACCTGAAGTCCGCTGTACCAGGAATTCGACGGTGAAGTGATGAACAGCGCGCTCGTGAAGTAGGGGTTGTTCCGGCACGGGTAAGGGGATCCGGTGAACGGTCCGGTTACTGTGTTTCCATTCTTCGAGTAGCTGGTGACGTTTTGACCTAGTGCCACTGTAACTGGGGGCAATGCATTTCCACTCGAATCGAGCGGAGTGAACACGTAGGGCTGCGGATTTCCATTGGCGTCAAGCGAAAGCGCATTGTTCTGGCACTGGAATGGAACGCTTCCGTTAACAACGTTATATTGAGGAACTCCGTTGACAGTCGTCAGAGGCGTCACCGGATTCCCTTCGATCAGAGAGAACAAGTTAATGCCACGGTTGCCCACATACGAAACTTGAAGCCCGATTCCTCCAGGGAGCTGCTGTTCGACCGTCAGGTTGTATTGCAAAACGTGCGGGTTCTGGAGATTGGGGTCGTTCATCTGCAGAGCTTTCCCAAATTGCGAGAGACCGAAATCGGCGGGATTGGGATTTCCGTTGACGTCAACAAAAGGAAGCGCGAAATCCTTAGCCGACTGGGCTACCTGGGTCTGAGCGGAAAACGGTGGAACCCCGTTGGCTGCCTGGGTCAGCAGGGACCCAATGTTGGCGATGTCCCAATACATGCCGAAGCCTCCACGGACCGACGTCCTCCCGTTGCCGCGCACGTCCCAAGCAAATCCGACGCGTGGGCTCCAGTTCCTCAGCGTCCAATTGTGGTTGAAGATCCCACCGGTCTTGTAGGTGGGGGATCCCCCTAACAGGTCGGGAATTATGGAACTCCGGCGGTACAATTCGTGCGGCACGGTTTGAAACTCATAACGCAACCCAAGGTTGAGCGTCACGCGCGAAGTGGCGCGATAGTCGTCCTGGGCGTAGAACCCAAACGTCTTAAACATGTAAGATCTGTCCAGATAGCGGCCTTGGTACGGGGGATTCAAGACGCCGTTGGTGGAGAAGCCGGGAACAGGAGTCACGCTCAAGAAGCTTGTGGTCTTGCCGGTCATCCAATTGGTGATGTTGTTCCCCGAGTTCAGTGCCCCATACGCTCCCTTCTGCATCTGGGAGGAGTCCTGATAGTTGTTCATGAGGATACCGAGCTTGAACGCGTGTTTGCCGCGCGTCAGAAACACGTCATCCGCAAGGGTCCAGACGTTCTGCGGATGATAGGTGGGAAATGTATTGTTGAAGGAAAGGGTCGTCACGCCCTGGCCGGGTACAAAACCTCCGTTGAATCTCCCCGGGAGATACGACCAAATGCAAACGGGATTGGTTGTGGCGAAACATGTGCTGCCCGGGGTGTTTGCCGTATCGATCATGTCGAAATCGGGATTGAGTCCAGGGTCGCGATTGATTCCAGGGTAACCGATGAAATTGGTGCGACTGAACGACAGTCGCCCCGAGTTCAACAATGTCGAAGAGAAGATATGATTCTCACCGAAGGTGACGTATTGATTCCGGCTCAGGCCGAGAGAAAAGAACTGCGGATACCCGTTTCCCGTATCAGCGGAGCTCAGGTTGTTGTAGGGGGTGACGAGGCGTGTGTCGTTCAGCGTGTAGCGCGAGAAAAACGTGTCCGACGCCGAAAAGGTATGGTCCACCCGAATTTGGCCGTAGTCGTCCCGCACACGCGTTGAACCCGGATACGTGTAGTTGCTGCCCGCAATATTCTCGTTCGGAAACGGGAACTGCCCGATCCACGGCGTGGTCATGTTTGCGGTGGCGGGGTTGGAGCCGGTAATGTTTGCGCCGGCAGCCAGCGATCCGCACCCCGTTGTCGCCATGGTTACCGTTCCTGATAAACGGCCCTTGAGGATCTGCTGGTTTGCAGAGCTAAACCCCGCAGGAATTGCAAATTTATCTGGGAAGACGCCACTGGCGGGCAGCGGTCCTCCGCCAATGATCACGGGCACCGCTGGACCACCGCCAGGCGGTGTAACATTCACGAAATGGCATTGTTCGGGAAGCGTCGTATCCTGAATGGCGTCTTGCTGCGCCGTCCGCAAGCCCTCATACACCAGGTAGAAGAACGTCTTGTCTTTGCGGATAGGCCCGCCCAAGGCCGCTCCGAAGTTGTTACGTTTGAACTGTGACAGACGCTGTCCGCCCAACAGTGAGGGTTGAGCTTCAAAAAAGTTGCGCGCATCCAAATGGTTGTTGCGGAGGTATTCGAACACATCGCCGTGCCAGCGATTGCTGCCGCCCTTGCTGACGATGACCATCTGGCTGCCCGTGGTCAAACCATATTCGGCGCTGAAATTGTTCGTGACAACTCTGTATTCCTTGATGCCGTCCACACCGAGAGTATTTCCGGCGATCGAATTCGCGCCCGTGCCGTACTGGTTGTTTATGATTGCGCCGTCGAGGGTGAAGTTGTTCGAACGCGGCGGCAAGCCGTTCGTGCTGATCCATGTCCCCGCAGCGCCGGACCCGCCTCCCGACGGGTGGGTGTTGACTTGCACGCCCGGCTGAATCAGCGTCAAGTCAAGGTAATTCCGGCCGTTCAGCGGAAGGTCGGAAATTCGCTGGTCGTCGACGAGGGACCCGAGAGAACTGGTCGTTGTATTGATGACGGGAGCCTCCCCGGTTACCGTGACTTCCTGTGTGGCAGAGCCCACCTGCAACGCAGGGTTCACGACGAGTTCCTGCGCCACGTTAAGAGTCAACGCCGTCTCGGTCGATGTCTTAAACCCGTCCTTCTCCACCCTCACCGAGTAATGCCCGGGACGCAGTCCGGGGACACGAAACGCCCCGTCGTCACCGCTCGCGACTGTGCGCGCCTCGCTCGTATCCACGTTCGTAATCGTGATTCTTGCTCCCGGCACGGCCCCTCCGGAGGCGTCTTCCACCACACCCAAAATCGTTCCAGCTACTTGCGCTGACGCGGGACAAGCCATCAGCGACAGAACTAACAAAACACCCGCGCCGAAAAGCATGGAACAAGGCCCATGGAACATCCTTCTCGTTGCAGCCATGAATCCTCCTTCGTCAGCCCTATGCCGCACCCACCAGCGTTCGGCTTCAGGTCAGCTAGTCGAACAATTTTTGTTGGCCTTTTTTTTCACGACCGAGAACTTGTGCAAACCTGCTCCCGGAACCACTCACGCAATTGTGCCGCTTGGAAACCTGGACTTATTCGCGGAATTATTCGCTCTCGTTGAAAACAACAATTGGAAAAATGATTGGGATTAGGCCGCAGAAAAGGGCAAGCGCACAAACTCCCGCATTCGTCTCGGACAGGCGCGAAAACCCACAAGACCACTCTCACATGCACATCCCCAGCACCCGGCAATTCTGCCGAGCCTGTATAACGAGACCGTTAGCAAGGTTTTACACCCTTCTTAGACGCCGTGCAATACCAAGTTCAGCTAATTGAACAGCACTTAAAACGCAAGTGGCCCGCAAGCGCAAAGAACCACGAAATCCATAACGGATCTCGTCCCTCACCTGCGCGAGTTAGGCCAGGGACTTTATGGCTTCGCGATGGCGCATGGCGTACGGGCCGATTCGCAGGACAACCGCCGACATGGACAACGGTGAAATTTACAGAATGGAATTGGACGGAAAGATTCTCGGCAAGTTTGGAATGGCGGGCAAACAAATGAAGGAGTTCGGTTCCGTGCACGAAATTGATTGCCGGAACCAAAATGAAATTTACGTCGGCGAGCTCACGAATTGGAGAGTGCAAAAACTGACCTTGCATCCCGAACAGGCCAAGTAGGAAATATCGAAACCAGCTCTTTCAGTCGCGTTCAGCGCGTCTGGGGACAGCCGCCGGCAACCGGCTCTTTTCGGGCCGCGTCCGCGGAGCGCCTTCCAGAACCTGTGGTTTCTTCCGATTGGACTTCTCCATGCGTGACACCGCATAAGCCAGGAGGCCGAAGACGTCGCTCAGGCCGCTTCGGACTTTTTCTCGCCAGAATTTGCCGCCCTGTCCAATGTGCCGGTACTTCTTGTACCGGGTATCGAGGAGTTGGTTTGTTGGAACATTGGCGAATGCACGAAGAGCGGAAAGCACATGGCTCTTCAGTGCCTCGGCCGTGGCGGCGGGGTCGAGATGCGCGCCACCTTCGGGTTCGGGGATTACTGTATCAATAATGCCGAGGGAAAGGAGATCCTGGGCAGTGAGTTTCAGGACTTCTGAAACAGTCTCCGCCCTGCCGGCGTCCCTGTAGAGAATTGCCGCAGCTCCTTCCGGAGAGATTACCGAGTAAATCGCGTTTTCGAGCATCAACACACGGTCCGCCACGCCCAGAGCCAGGGCGCCCCCGCTTCCCCCCTCGCCGATGATCACGGAAACGATGGGAGTAGGGAGGTTTGCCATCGTAGCGAGATTGCGCGCCAGCGCGTGAGCGATCCCGCGGTGTTCGGACTCATAGCTGGCCTGGGCGTTCGGACAATCAACCAGCGTTACAACGGGAATTCTAAACTTGGAGGCGAGCCTCATGAGGCGCAACGATTTTCGGTAACCTTCTGAGTACGCCTTGCCATCATGCGAGGCTGCTTTTTCTTCGGGAGTGCCGCCCCGGTCGTGCCCGATGACAATCATGGTCTGGCCGTTCAGTTCCGCAAGGCCCCCGACGATGGCCGGATCGTCAGCGCTCCATCGGTCCCCATGAAGCTCCAGGAAGCGTGTAGCCATTCGGGCGATGTAGTACCGCGCCGAAGGGCGCCCCGTATGCCTCGCCAATCCCACCTTTTGCCAAGCAGGCAGCCTTTGGCGTTTCACAGTTTGCGGCAAGCCCTCCGCTCCCGCGTCCGCGGATCTCTGTTTCCTCAAATGGCCGACCAGGTAGGCGATCACGGAAGGCAGGTCCGCGCGTTTGACGACGAGATCGATCAGCCCCGCATGCAGCAGCGTTTCCGCGCGGTGCGAGTCCTTCGGCGGCGCAACCCCGGTCGTCTGTTCGATTACGCGGGGTCCGACAAACCCAATTTGAGCTCCCGGCTCGGCGATCAGAATGTCGCCCAGCGAAGCAAAGCTGGCGGTAACGCCTCCAAATGTCGGGTCGGTCAGGACGGAAATGAAAGCAAGGCCTTGGCGGTCGTGCCTGGACGCCGCTGCCGCCACCTTCGCCATTTGCATCAGCGAGAACATTCCCTCTTGGACGCGGGCGCCGCCGCTGGCCGCTACACTTACTAAGGGTATTCGCCGTGCGGTGGCCTCCTCAAAGGCGTGAGCGATCTTCTCTCCCACAACGGAGCCCATAGTGCCGCCCAGGAACGCAAAATCGAAGACGATCAAAACCGCACGTTGGCCGCCAATTTTGCAAACTCCGGATGTGACTGCTTCGCGGACTCCTGTTTCGCGGCGCGCCTCTTGTAACCGGGCTCGATAAGACCTTAAATCCGCGAACTCCAGCGGGTCAACGGAAACAAGATTGCGGTCGAGTTCAAGAAACGTCCCTTCATCCGCAAGGGTGGCGATGCGAGCCGCCGAGGGCATCGAAAGATGATGTTTGCATTCCGGGCAGACGTAGAGATGCTCCTCCAGCACGGCCCTGGAATGGACCGTGGCGCAGCTGGGACATTTGGAGGAAGCGGGACCCGAGACTTTACGCCTGACCATCTTATCCTTCCTAGGGGCGGGTGCTGCATCGTGGACGTCCGCGAGCCCAAGGCTAGGATTCAAGTATGGCAGGTCTTTTGCCTTTGTTTTCATGAATATTCCGTGACTGTGACCACTAAATTATTGAGCCATGGGGCCAGGTGCGACCCTGTCCCGACAGTTCTTCCCGGCAAACTTACTTGCTTCATTTTCAGATCAATGCGTACCGACGGACGGATCCCGCTTGGGGGCTAGGATGCGAACTCCGCCGTCCAATAAGATGCTGACCACACGAAAAAAGTAACGCCCTCTCGCGCGGATTCGGAATCACGGCTCGATTTTTAACAACTCTTAGCTTTCTGATACCAATCCAGGATCTGCTCACCATTCCAGTGAAGTACGCCGCTGAATTTTGCGATGTAATCGTAAACGGCTTCGAGATATTTGATTCGGGAAGGCTGCCCGCTGATGTAGGGGTGAATGGCGATGGCCAAAATCTTGGGCCGCTCCGCGCCTTCCTCATACAATCGGTCGAACGAATCGGCGCACTTTTGGGTCCAGTACTTCGCTTCGTGGTGTTGCACGGCCATCATCGCGATGTCATTGCATTCGAGCGTATAGGGCAAGGTGAAAAGCGGCCCGTGTTTGGTGGAAATTTCCGTTGGCTCATCATCATAAACCCAGTCGCAAATGTACTTGATCCCGGATGCCTTGAGATAGTCGGGTGTATCGTACGTTTCCGTGAGGCCAGGCCCCATCCATCCGGAGGGAGGCTTGCCCGTAAAATCCTTGATCGTCGCCACCGTGCGCTCGATCATCGCAGGCTGGTCCTTTTCGTTGTGAATGGGGCCTTGTTCGAAACTGTGGCCCATGAACTCCCACCCTGCGTCCTTGCAGGCCTGCGCCACGCGCGGATAATCAATGCACACACGGGCGTTGATCGAAAGGCTTGGCCGGATCCCAAGCCGTTCGTAGAGCGCATGGAAACGCCAGAAACCGACGCGCATCCCGTATTCGTGCCAGCTCCAATTGGGGACGTCGGGCAGCTGGGTGATCCCCGTGGGCGGCGCCAGCACTTGCCGTGGCATCGCACGCGAAATGTCCCAAACCTCGATGTTCACGATCGTCCAGACAATGATGCGCTCGCCGTTCGGTAAACGGAGCTTTGGCCGATCGACGATCGCGGAGTATTTCGCACGTTCGTTGGGCAACGCCATCGCACACACCACCTTCGCAAGATTGTTGCGCACACCGGATGCGTGTGCTTCCTGCACTGAAATGACGAGAAGGTCTGTACCAAACTCTCTCGCTTGTTGTCAACGAGGGTTCACCTGGAGACAATTCGAGTTCTCTGCGGTTCTCTGCGACCTCCCTATTGTGCTTTTCGGAATTTAACACTGAGGACGCAGAGAAAGACCACAGAGTGCACTGAGAGTTTGTTGGAGAATGACAAGAATAGACGTCGGACAAAATAAAGCCGATTTCTTTGTGGCTCTCTGTGGTCCTCTGTGGCCTCTGTGTTGAACTTTTCAGATCAAACGCAGAGGACATTGATGAGGTCAGCGGGTCTTGGGAGGGAGGAGGGCCGAATGTGGGTGTTCATTCGGCCCGGGGTGGTCAGGAGTGCTAACGAAAAAAAGGTTAAACTAGGGCAGGGATTCTGTCCAATTCATCGTTTCGATGGGAACTATCAGTTTCCGGGCTCGTTCGAGGGGGTGCTGTAACAATGGGCCGCGGGGTAGCGTGTCGAATTTCCTGAGGTCCCCTTCGGACTGAACAACTGCGGGTTCGCGCGCGCATTTTGTCCGGCCAGAATGCCGGCCTCTTCAAGCAGATCGTCGTGGCCATTGTAATATTCCGGAACAATTTCCTTCATCTTCGTGCGAATCGCGGCAGCGCCATCGACGGACATGACGGATTTGAGCTGAACCAATTGGCGCGCCAGATCGTCTCCGCGATGCGGTGTGCCACGAATCTGCCTGATCTTAGGGAACGGTGTCGGATGAATTTCTTCGGCCGGGTAAGAAAGCTCTTCGAAAAGCTTTTCGCCGTCGCGCAGGCCAGTAAAGCGAATGCCTACTTCGTGCTCGGACTTGCCGGAGAGACGGATCAAAGTTTTTGCCAAGTCAAGAATGCGCACGGGTTCGCCCATATCGAGCAGCAACGTGTCGCCGTGGTTTCCAATGGCGAAACCTTGCAGAACCAACGAGACAGCTTCGCGTGTAGTCATGAAGAATCGCATGATATCCGGGTGCGTGATCGTGAGCTGCTGGTTATCTCGAATCTGTTTCTGAAATACGGGGACGACACTCCCGTTTGAACCCAGCACATTCCCGAAGCGCACGGAGACGCAGCGCGTGAGGCTGTTTGGACGGCAGGAAATAATCAGCTCGCCAAGCCTTTTCGTAGCGCCCATGACGTTCGCCGGGTTCACCGCCTTGTCCGATGAAATCAGGACGAAGCTCGGACAGGCGTTTTCCTCCGCGATTTCCAGCAAGCTGAGTAGGGCAAACACATTATTTTTTACCGCCTCATAAACGTTCGTCTCCATCATGGGCACGTGCTTATAGGCGGCGGCGTGAAAAATAATTCGGGGCTTATGTTCAGCCAGAAGATGACTCATCCGATCACGGTCTCCAATATCAGTCACGCAGAATACAAGTTGGCTTCCACTTTCTTGCTTTGAGAGTTCGAGTTGCAGATAAAAGATCCCAGTTTCATTGTGGTCCAGACAAATCAGCTTGCCGGGACGGAAGCGCAAGATTTGGCGGCACAATTCCGATCCGATGGATCCCGCCGCGCCGGTCACCAAGACATTCTGGCCCGCAATTTGCCTCTTGACGGACTCCAGATCGAACTCGACCGGCTCTCGACCCAGAAGATCTTCCAGGCGTACGTCGCGGAACTGACTGACGTTGATTCGCCCGTTGAGAATGTCCTGTAGAGATGGCACGGTTTTGAATTTCATGTCCGCTTCCCCGCAGATGTCTACAAATCTCTGCATCTGCTTCCCCGTGGCGGAGGGGACAGCAATCAAAACTTCATGGATCGCATGGCTTGCGGAAAATGTTCGCAGCTCCTCGACAGTTCCAATCACGGATACGCCATGAATCTTGATTCCCGTTTTTGAGCGATCGTCGTCGAGACAGGCAACAGCGCGGTAACCGCTGCCGGGGAGGGCGATTTCCCGGATAGTCATTTGAGCTGCCGCCCCGGCGCCAATCAGAATCACTTCCTTGCCCGGCGTTGCGTCCTTATGAACGGATTCAGCCAGGATTCGAGAGAGAACTCGGACGCCCCCCAGGAATAGCATGCTGAGCAGGGGTTCCAGGACATAAATCGTGCGCGGGAAAGCAGCGACACCCAGCACGAACCGCATGCAAAACACAAAGATCGCCGACCCGGACGCCGTAGCCTGGAAGATTGCCACAGCGTCGTCGATGTCTGTGTATCGCCACCAGCCATGCAACAGGCCAAACCGCGCGATGGCGCCAAGCCGGATCGCGATCAAGACAGGCGCCGCCGAAAATAAAACCAATCGATCGGGAAGAAAAAAGTTGAATCGAAGCAGCCATGCCAGGACCAACGCACAGAAGATCAGTAGCGCTTGAAACGACGCAATGAACCAGGAGCGGTACCGCAAGATTAAGCCCGCCAATTTCGCCCCGCGGTCTTTCCTTGTGGCAAATCGAGCCGGCGAGAGAAAGCCAGGTCGACGCCGAGCCACCGCCTGCGAAAACACATGAAAACTCATGCTCACGTTTTGCTTGAACCCCTACAGAGAACTTTTCCGACGGTCAGTGGGCCGCCGGAGACTTAAGGCCCAGAACTGTTCGAAAAAGGATTCCAAGATCTGAAAAAAATGTCCGGGCCTGGGAATACTTCAAGGACAACCTCAATTTCCGCGGCAAGATCTGTGAGACGTACTGTTTTTCCAGCGGACCGGCTTGAAACATTTGTTCTTCATGGCGGAAAGCTAGCGTCGCGAGATCCGTAATGCCGGGCCGATCCTGAAGCAACACTTCATATTCGTTTGGAAAAATCTCCACATAACGCTCCAGCTCGGGCCGTACGCCCACCAGCTGCATTTCACCTCTTACGACGTTTACGAGCTGAGGCAACTCGTCCAGCTTGTATTTACGCAAGAAGCGGCCGACTCGGGTAATCCGCGAATCTTCCGGCACTGTCAGTGGGCTCATGCCGCCGGAGTTTGGAACCATGCTGCGGAACTTGAGTAGGCGGAATTTTCGAAGATCCTTTCCTACGCGCGGTTGGGAAAAGAAGACGGGACCTCCGTCATCGAATTTGATTGCCGTGGCGGCGGCCACAAAAAGCGGGGAGAGGAGCGCTAGACCCAGCGCGGCGCAAGTCACGTCAAACGCCCGATGAAAGATGGATGGGATGATCCGAGGAGTTGCCGAAAATGCCGGGAGGTCTATACGTGTTTCCATATTCACATCGGGAAATCCCGCATCCGGCGGGTCAATTCGCATGCCTGGAACAACACGCAGCCGGGTGGGACGGACATTATGTTTGTGGGCGATGTCGATTACTGATTCGATGACGTCGTCTACATCCTGGTCGCTCATTCTCGGGTGCAAGGGCAATGAGACGATCCTCTGATATTCGCGATGCGCGACGGGAAAATCCTGGGGCAGGTATCCGTATTTGTCGCGGTAATAGGGATGCACGTGAATGGGTATAAAGTGCACGGAGCTGGCGATCATGCGCGCGCCAAGTTTTTCGATGAACTGGTTCCTGGAAATATTCAAACGGTCCAAGTTCAATCGCAGCACGTACAAGTGCCAGGCGTGTTCGACTTCGTCGCGTACTACCGGTATCTGGAATTGTTCAAACCGGGAGAAGGCCGCGCTGTATCGCCGGGCAATTTCCGCGCGCCGGGCGCGGAATCCGTGCAGCTTGACCAATTGGTGCAGTCCGATGGCTGCCTGGAGGTCCGTCATGTTGTATTTGAACCCCGGGCGGGTCACTTCGTAGTACCAGGAATTTCCGGCGCCGTACCTTTTCCAAGCATCCCGATTCATGCCGTGCAAGCTCCAAGCGCGGGCTTGCTCAACGGCCTCAGGGGACCCAGTCAACATTCCACCTTCTGCCGTTGTCAAATTTTTTGTGGCGTAGAAAGAAAAACACGTCATAACGGGTATAGGAGAAGGCGCCACATGCGAGCCGATGGTCCGGCCTTTGTAATTCGCCGGGAGGGCGTGCGCGGCGTCTTCAACGACAGCGAGGCCGTGCTCCTGCGCTATCTCCAGCAAGGAATCCATTTCGCACGGATGGCCGTACAGATGAACGGGGAGGATGGCTTTTGGGCGATAACTGCAATTCAGCTGTGCGCTCGAATTATTGATCGCTTCTATTACTTTAGCCGGGTCGATGTTGAGAGTGCCCGGTTCCACGTCGACGAGGATGGGACATGCGCCCACCTGTTCAATCACGTTGACGCCCGAACAAAATGTCATTGGGGTTGTCAGGACCGCGTCGCCGGGACCGATCCCCAGGCTGACCAGCGCAAGATGCAGGGCTGCCGTGCAGGAGCTCAACGCCAGAGCTGCCGGCGCGTCCACGGCAGCGGCAAACTCTTCCTCGAAGCGCTTCACTTTGGGACCCGTGGTAATCCAATCCGAACGCAGTGTGTCGACTACCTCCGCAATTTCTTCCTCGCTGATACAGGGCGGAGAAAAAGGTAGATATTCTTTTCGCATTTTGGGAGTCCTTAAATTCCCGATGAAACGAATGGCTGCCCGCCCAAAAATCGGGCGGCCTCTACAAAAACAACTGCCAGCCAAACCGATCGATTTTGTAGCGGCCTCTCCGTCCTGTGTTTTCCAGGACGGAGAGGGCATCTTTCTCTTCACACTACCCGCTACTTTCTGGAATTTGTTTTGGACGAACGACCGGGTCGCGCAGGATTGCAATTACCGCGTAATTGCCGTGATTGCGTCGTGTATACGAGAATGGCGATTCGCAGTCGTGGGACTGTAAGCGAGCCCCAGAACGAAACCGAGTCCGTAGGAAAGGTGATACGTTGCGAATATGACCGGTAAAACGGGAAGGAAGTGCCATCCACGGCGCCTGGCTATCAGAAATGCCGCGCCCACAGAAACTGCAAAGTACAGCGCGGCGAATCCCGCACAGGCGGTGATGAATGCAGACCTCCACAATGCGGAACCACTCAGGCTCGCTCCCGCGGCCCCGAGCAACAACGCGATACCAGCAAGCACGCACGCTCCTGGGATGAGATGACGCCAGGAACCCGGTTTCGTGTGCTTCCGAATCACGGAGACTTTCCAGAATCCATACTGAAAATATTGGCGAAACAGAGCGGTCAGGGTGGCTCTGGGCCGATACCAGGAGGCGATCCTCGGTGACTGCCAAATCCGCCCGCCGGAAGAGATGAGCCGCAGGTTCAGTTCGTCGTCCTGATTGCGACTGAGGTTTTCATCGAACAATCCTATGCGTTCCAGGGTCGATTTGCGCCAGCAGCCGTAGGGCACGGTGTCCACGTAGCCTTCATATTCAACGTCGTGAAACTTTGCGCCGCCACAGGAGAACGCACAGTGGTAGGCGAGGGCGATCGCCCGCCCCAGATATCCATCCGCGCGTGTCAACGCCGGTCCCCCGACATTATCCGCGCTGGTTTCGTCCAGCACCTCCAAGCAACGGCGAATATAGTCCGGCGCATACTCACTGTGGGCGTCCATTCGAATGATAATCTCGCCCCGAGCCGCGCGAATGGCGGCATTCAGTCCGGCGGAGGCGATCTTGTCCCGATTGTCGATCACACGAAGAGGGAGAACAATTCGTCTGTACAAATCCAAGATCTGGCGGGTGCCGTCATCGCTCATTCCGTCCGCGATCAGCACTTCGATTTTTATGTCTCCTAAGGCCTGCCGGCAGAGAGAGTCAAGACAATTGCGGATGTGCTTACGCTCATTGCGGCAGGCAACGATTACGGATACTCGGATGTTTTCACTTGCTTGCATGTTTGGATTCTATTTTCCGCGAGACCGTGAATTGAGCGAAGCAATCCCCGCCCTTAAAGAATCTGCTTGGCGCCACATTCCTCTCGCGCCAGCGGCTAAAGCCGCTTGATAGCGCGACGCTTAATGGCGCGGCTGAAGCCGCGCCCCAGAAGGCTTGTCATTACAGACCGGCTCTGAAGAAGCGGGCAACGATTACGCCTCATCGCATGCGCGAATTTTTGTTTCGCCTGGAATCAGATTCGCGAATGCTCAGGGAGGGCTCCGTACGGCGCTGCGGATGCGTTTCGTGCGCCCGCCCACACACGATTCCTTTCGCAGATGCCTATGAGGGCGATCCCGATCGACAGGGTGATCGTTGGCAGCTTTTCCCAATACAGCGTCACCGAGCCAAAGCTGTCCATGCAGACCGCGACACTCCATGCAAGAAGCAGCGCACCGTACATCTGAAATTCCGAATCCCTGTATAGAGACACTGCCCTGGAAACAAATTGATAGATCGCCGCGAGCAACAGTGCGAGGCCGCCGAATCCCATTTCGATCCAGACCGTCATGTAGGCGTTGTGAGCACGCCCTTCGCTGCCGATGTCGCGCAGGTAGATCCATTCCTGGCCAAATCCATGGCCAAGGTAAGGATCGCTTTTGATCGCCTCGATCGCCATGTCCCATCGGTCGAATCGATGGCTGAAACCTTCGCCGGTGGTGACATCAACCTGCGTAGCGCTATCAACCAATTCGCTGTCTCTTGCGCGCACGTATCCAAAAATGGAAACGCCAATCACCAGGAAAACCAGCGCCGGCTTCCAGCGGCGCGCTAAACAAAGAAAGAACACATACCCCGTGGCAATCGAAAGACCAGCGCCTCTCGAGAAGATCAGCGCTGGGATCAAACTAAAAGTCGTCGCGGAACAGAACCAGAGGCCGCTATTGATTCGCGATCGCCGGAAAGTGATCCATCCAAGCCCAGCCGCAAAAACGAGCAGCATCGAGGCTTGCCCGATCGTATTGGGATTCCACGTGATGAATGACGCAGCGCTCTTCACTTGCTGGAACCCCCCGAGAAAATTCTTTGGATTGCTTCCAAGCCTCTGGCCGATTTGAAACATCAACGCAACGCCCCCGCACATCAAGCCGGCGGCCAGGAAACGGAGGCGCCTTTGCAATAGCAGCAGCCTTGGTAGAGCGATGAGTATCGCGACGCAGCCGATCATTTTTATGGTTTCGTACCCAGCCGGGGGAGTGTGGCGCGCGAAACCCACGAGAGCCGAAAGGATGCAGACAGCCGCCAAGCATGCCTGCCACTTGAAGATGCTTCTCTGCCCCTGTGTCAGGGAAGCCGGGGACCACAGAAGCGACCGAAGAAGGAAGAAAACGATCAGCCCGTCATCCAATCGCAGATTAATCGCGGTTCCGAGTGGGAGGGCGATGTCAGGGAAACCCAAGGCTAGGCCGTAAAAAAATAGGCCGTACTCCGGCTTCGCCCAGAAGAGAGCCAACGCCAGCAGGACGGCGATTCCAATTTCAACGCCCAGAGTGATTGAGAGGTCCATTTTCAAAGTGTGGTTGATCTTGGTGTGTTGGCCCGTCAGACAGAAAACCTTTCAACACAGAGTTCACAGAGAGCACAGAGACTTCATAGCTCAAGAATCAATATTATTGAGGCCCCTTGGAGCGTTATGTGTGGTTCGTTTTTATGACGCGTAATTCCTCGACGCGGAGTTTAGATTCATATGGCCACATCGAAGCGTGATTTTTCTTTGATGATCCGAGCGGGCACGCCTGCCGCGATCGCGAAGTCCGGAATGTTTCTCGTCGCCAGCGAGTTGGCCGCGATGAGCGCGCCGCGTCCGAGTGTCACGCCCTTCGTGACGACGGCATGAGCGGCCAGCCACGATCCCTGACAGAGACGGATCGGGGCGAGCGAACTGGGACCGTGACGGTAGGAGCCGTCCTTCAGGGTATGGTCTCCTGTGACGAGCACCGAATAGGGCCCGAGTTGCACCCCGTCTTCAACGACGACCCCGCCCCAGGCGTGAATCCAGCAACCCGTAGCGATGTAGACGTCACGGCCGATTTCGAGGCGATTCGAGAAGTTGATTGTGACTCGCCGCGCGACCTGGAGATTTCGTCCACAGGACTTGAAGCAAGGGCGGAGGAGAAATCCTCGAATGCGCATCACCGGCCTAAGGTCCGGCAACCAACCCGTTGCGAGGGTAATCAGGTGGAACCAGAAATACTTGACCAGTCGCATGTGTTTTGAGATTGTTTCGCCGGCCTCCACACTCCACTTAATGCGTTCAGCGTAAAAGTAGAGCCCGCGTCCTATTCCTGTGGCACTCGCGCCGTTGCCTCTGCGGGATTCCGCATGAGTTGGTCAAGCACTTCGCCGACGAATCGTTCGAGGGTGTGCGCGCGGGAGGAGACGAGTCCGTTGCGGATCAATGCCCGCCGCAGATCGCCATCGCGAATGACGAGGTCGATTGCTCGGGCCAAGGCGTCCGAGTTCTTCGGAGGGACGAGCAAAGCGTCATACCCGTCCGTGACCGAGGTGGGCACACCTCCAACGGCGGTCGAGATGCACGGCAGGCCGTTGGCTCGCGCCTCGACCAGCACGTGCGGTGTGCCTTCAGACAAGCTGGGCAGCACCAAGAGGTCGGCTGTGCGCAGATATTCAAATAGAGGCTCGCCATACGAAGTATAGCCGGTCCAGAACACGCGCTCTTGGATCCCTCGAGAGGCGACGATGGCATCGAGCTGGCGGCGATACAGAGGAAAATCGCTGGGTCCAACAATATATAGTTCCCAGGGCTGGGGAGTCATGAGCTGGCTGACAGCATCGAGAAGGTATTCGATTCCCTTCTCCGGGCGGATGTAGCCGACAAAAAGGATACGGATCGTCGGGCCCTGGCAGGTGTCATAGCGATGGGTGAATTCGTCCTCCCGAATGGCGCTCGAAACTGTCGCTACAGTGTGTGGAGACCGGTAGGCCTCGGCGAGTTCATGGCCATTGCAGAGAAAAACGCCATCGGTGAGCCAGCGCCCGACGCGGCTGAGAATCCTGTCTTGCAGCGCGTACAGCAGTGCAA
>Ga0137409_10003676_pt1 | contig 16200 bp, 14 predicted proteins | sample CZODoug1_16funga_FD_122059 | JGI IMG/M metagenome (GOLD analysis project Ga0137409, IMG submission 122059) | Vadose zone soil fungal communities from Angelo Coast Range Reserve, California, USA - CZODoug1_16fungal (Hybrid Assembly) | ecosystem: Environmental > Terrestrial > Soil > Vadose zone... | reverse complement strand
CCGGTGATCGCGGCGTATCTGGCCCTGCGCTTCGCTCGGCGGGTGGCGGGAGAGGGGCGATGAGCGCGCCGCGCGAGAGCTCGGTGTCGGGCTCGGCCGATCCTTCGCTCTCACCGTCGGGCTTCTCCTCCTGCGCCGCGTAGTTGGCCGAATCTACCGGGTACTGGACCCCCTGGGCCCGCAAAGATTCGTGCTTGCCGGCAGATGCAGCCCCGAAGATCACGCAGCCGCGCAGGTGCTTGTGGAGGACGTACTGTTCAGCGGCACGGTCGAAATACTTGTCTCGAAGCGCCGCCGGAACATGCTCGATCTCCGCGGCGCTATAGACGCCCTGGCGGGCCTGATTGAGAGCGTCCTCGTCCACATCCGTGGCGTAGATCTTCACTCGCTCGGAAAGCTGCTGCACCCCCAGCGACTCGGCCAGGAGCATGCGATCGGCGAATTTCGCGTCCATGTGGGCGCGCAGCTTGCGCAGAAACAGGTGCGTCTCCGTGAGATTCTCGCAGTTGGTATTCTCGCGTTCGTAGAGATACGGCACGGCATCGAGGCGCAGGCCGTCCACCCCCATCTCCAGCCAGAAGTCGATGACCCGCAACAGCTCGTCGTGGACCGCGGGATGGTCGAAATTCAGATCCGGCTGATGCGAATAGAAGCGATGCCAGAAATAGGCACCGGCCTCCGAGTCCCAGGTCCAGTTCGAGCGCTCGGTGTCGAGGAAGATGATGCGCGTGCCGAGGTACTTCTGGTCGGTGTCGGACCAGACATAGTAGTTGCGCGCCGCAGAACCCGGCTTTGAGCTGCGGGCGCGCTGAAACCATGGATGCTGATCGGAGGTGTGGTTGATGACCAGCTCGATGAGCACTTTGATGTGCCGTTCGTGCGCGGCGCTTACGAAGGCCGTGAAGTCCTCGAGCGTCCCGTAGCTCGGATGGACGCTCCGGTATTCGGCGATGTCGTAGCCGTCGTCCTTCAGCGGCGATGGAAAGAAGGGGAGCAGCCAGACGCAGGTGATGCCGAGACCCTGGAGGTAGTCGAGCTTCTGCGTCATGCCCCGGAAATCGCCGATGCCGTCGTTGTTGGAGTCGAAGAACGATTTGATGTGCGCCTGATAGATGACCGCGTCCTTGTACCAGAGCGGATCATCCTCGGCCGCGGAAGGCGCCGAAGAGGCGGCGTCGAACGGGGCCGTCAGGTGCGGGGTGGTGGCAGCCATACCGTCATCAACCCTCGATCGCCGCCGGTTGCAGCCGCGCGGCCCGTTCGACGTCCGACAGCCGCCGCCGCTCTCGGCTCGGCGACACGATCTTGAGGACGGCGACCGATCGCCCCTGCAGCGTGTAACGGACGCCGGGCTGGCACACCTGGTTCGCCGCGTTCGGATCGAACGTATCGAAGACGCGCTGCCAGGTATGGTCCTCCTCGACCGACGGAAGCGTGAAGGGCACCGCGTCGGGGTGCCCGTTCAGCAGGACGAGCAGCGTGTCGCCTGTGATGGGCTCACCGCGCTCGTTGACCTCTTCGATCGCGCTTCCCGACAGCAGCATCCCGAGCGTGCGGACCGAGCTCGCGTGCCACGCAGCGTCGTCCATCTCGCGGCCGTCGGGCGCGAGCCACGCGACGTCCTTGACCTCGCCGCCGCGAATGCTGCGGCCCTGGAAATATTTCCGCCGCCGGAGCGTGGGCTGCGCGCGGCGGAAGTTCACCAGCTTCCGCGCGAACTCGAGCAGGGCGTGGCCGTCCGCGCCGAGATTCCAGTCGATCCAGGCGATCTCGTTGTCCTGGCAATAGGCGTTGTTGTTGCCCAGCTGCGTCCGACCCAGCTCGTCGCCGTGGCTGATCATCGGCACGCCCTGCGACAGCAGCAGCGTTGCGAGGAAGTTCCGCTTCTGCCGCTCGCGCAGCGTCCGCACCTCGAGATCGTCGGTCGCGCCCTCAACCCCGCAGTTCCAGCTGAGGTTGTTGTTCTCGCCGTCGCGGTTGTCCTCGCCGTTCCTCTCATTGTGCTTCTCGTTGTAGGTGACCAGATCGTGCAGGGTGAAGCCGTCGTGCGCGGTGATGAAATTGATGCTCGCGTACGGCTGGCGCCCGCTGTGCGCGTAGAGATCGTTGCTGCCGGCCAGACGCGTGGCCAGCTCGGACACCGTGCTGCTGCTGCCGTCGCCGCGCCAGAACTGGCGCACCGAGTCGCGATATTTCCCGTTCCACTCGGTCCAGAGCACCGGGAAGTTGCCGACCTGATATCCTCCCTGGCCGAGATCCCACGGCTCGGCGATGAGCTTCACCTGCGAGAGCACCGGATCCTGATGAATGATGTCGAAGAACGCGCCGAGCCGATCGACATCGTACAGCTCGCGGGCGAGCGCGCTCGCGAGGTCGAACCGGAACCCGTCGACGTGCATCTCCATGACCCAGTAGCGCAGGCTGTCCATGATGAGCTGCAGCACCTGCGGGCTCTGCATGTTCAGCGTGTTGCCGCAGCCCGTGAAATCCATATAGTACCGCGGGTTGTCAGCGACCAGCCGATAGTAGGACGCGTTGTCGATCGCCTTGAGCGACAGGGTCGGCCCCAGGTGGTTGCCCTCCGCGGTGTGGTTGTAGACCACGTCGAGGATGACCTCGAGGCCGGCCGCGTGCAGCGCGCGCACCATGCGCTTGAATTCGCGGACGGCGCCCGCCGGCGTGCGCGACGCGGCGAGCCGCCGCTCCGGCGCGAAGTAGCCGAAGCTGTTGTAGCCCCAGTAATTCGAGAGGGCTTTTTCCTCCAGGTGCCGATCCCGCGCGTGATGGTGCACCGGCATCAGCTCGACGGCCGTGACGCCGAGGGCTTTCAGATGCTCCAGCGCCGGCTCGGTCGTCAGCGCCTCGTAGGTGCCGCGCAGATGCCCCGCAATCCCGAGATGCTGCTTGGAAAAGCCGCGCACGTGCATCTCGTAGATCACCGTGTTGCGCCACGGCGTGCGAGGCGGCCGGTCGTCGCCCCAGGTGAACGCGGAATCGACGACCGCGGCGAGCGGCGCAAAGGCGGCGTTGTCGCGGGCATCGAAGGAAAGGTCCTCGTCATTGTGCCCGACCTCGTACCCGAACATCTCGTCAGACCAGCGGACCGCACGCGCCACCGACTTCGCGTATGGATCCATGACAACCTTGTTGGGATTGAAGCGATGCCCGATCGCCGGGTCGTACGGCCCGTGGACGCGATAACCGTAGAGCTGGTTCGGACGCGCGTCGGGCAAAAACGCGTGCCAGACCATGTCGGTTTGTTCCGGAAGCGGAATAGATATGCGCGCGTTTGACGCGTCAGGCGCGTCGAAGAGGCATAGCTCGACTTTCGTGGCATGCGCCGAAAAGAGGGCGAAATTCACGCCGACGCCGGTCCAGGTCGCTCCCAGCGGGTAAGGATCCCCTGGCCACACTCGCACGGCATGGCCGAGGTTCATTTTTTGTGCCACTGGAGAAATGGGGCTGGGGCTGGGCGCCCTATAATCACGCGCATGCTGATACTACTCGCGCTCGTGATGGGTCTGGTGGCGGCGGAGCAGCAGGCAGTCTCGGGCACGTTCATCAGCGCCGAGGAAATCGCTACGACGGTGAAGCAGTCGACCGCTAATAACGTGGTCGACCAGCCGGTCAAGGCGACCGAGGTGCCGGGCGGGCACAAAGCGTCGCTCGCGGTTCTGCGCCGAACGAAGGCCGAGACGAGCGCCCTCATTCACAACCGCGTGACAGAGATTTATCAGGTAATGGAGGGATCAGGCACTCTCGTGACCGGCGGATCGCTCGAAGGCGCGACGCCGACCGATCTCACGCGCCTCAACGCTGGCCCGAGCCAGACCGGCACACACAAGGGCGGCGAGGCGAAGCATGTCGGCCCGAAAGACGTGATCATCATTCCGGCGGGAATGCCCCATCGCTTCAGCCAGCTGGATGGGCCTGCGATTACCTATCTGGTTTATCGGTTCGAGCCGAAATGACGCGGACTGAGCATCAGTCTGTCGCATACCGATCGTTGAACCAGGGCTCCGCGGAATTCGAGTAGCCGCGGACCTCCCAGAAGCCTTTGCGATCCTCGGCAAGAAACTCGATCTTGCGGATCCACTTGGCGCCCTTCCACGCATACAGCCTGGGCGTGATCATCCGGCAGGGGCCGCCGTGCTCGCGCGGGAGCGGTTTGCCTTCCCACGTGTGCACGAGCAGGACGTCATCGTCCACGGCGCGCGCCAGCGGCACGTTGACCGTATAAGGAACGCGGGTGCCCGGCATGAAGTCGTAGCCGGTGCAGAGAACGAACTTCGCGTCCTCTTTCGGGATCGCGAGCTCGGCGATCGTCCTGAAGCGCACGCCGCGCCAGCGGTTGTCGAACCGGCTCCACGTCGTCACGCAGTGGAAATCGCTGACCTCGTCGGCCTGCGGCAGCGCCAGGAACTGCTCCCACGTCAGCGTGAACGGATTGTCGGCGAGGCCGCCGACGTCCAGCTTCCAGGCGTCGAGCGACACCTCGGGCTGCTCGCCGAGGTCGAGTACGGGCCAGTTCTTCACCTCGTGCTGCCCGACGGGCAGCTTCGGCATCCCGTGTCGATTCTTCGAGCCGCTGCCTTCCGGCCGGCGTGCGCTGAACCGGACGTTCACCGCCGTCTTGTCCAGGGCGATCTGGCGTTGAATGTATCTCTGCCGCCGCTCGACGAGGTCGTCTTTCTGCACGCCGTCCATTGTAGCTAACCGCCGGGACGGCCGAGATCACGCCGGCGACGATCCCTCGGCGGGCTCATCCCGCAACCGTTCGACCGTCTCGATCAAGCGCTCGTCGGTGAACTCCTCGCCAGCGGTGTTGAGGGCTTCGGTGACGCCATCGCTGTACGCGACGACGACATCGCCGGGCTTCAGCGTCTCGGGTTCCATCGGCGAACGTCGCGCTTTCGAACAGGCCGACGATACATCCGCCCGTCGTCAGGCGCCGAATGCCGGCGCGCGAAACGAGCAGCGGCGGATGGTGGGCTGATCGTTCGGGTTACGCGATTCTGCGGGGAAGCGGAGGAGGCGGATGGACCACGCCGCCCTGCTCGAACATCTCGGAGGCGATGAAATCTTCCGGGCCGGGCGCGGGTGGCAGCGGCATGAGACCGCGGCGGGCGGCCTTGTCGCGATACATGAGGTGATCGGCGTCGGCGAGCAGCTCTTCGTAGGTCGCGCCGTCGTACGGGAACACCGCCGCGCCGGCGCTCGCGCCGAGCCGCAGGCGCTTGCCCGCGCGCACCTCCACCTGAATGTCGGCGATGCGGTGCTGCAGCTCGCGGCGCTTGATCTCGGCTGCTTCGCGTGAGCACTCCGCCAGCACGACGATGAACTCGTCGCCCGCGTAGCGGACGCACAGATCGTAGGGCCGCAGCGCGCCCTGCAGTGCGGAGGCGACCTCGCGGAGCGCGTGGTCGCCGACGTTGTGCCCGTAGGTGTCGTTGATCGACTTGAACCCGTCGATGTCCATGACGATGATCGCGACCTCGCTCTTGAGGCGTCCGGCGCGGGCGAGCTCGCGCGACAGGTGCACGAACATCGATCGGCGGTTCGGCAGCCCCGTCAGCGGATCGGTCAGCGAGTCTTCCTGCGTCTGCTCGAACACAATCGAGTTGTGAATCACCGCGCCTGCCTGCTCCGCGATCCGCTCGAGCAGCCGGCGATGATCCTCGGTGTAGTGATTCGCCTCGACGTGATACAGCGCCAGGCAGCCGATGAAGGTGTCGTTGTAGTGCAGCGGGCACACGATCGCCGAGTTGAGCGACGTCTCGGAGCTGACGCCCGCCGCTTCGAAGCTGACGCGCGGGTTGCCGTTGATCAGCGTCCGCCGGTTGCGCGCGACCCAACCGGCGAGGCCGTGGCCCACTTTGAGCGTCGCATTGAGCAGCCGTGGCGAGTCGACGCCGACGGCGAACCGGCATTTCAGCGAATCGCCCTCCGGCTGGTGCAGGAACAGCGCGCAGCCGGACCACGACACGATTTTCGAGAGCTTCGACGAGATGAGCGCCATCGTGTCCGACACGCCAAGGCTCGTGCCCATCGACTGCGCGATCTCGTAGAGCGCGTAAATCTCCCGATGCGCCAGCGCGATGTTCTCGAACGCGTTGGCCGTGCTGGCGGGCACGAGACCGACGGCGGTCGAGCCGGACAGCGGTGGCGTCGGCTCCGCCTCCTCGATGGCGAGTTGCTCGGGTCCGAACTCGGCCGCCAGCGACGGCAACATCTCGATGAAGAGCAGCACCAGCTTCGGATCGAGCGCGCGTCCGGCCTCGTGCTTCAGCAGCCCCACCGCGCTCTCGCTGGTCAGCGCCTTGTGATACGGACGCTCGGTCGTGACGGCGTCGTAGTAGTCGACGATCGTCAGGATGCGCGCGCCCAGGGGGATGTCCTTGCCGGCCAGCCCCTGCGGATAGCCCTTGCCGTCCCAGCGCTCGTGATGGCTGAGGATCAGCGGCGCCACCGGATAGGGGAACGGCACCGCGGCGATGATCTCCGCCCCCACCTGCGGGTGGATGCGGATCTTCTGGAACTCTTCCTGTGTCAGCGGCCCCGGCTTGGAGAGGATGTGTTCGGGCACCGCGAGCTTGCCGATGTCGTGCAGCAGCGCGGCGGTCTTGACGCCCTGGATCTCGCCCTCGGAGAGGCCGGACGCTCTGGCGAGGCCCGCCGCGTACACCTGCACGCGGCGGATGTGCATCTGCGCCGTCTGATCCTTCGCGTCGATCGCGCGCGCGAGCGCTTCAATCGTCGCGAGGTGCAGGTCGGACGTCTGCTCGACGTGCCGCTGCTCGTCCTCGATGCGGCCCATGTAGACCTTGTAGGTGCGGTAGGTGAGGTAGAGCGGCGCGAAAGTGAGCGGCGCGACCCAATAGCCGGCGTGGGCGACGAAGGACGCCGCCAGCGCCGCGGTGCCGGCGCCGACGAAGTAGCTCGGCGCGCTCCACAGGAAGTTGTTGTTCCACGTCGTGAGGATCGGGCTGCGCGTGGACAACGCGATCGCGGTCGCGATCAGCCCGGTGTTCAGGAGGAAGTACGCCGTCGCGGCGCCGACCAGCGGCCGCGCCAGGTGTGCGAGCGGCATCGTCGAACCGGTGCCGCCGAGCAGCGCGAATGCCAGCCCTGCCACCTGCACGGTGATGACCAGCGAAGCGACGCTGAACAGCGTGCGATGAATCGGATTGCGTTCCTTGCTTTTCAGGTGACACTGGCTGAACGCGCTGCCGGCGGCCACAAGCATCGTCTCGTGCGGCCCGAGCAGCAGCAGCGACGCGAAGTCCACCGCGTAGGACACCGACATCGTGGAGCCGCTCTTCGTCAGCGGGAGATGGACCTTGAGCGCCGCCGACATCGAGGACAGCACCAGCAGCGCGACGAAAAGGACCGGTTGCCGGAATGTCGCCTCAGGCAGGCGCAGCACCATCAGCGTCAGCCCGACCGCGATGACCGCGGCGACGTAGAGGCGGGCAGGACGCGGGAGTTGCGCCATCAGTGAACGCGCGGGGCCGTCGAGACCCAGTGCTCTCCCCAGTCTTCCTTGAGCAGCGACCACAGCACCTGATCGAAGTACTCACCGTTGCGGCGCACCGAGCGCCGCAGCACGCCTTCCTGCACCGCGCGGAGCTTGCGCAGCGCGCCGTTGGCGCGCCCGTTCTGCACCAGCACGCGCGCTTCGAGGCGATGCGCACCGATCGTGCCGAAGACGAAGGAGCCGACCAGCCGCGCGGCCTCCATGAACACGCCGCTGCCTCGCGCCGACGGCGCGAGCGTGCATTCCCACTCGGCCGCTTCGAAGCACGGATCGAGCTGACGCACCAACATCAGGCCGACGACCGTGCGCGTGTGGGTTTGCGTGATGACGTAGGTCAGCGAGATGCCGTTCGCCCGTTCAAGCGCGGCGCGTTCGATCAGCTCCTGCACGGCGAGCTCGGTGACCGGCTCGTCGATGCAGAAGCGCGTCGCGTCGCTCAACGACAACAGGTCGACCAGCGGCCCCAGATCCTGGCAGACCGGTTCGCGGAGCGTCACCGCGCGGCCGGTAAGGGTCGGAAGTTCGCTGCGCCAGGCGGACGCGTTGACAGACGGATCGCCGGCCATTTTATGAAAGCGGGCGGACGCCTAGACGTCTGCCGTTGGGGGCGACAGCAGCAACTCTGACGCCAAGCCCTGCCATAAGCATAAGTAACGTGTTTACAGTAGCTTAACCGCAGTAACCGAGCGCCGTCCTTACATTATTATGTACCTATATATGACAATAACGTCGTTTGAAGGCGACGACGGTCGACTCTAGGTCTCTATTTGGCAGTCACTTGGAGCGTCCGTGAGCTGTTTCGGAACAGTCTGTGCTATTTCGAAGCACGATGCAGGCGCAAGAGTCGCTCGAAGACACATGCGAGTATGGAAATGGGATTACAGGTATGACTGTTGGCGGTGAACGATCGGCCCTCGAAGAAGTCCCTGGCTGATGATCCAAACTTCGAGGCGAGCCTCATGAAATCTGAGGATCTAAGGATTTAAGGATTTGAGGATTTATCTGAGCGGCCCAGAGCCGCTGACCGCGCGCGACCCCTTCTCCGCCATCAGATCCTGAAATGAAATCCTTAGATCCTCAGTTCCTAAAATCCTTAGATCACACAGCGTCCGCGGTGCTGCTGTTCGGTGTTTCGCCGCACGACCCGCTCACCTACGGCGGACTCGGGGCGCTGCTGGTGGGACTGGCGGCCGCGGCGGCTTATCTTCCGGCGCGCCGCGCCACCGCTCTGAGTCCGGTAGATGCGCTGCGGTGAATCGCTGATTACTGATTGCAGATTGATTGTTGATTCTGCGCCGCAAATCTTCAATCAATCAGCAATCAGCAATCAGCAATCTCGGCGGCTCTTAGCGGCTCGCCCGCGGATCGTAGGGATCCGCCTGCGCTTCGGGATGTCCCGGCGCCGGGTTGCCGCGCCGTCCCGGATGGGGTTCGCTCGCGCCGTACGGCAGACGTGGACCGAGGCTGACCTTGCCCTTGCGGATTTCTTTCACCAAGTACGGCACGAGCAGACACACGGCCAGTGCGAGCGCAACGATGACTGCTGAGCCGATGCTCGGGTATTGCCACGCCATCAAGAGCTCGACAGCGGACATACGCCACCTCCACGCATTGCTCACGCAACGGCTGTGCCCAGCACGTCGTGTCCAGCTTCAGCCGGACCGCGTCGAACGCGTGCACCCGAGCTGGACCGTATCTGGTGGCAACGCGCTTGAAGAGGAACGCCGTGGAGGCCACCCATGAGAGCACTGCTGGCTGCTGTTCTTCTTGCGTTCGTCGCGTTCGTGGCGTTCAGCTACTGGAGCGGCAATACCTCGTGGCGGTATCCGGGCGCGCCGCCGCCGGCGCCTGTCGGGACTACGGGCAATATCGACGTCAACGCCGCACGCGCGAAGGGCGCTGAGGTCGGCGAAAAGGTGGCGGTTGCAGCCGAAAAGGTGAAGGAGACGGCGGCGGAGGCGGCCATCACGTCGAAGATCAGGGCGAAGATGGTGCTCGACGACAACATCAAGGGCCGGACGATCGACATCACGACCGACGGGTCGACGGTGACGCTGACCGGCCGCGTCCGATCGGTCGACGAGCACGACCGCGCCATCAGGCTCGCGCGTGAAACGGCCGGCGTGACCAAGATCATCGATCGCCTCGTCATCGGCGACTGACAGCAGCGCGGCGGACGCGCGGAACTCGGCATCCGGTTGCAATCGCCGCCGTCACGCGAGGTCTGCGGACGTGCTGTCCGACGTTCACTTGCACCACGCCGTGCTGGCGAACCGGAAGGCGCCCCGAGGATTTCGTACGGCCCGAGCTTCGTTCCGGCACTCAGCAGGCGGAATGTCTGATCCCGAATCCCTAAACTAATCCCTAATCCCTAATCCCTAATCCCTAACCTCGAATCCCGAATCCCGACAAGATGCACCGAGCGGCGTATACTTCGCCGTGGAGGCAATCGATGAGCCTGTTCAAATCGACGCTGTTCGGATGCGTCGTCGCCGCTGCGGCCGGCCTTGGTCCGTCGCTGAAGGCGCAGCGCGGATCGAATACGCCCCCGCCCGCCGGGCCGCCCGTCCAGGTCACGGTGAACGGACGCACCTGGACGCAGCAGCAGCTGTTCCAGCGCAACATCGGTGGACCGGACGATCAGACCACGCCGTTCGCGCCCCACAAGATCGTCGGCAACATCTACTACGTGGGCACGACGAGCCTGGCATCGTTTCTCGTCGTGACGCCGCAGGGCCATATCCTGATCAACAGCACGTACGAGCGCAATGTCCCGATCATTCAAAAGTCAGTGGAGCAGTTGGGCTTCAAATTCGCCGACGTGAAAATCCTGCTGGGCAGCCACGCGCACGGCGATCACCAGGAGGGTGATGCGCTCGTCAAGCAACTGACCGGCGCGCAGGCGATGGCGATGGCTGAAGACGTTCCAGCGCTCGAGAACATGAGGCCGGCAGGGAAGCCACATCCCATCGACAGAGTGCTGCACGACGGCGAATCGGTGACGCTCGGCGGCATGACGCTCGTCGCGCACTTGACGCCCGGTCACACTCGAGGCTGCACCACGTGGACGATGAAGGTGCAGGACGGCGGCAGGACCTACGACGTGGTGATCATCGGCAGCCTCGGCGTGAATCCGGGGTTCAAGCTGGTGAACAACACGGATGTTCCGCAGATCGCGGACGAGTTTCTGCGCGCTTTCAAGGTCAGCCGATCGCTCCAGTGCGACGTGCCGCTCGGATCGCATCCGGGCATGTTCAACATGGCGGAAAAATACGCGAAGCTGGGAAAAGGTGGCCCGAACCCCTACATCGATCCGGCCGGCTACAAGGCGGAGCTGGACCTCGATGAGACGATGTTCCATGCGGTCCTCGCAGCGCAGCAGAAAGCAGCGGCGCCGAGTCAGGCGAGTGACGCGCCCACCGCCGAAATCAAGGTATTGAGCTCCACCGCCCTGAAGGGGGTCCTGGAGGAGCTCGTTCCACAGTTCGAACGCGCGACGAAACACACCGTCGTCATCCAGTACGGCACCGCCGCGTCGCTGAAACGGCAAATCGAGCAGGGTCAGCCGTTCGACCTGGCGGTTCTGACCCTCGCGGCGATGGACGACTTGATCGCGCAGGGCAGAATTGCCGCCGGCACGCGGACGCCAATCGCCCGCTCAGGCATGGCCATGGCGATACGCACCGGTGCGCGCAGGCGCGACGTCGGCACGACCGATGCGTTGAAGCGGGCGCTGCTCGACGCGAAATCGATCGCTTACGCTGGCGAGGGGGCGGCCGGTGTGTACTTCACCGCTCTCGTCCAGCGGCTCGGCATCGCCGAGGCCTTGAAGCCCAAGAGCAAGGTGACCGCGAGCGGACTCCTGGTTGGCGAAGCGGTCGTCAACGGCGAGGCTGAGATCGGCATTCTCCCGCTCAGCGAGATCCTCCCCATTCGCGGCGCTGAAGTCCTCGGGACCTTCCCGATGGAGGTCCAGGGTTTTGCGGTGATGGTGGGTGGCGTCTCGGCGGGCGCGAAGGCAGGCGCTGCCGCCCACGATCTCCTCGAGTTCGTCACGGCGCCGGACGCCCTTCCCGTGATCAAGAAGAAGGGGATGGAGCGAGGCTGAGGGCGACCCTGCAAGGGTCGGCCTGCACCGACACATGAAACTCGCTCGAGGTTTATGAAACTTCTCTACACGTATCTGCGGAATTACTCGGGGCTCGTGGCGCTCGCGCTCGCGCTGGCGACCATCAACCAGGTGTTCTCGCTGCTCGATCCGCTCATCTTCCGTCACGTCATCGATCAATATGCGACCCGGTTCCAGGAATACACCACGGGCGAGTTCTTCAGAGGCGTCAGCCTGCTGCTCGGGGCCGCAGTGGGGGTTGCGTTCGTCTCGCGCGTCGCGAAGAACTTCCAGGATTACTACATCAACGTGATCACGCAGCGGCTCGGCGCACAGTTGTACGCGGACGGTATTCGACACTCGCTCGAGCTGCCCTATTCGGTGTTCGAGGATCAGCGCAGCGGGGAGACGCTCGGCAGGCTCCAAAAAGTACGAACCGACGTCGAGAAGCTCATCGCGACCGCCATCAACGTCCTGTTCACCTCGCTCGTCGGGATCATCTTCGTGATGACGTACGCGTTCAGCGTGCACTGGCTGATCGCCCCGGTGTATTTCCTGACGGTGCCGATTCTCGGCATGCTCAGCTCGGTGCTGAGCCGCCGCATCAAGAGGATTCAGAAGGTCATCGTCGCGGAGACGACGGCGCTGGCCGGATCGACGACAGAGTCGCTTCGCAACATCGAGCTGGTGAAAAGCCTGGGGCTGCAGCGCCAGGAGATCGACCGTCTCAACGGGACGACCGCCAAGATCCTGAGCCTGGAGCTGAAGAAGGTCCGCTATCTGAGGAGCCTCAGCTTCATCCAGGGCACCGCGGTCAACTTCCTGCGCACGAGCATCATGTTTCTGATGCTCTATCTGATTTATACGCGCGCCATCACGGTCGGCCAGTTCTTTTCGTTGTTCATCTACTCCTTCTTCATTTTCGGCCCGCTCCAGGAGCTCGGGAACATCATCAACATCTATCGCGAAACCGAAGCGTCGCTGAACGTGTACGAGGACATCCTGCGCATCCCGCAGGAGCCGAGGCCGCCGGATCCGGTGCCGCTCCAGGCGCTGCACACGCTCGGATTCGAGCGCGTGACTTTTCAGCACCAGTCGGCCTCGTCGCCGGCCGTCAGCGACATTTCGTTCGGCGCGCAGCGCGGCGAGACCATCGCGTTCGTCGGGCCGTCGGGCGCCGGCAAGACGACGCTCGTGAAGCTGCTGGTCGGACTGTATCAACCGCTGGCGGGACGCATCGTCTACAACGGGATTCCGGGCACCGAGATCGATCTCGATGCCCTGCGCGCGCAAATCGGATTCGTCACGCAGGACACGCAGCTCTTCTCCGGCACCATTCGAGAGAACCTGCTGTTCGTGAATCCAGCCGCCTCGGACGCCGAGTGCCTCGCCGTGCTGCGGAAAGCGGCCTGCGACAGCCTGCTCGCGCGGGCGGACCGCGGCCTCGACACCGTCATCGGCGAAGGTGGTGTCAAGGTGTCGGGCGGCGAAAAGCAGCGGCTGTCGATCGCGCGCGCCCTGCTCCGGCATCCGCACCTCCTGGTCTTCGACGAGGCGACCTCGTCGCTCGACTCGCTGACCGAAGAGGGGATCGTCGACACGATCCGCGACGTGGCCACGGGCGCCGACGCCATCACCGTGCTGATTGCGCATCGGCTCTCGACGATTCTGCATGCCGACCGGATTTACGTCCTGGAACGCGGCCGAGTCGTGGAGACGGGGCGCCATGATGAGCTGGTCGATCGGAAGGGTCTCTACTACGCCATGTGGCGGCAGCAGATTGGCGAGCGGCGCGGACTCGAGACCGGCGCCGGCGCGCCTGCCCGGGCCGCCCGAATGGTTCCCGCTGCGATCTGATCGACGAGACTTCCGCCTTCGCTGAAGCTACCGTGGACCGCCGAAGCCCTTCGCGGAGGCTGGTCAGCCAGGCGAACGAATCTGGATGAAAGGCCAGTGGCCAGGACACGAACATGACAAAAAAAACACGCGTTCTTCTGAGAGCGGGAACATGTGCGGCACTGGCGATTGCCGCCGGAATCCTTCGGGCGCCCTCTTCGCGGGCGCAAGGAGGAGTGCCCAAGTACGAAATCGATCTGTCCTGGCCGAAGTCCTTGCCAGACCGATGGGTCCTGGGAGGGTTGGGCGGAGTCTGTGTCGATGCACAGGACCACGTGCTCGTCCTCAATCGGCAAGACGTGCTGGACGGAGACTTGAACGCGGGGCACCTGGCTCCAGCGCTGATTGAGCTCGATCCCGCGGGCAATCTGGTCAATTCCTGGGGCGATCCCAAGCTTCTCGATCCTCGCCTCCACAGCTGCCGCTTCGACAAAGACAACAATGTGTGGATCGGCAGTGCCCCGTCGGGCATGGTCCAGAAGTATTCGCACGACGGGAGCAAGCTTCTGCTTCAGATCGGGAAAAAGGGCGTGTTCGATTCCTCCGATGGCACCGTCAAGGGTCAGCCTCTCAATTCGAACGCCGCACAATTCTTCATGCCCTCCAGCATCTCAGTCGATCCGCAGAACGGAGACGTTTACGTTTCCGATGGCGAGGGCAGAGGAGGTAACCGCCGCGTCGCGGTGATGGATCGGAATGGAAAATTCTTGCGCCAGTGGCAGCCAGACGGCATGCAGACCGTGCACTGCATGACGGTGGCCGGCGATGGGTTGGTCTACGTGTGCAACCGGGAGGGCTCTCGGATACAGGTGTACGACAAGATGGGTCAATTCATCAAGAACATCGAGGTCCCGTGGAAGCCTTACACGCCACCGCTCGACGGGAAACCCAAAGAGAGTGGAGGCTCGGCTGTGGCACTCGACTTCTCGCACGATTCAAGTCAGAAGTTCATGTACCTCATCAACCAGAACAATTCGCAGATCGAAATCATCGACCGCCAGACCGGCAAGGTCCTGTCGAGTTTCGGCGGCGGCGTCGGGCACTACCCGGGTCAATTCGACCAGCCTCACGGCATCGCGGTAGATTCCAGGGGCAGTGTCTACGTTGCCGAAAACCGCGGGAAGAGGATTCAGAAATTCAAGATTGTTGGTTCTTGATCGCCTTCCGGGATCAGATGGTCATCGAGATCGCTCCGATGAGCAACCCGGCGATGGCTATTCAACGGCCTTGTACAAGCGCTCATCGAGAGGGCTGCCGGACATCGGCTGCAACCTGTCGCGGTACAGCTTCGTGTGCTGCGCGGCGGCGTGCGCATCGAGCGCTTTCCGGTTCTCCCAGGTCTCGGTGACGGTGAAGTGATTCGCGCGCGTCGTGTGTTGCAAAACGTCGAATTGCAGACACCCTTGTTCCTTACGGCTGGCCTCCGCCAACCGCGTGAGCAGCCCCGGCGCGTCGGTCTGGGCACCGCCAACCGTGTCGACATGCGCGACGACATGGATGGCCTGGCCGTTTCCCACGGCAGTCGCTGAAGCGATGGTGAGAGTTTTGTAGGGGCGCTGGTCGTAGTCGCTCAGGCGAATCGACTGGAGTGCGTCCCGAACCTGCTTCGCATGCGCGGTCATTCCATGGGCGTCGAACGCGCTCTGATCCTTCCACATTTCAATGATCGCGAAATGACCCGGCCGATCGACCTGCTCGAGCAGCTCGAAGCGAACGCAGCCGTCCTCCCGGCGGCTCGTGCTGCGATACTGCTCCAGCGCTGCGACCGCCGCCGCTCTGGCCGAGGGCATGACTTCGACATATGACACGGCGTAGCGGGCCGTGTCGGCAGGTGCTTGGGCATGGACTCCTGCAAGCCAGAGGCTGGACGGAAGCATGACGAAAGTGAGAACGAGAAACGAACACCACGTCGCCGGGCGCGCCGAAGTATGCCTCCCAGCCATCAATCGTGGTGAGCTGTAGACCACGCCCATGCTGTGGGCGCCGATTGGTGCCTGCACTTCGTACACTCCGAGCCGCTGGCCGGTCAGGACCGGGGCCGGTGGCTGACTCATCGTCTGCTTCATCGCGTCCGTCCAACGTCTCTCATTCTCTGCGCGGCCGGCGCCGGCGAGTGGTCAGGCCGCGCTTCCCGCTCCCAGGTGGCGCCGCCGTGGGACTGCGGCGGATACGCTGCAGCAACGTCGACCTTTTCCGGGAGGCTTGGCCGCCTAATCCGGTGCGTCCTTCATCGCGATCCTTGTCTACGGCGCCTCTGCCGCGCTGCACGTCCCAGGCGCCTGGAGGGAGGTAGTGGAACCGAATCAGGTAGACGTTGTCTCCGCTGCCGTGTTTCGCGGTCTGGAGCAAGTCCTTCACACTGCTGAAACCCGACTCGAGCGCCAGATCGCGAGTGATATCCGCGATACCAATCGGCACGATCGAATCCACGACAATCTGCCCCTCGTCCATGCGGTAACGACCGCCCACCTTGACGTGGAGCCGCTTCCAGATGCGGACGCTGCAGCGGATCCTCCCGCGGCGAATTCCCTCGCGAAGGCGCTTGGTGAAAACCACGACGAGAGCTCAGTCGCGTGGCCGATCGGAGGCAGGTGCGACAGGCCTGCGGGTGAAGCGGCCGTTCATCAGATCGCGAACGGTGAGCTCGCGCGTGACCGAA
>Ga0137409_10003674_pt1 | contig 16200 bp, 11 predicted proteins | sample CZODoug1_16funga_FD_122059 | JGI IMG/M metagenome (GOLD analysis project Ga0137409, IMG submission 122059) | Vadose zone soil fungal communities from Angelo Coast Range Reserve, California, USA - CZODoug1_16fungal (Hybrid Assembly) | ecosystem: Environmental > Terrestrial > Soil > Vadose zone... | reverse complement strand
CGGCCCCAGGCGAGGGTGCCGCCGGCGTCATTCACGCCGACCGCATGGTCCAGGGTGGCGTTCACTTCAAAACCGTTAAAGTCCTTGCGCAAAATCGTATTGACGGCTCCTGCCAGGGCGTCGGCGCCATAGATTGCCGAGGCGCCCACCGGCAATATCTCAATCCGTTCGACCGCCGCCAGCGGAATGTTGTTGAGATCGAAGAAGTTTTGATAATTGGTCGGCAGCCGCCGCCCATCGAGCAAGGCTAGCGTGGTCCCAATGGGGAGCCCATGAAGCTGGACTGCTTGCACTCCGGTATACCCGAATTGCGTTTTTGCATCGGCAAAATTCGACACATCCGGCAGCGTATTCAGGAACTCGCCCATCGTGGTCTGCCCGCTGCGCGCGATGTCCTCGCGGGTGTAGCTGCGCACCGGCTGCACCTGTTTTTGTCCTGCCACGAGCGGAATACGTGAGCCGGTGACGACGACTTCTTCGAGTTGCTCAGGTTTCTTCCTGGAAACCTGTTCGTCTTGTTTTTCTACCGAGCTATCGCTCGAAGCTTTTCGCTGATCCACCTGAGCCACGCGAAAGCGGTCCCAGAAGGACCCCTTGGCCTTCTGATCGTCCTTGGTGGATTGCTCACCGGTCGCCCTCTCCCCGCCTGAGGAGAGGGGATTCGCAGCACTGCCGGGTGGTGTGCCCACGAGAATCGCGCCGTTCGGCGTAGTCGTAAACGCGAGCCCGGAGTCCTTGAGAAGCAGCTTCAGGGCCGCAAGCGGTTGCATGGTGCCGCGGACACCGCTCGACAGCTTCTGCGCCACCACCTCAGGAGCGAAGAGAATCTCCTGCTGACTCTGGCGGGCGAACTCGCTTAAGGCGCTTGCAAGGCTCTGAGGACTGATATCGAACGGCCGCGGAGCCGGCTGATCGGCTCGCGCGTAGGCGGTCGTCAGAAGAATGAAGGTGCAAAAGATCGAAAGGATTGTGCCCACGGCGGCTGCTTTGAGTTGTCGCATCGTGACTTGCTCCCCGTGCGTTCATGCGCCCTCTCCGGGGCGCCGTATCGGGGAGTAAGACGCGAGGGAGGCGAAAAGCCGAACCTCGGAATCACTTGCGCGCGCTCAAGACGACGGCGCGCTCGTCGGCTTTGGCCACCTGGATGGGAAAGTAAGTCGTAATCGCTTCGACAAATACTGTGGGGCGGCCGGTCGCGAAGCCGCCGCTGAGTCGCAGGTCTGCGAGCGCGGGATCGGACAGCTTGATCTTCGTGTCGGAGTAGCGATTAAGCTCGCCGATGGCATCGCCGAGGCGGGTGTTATCGAAGATGACCTGGCCGCGGCGCCAGCTGGTAACGCGGTCGGGGTCTGCGGATCTGACGTGGTCCTGGCTTTCGCTGTCGACCGTGAGCTGCTCACCGGCGGTGAGTGTGGTCACCACCGGTTGCGGGGTTGCCGATGCACCCAGCTCTGGACGTGCGCTGCCCGATTTTGGGCTCGCCGAGGTGCTTCGGATTGCGGCCGAACGCGCGTTCGCCGTCGCATCGAGGTCCGTCGTGCGCTCGACGCGAACGGTTCCCTCGATCATGGTGACGTTGATTTGCACGCCGTCGAGGCGAACGTCGAAAGCGGTACCGACGGCGATCAATCGCCGGTCGTAGACCTCGACGACGAAGGGGCGGCGGGGGTCCTTCGCTACTTCGAAGACAGCTTGGCCTCGAGTGAGACGGATGGTGCGCTCACTTGGGGTAAAGGCGACTCTAAGCTCTGTTTGGGTGTCAAGGGTGAGCTGCGAGCCGTCCTTGAGCGTGACGGTAAGGCGCTCGCCGGTTGCGGTGGCGTATCGGCCGTCGCCATGGGTACGGAACGCATCGAGAAGGAGGACAATGGGCGAACGGTCGCTCTTCGAGCGCGTGCTCAGCATCGCCAGACTCATCCCTAAGACGACAAGAATGACGGCGGCGGCGGCCCAAGTCAGAGAATGAGCGTTCTTCGATGTTCGGCGCGTGAGGCGTAAAGCGGTCTCGTGGCGCAGCGCGAGGATCTGAGCTTCGTGGGCGGTGCTCTTCAGCGCGATCCAGGTGCGATCGATCTCCTCGTACGCGGCGCGGTGCTCGGGCGATTCGGCGAGCCAGAGCGCGAATGCAGCGCGGGTCTCCTCGGTCACGTCGTCGCGATGGACTCGGTCATGCCAGGCAGCGGCGGTTTCGCGCAAAGGCTCGCGTCGTGTTGCGTGGCCCATCACCTTGACTCCCTGGTATCGCGCTCAAGAACCTGGTTCAGGTGTGCGAGCGCTTTGGCCATATGCTTTTCGACGGCGCGAACGGAAATACCCTGGAGTCGCGCGATTTCCGCGTGTCTCAGACCTTCGAAGCAACGTAGCATGAGAACGTCCCGGGTTCGCTCGGGCAGTTGGCGGAGGGCCCCTGCCAGCTGCGCGACGGTTTCCTGACCTAGTAAGACGCGCTCAGGGGAAATGTCCGAATCTGCGGCATTCGAAGTGGGGATCTGCTGTTTCGAGAACCGCTCGCGGACCGCGTTATGACGGTAATGGTCCTTGAGCGTGTTGGCGGCGGTCTGGAAGATGTAGCCTTCGGGGTTCCGAATATCGCCAAGCTCCCGGTGTTGGGCCAGGCGCAGGAAGACTTGCTGGACGAGATCTTGGACTTCAGCCGCGTTGTGTGTGCGCTTGCGAAAGAAGGTCGCCAGCGGCGCATAGTAGCGGCGCGCGAGGTCATCCAGCCGTGTGCGAACAGTGTGGCTTTGAGCCTGGGGCCCGAGGCCCGCTTTGGGGTGGGAGGACATGATTGTGTGCGATGCGTGTGGTCACGATGACCCAAGTTGGGGGTTGGTTCAAGCAGCTGTGCGCGCGAGCCCGAGCAGGTTCGGGTTTCGGCGCGGAAGGCGTCTTACACTGGATGGTGCCGAATGAAACTCCTCATCCTGAGCTGCCGGGTGAGGTTCTCCAACGGAATCCTCACCCCTGAGGCCACGAGGCCAGGTCACATCAGCGATATTCAACCGTGATGCGGTTGGTCGGCTCGGCGATAGTGCTGATGAGGTCTATTTGCCCGAGCTTGGTTCTCCGGCGCTGGCCCCTCAAACGTGCGGGTCGCGTTCGGTGTGTTTACCCAGGCAGGTTGCAGTTGAGTATCCACTGGATACCGAATTTGTCGGTGAGCATGCCAAAGCGCGCGCCCCAAGGCATGTTGCCGAGGATCGTTCCACCGCCGTGCGACAGTTGGCTATGTTTGATCCTCGCCGCGGGGTCAGATGACGGCTGACCTTGGGCATCAGGATATGCGTAGAGCTGGAGTTCGCTTCCGAGAGACTGTTGTTAGAACGACATCGCCTGACGGCAATTGCCGTCGCTGAGATATGTTGTGACGGATTTCATGGTCTTGCTCCCGGCGCAGGCTGGTCGATCACAACGAGTGCGCGCGCACCGGCAACAATTCCTGCACGCGGCGATCGCGCAGCCACAGGCCACCCCAGATCAGCGCACCGACGACTACCGGAAATATGATGTTGAACAAGCCAGCCTCGACACGCACATGCGTCGCAACCGCACCGCCCAAATAGCCCGTCAATAGAACCGCGCCGAGGATGGAAGTGCGCCGTAGGAGGTAGAGCAGGGTGCTGGCGAGCAAGGCCAAACCGATGCCAACGATGGCAGATTCGGGGTACCCCAACTGTCTGGTCGCTTCCACGACGACAGCCGGTTTGAAGAGCTTCATGCTCCCGTCGACCAGAAAAAACAGCGCCGGCAACCCGCTCATGATGCGGCCGCCCCAGAGGCGCTGCCTCGAGATCACAGATTCAGGTGGATCCATGGGCGTAAGCCTTCCCTGATGAGTACACTAAACGGTGTAGTATAGTTTGATCAAATTGAGTCTCCCCGGTCAAGCACTGTTCAGAGAGAATCCTTTACATGGGATCGGATGGGGAGAGCCGGTCGGCCCGTAAGCGGACGGCGATCGTGGAGGCAGCCACCAGCTTGTTCTTGGACAAGGGCTACGACCGCACAAGCATGGACGACATCGCGACCCTGGCCATGGTGTCCAAGCCGACCGTGTACAAGCACTTCGCCGACAAGGAGCGGCTCTTTGCCGAGATCGTCCGCGCCACTACGGAACGGGTCGACGACCTTGTGCGGCTGGTGGCCGACACGCTGGCAGAAAGCAACGATCTGGAGAACGATCTGGCCGAGCTCGCCCGCCGGTTCATCACCGTGCTCATGCAACCACAGACGCTACGGCTACGACGACTAGTGATCGCCAACTCCGACCGTTTTCCTGACGTGGGCCGTACCTGGTATGAGCAAGGCTTCGAGCGGGTACTCGCTACGCTGGCAATCTGTTTCGAGCGGCTTGCCGACCACCAACGGTTGCGAGTAGATGATCCGCTCCTGGCGGCTAACCACTTCGTCGGACTGTTGCTGTGGATACCGGTGAACAAGGCCATGTTCACCGGGGATCACCGCTCCAGCAAAACCCAGCTCGAACGCTACGCTCGGGCGGCAGTCCGCGCCTTCCTCACGGGATACGGCCACAATTCAAGGTAGGGTCTTTGTGAATCTGTGTGAGTGAGAAAAATGGGGGAGTTTCCCGCCAGTCACGCGCCCTCCCTCGCCGCGTGACCGTTGCGTTTGTCACGACTAAGCAGCGAAAAGCACGCCTGATTCCCGCAAAAGTCCCCACAAGCATATGTTCTCGCGGCGAGCATCGGAGCAAAGAACAGATGCTTGTGGGACTCTTCGATGTCCGGACGACCCAATCATCCAGAATGTCTCAACGACAAGTCGCGCCGCCATCGAGACCTTCGTTCCGCGGCTACCAAGGATCATGCACGGTGCAGCGTTGTACACACTACAACCTTCCTCTAACGCAACCTCGCAGCGCGACTCTCAATCAGGACGTAGCCCCTTCCCCATACCCCGGGACCTGACCGGGCTCGATGGCACGCTTCAGCGTCACGCAGGGCCCGCATGCGATTGCAGCGCCGCTATGGACGGGGCTGATCGACGAGACCATTGTTCAGTGCACCGCCGAAGGCTCTTTGCCTTTATTGGCCCGCTCCGCATCCTGGGCCACCTGCAGCTTCCGAAGTTCGCGCCACCGCGTGTATTGCTCGGCCTTGGCGGGATCGGGATCTTCATAGTCCTGCAGCCAGAACCGAAACCAGTCGACACTACCGCCTTGAGATACCAGGCGCGCAGCAGGATTGCTTTGTACGTGCTCTTCGGTGTTGAGCACCACAAGTTCGGCCGGCCTTTTCAAGTAGCGCAGTGCAGCGTACGGCCCCCACATCTGCAGCAGCGTGGAACGTCCCTCGCCGGCGACAACGAGCAGTGGCGCCTGTACTTTGTCTATGTTGAAAAGCGGTGAGCGCATCCGCCAAAGCCGCAAGCCGTCTCCGAACGGGGGCGCCCCCATCATCTCATTGTATTCTTTCGCAACACTGTTTCCGAAATCATCCACCGACTGAAGGTATTGCATGTAGTCCATCATGACGCCGTCTGTTATAGAGGCGGCTTTGAAGTGCAGTGCACTCGTGGTCAATGCTTCCATCACATGGAAACACGTCCGGCTGAAACCAACGATGCCGATTCGATCTGAGTCCACCAGTCCTTCCTTGACCAATTGGCTCACAGCGGTCTCGTAGCCATCGACGTGGCACGGGCCTTCTTCAGGTGTTCCGGCAATCGGGCAGGCGTTCACCTGCAGCACAGCCACCCCCGCACCCGCCAGCGCTCGAGCAGCGAATGCCGTCGGAAAAACACCCGACGGCCTGAATTCGGTCGTCGAAAAGCCGTGGGTCTGAATGACGAGCGGATAGCGATGACCTGGCTCGTACGGAACGGGTTTGAACAGGCCCCCCATCCAGTTCCGGCCCCCTTTGTCCTTCCACCCGTAAACCGTGGCCTCACCCAATTCGATGTCTTTGAGTTGCGAGTTTGGGTCCCAAATGTTTCGCGTCGCCTTAGTTTTCGTGTCGGCTCCCACTAGCACAGGAGGGTCATTCACGCCCTGCTTCACGCTTACCTCCAAGCGCCCGCTCACTGCTCGGTGCACACCGGCGGTTTGTTGCGCCTTCACCCAGGCGCCGCCAGCGGTGCGTCGATACTCGGCGCTGCCCTGCATGCCGCCCACGAAGTAGTCCACTACCGGGCGCAGCCCGTTCTCGTCCGCGAATCGAATTTGGTCGATGAAGTGGAAGTTTTCTGCATACTCACCCTTTTCGTCTGGACCTTCGATCGGCACCACGCAGGATATGGTAGCTGGGCTCACGCTCACGACCGCCACACAGGCGCGCGCGGCGGTTTGATTGCGCGAAGCGACGAATGCATTCGGCAGCATGATCACGCGCCCGTCTCGCGACCAAGTCGCGCGAGCCATAACCGTCCATCCGGCCGCCTCTCCGGTTGGGCCATCGGAAAGCCATCGTACAGCCCCGCTGTCCAAGTCAATGCGCACGTAACGTCCAACGAGCTGGGAACCGCTAAACGTCGCAAGATCCTGTGCTCCAGCGCGCACTCGATAGGCAGATGACGCGTACGGCGGAGGATAGAGTGTCTCCCAGGCGGTGGGAACCTCCGCGACTGGGAGGACTGTGACCAATGATTCGCCATCGGGCGCCAAGGCCAACTGTCCCTGGCCCACAGTAAACAGGACGATCCCTTGCCCAGTGTCCTTGTCGCGCACTGCAAAGCGCTTGCCATCGACTACCGCCCACAGGTCACTACGATCAGCAAGAGATGCCAATTCAGGGTGCTCGTCGGCGGGGAATAACAGACTGACGAGATCTTGTCCTGTCGCAACGAACGCGACGGCATTCCGGTCTGCACGGGCCTTCTGTTGCACCCCCCCATCTGCCAGGGCGTAGACGTAGTGCTTGGCATCACGTATGTCGTAGGCCCTGACATCGCCACCGTCGGGCGTCAACGGCTCGATCGTCGTGCTCTTCAAGTCGGCAAGTACCAATCGATGACTCCCGTGCGGACCGCGCTGAAGAAACGCGATGCCACTCGAGTCAGAAAGCCAGCGCCACTGGGTGATCACCGGGCCTTCCGTGCTGCTCGATTGCGTTAAAGCCCAGATTGGTGCGGGTGATAGCGTGCCTAGTCGATCTCTCAGGAATTCGCGGACGTCCCGAGCGCGGTAGAAGCGCAGCTCGCCTTCAGGTCGATTGATGTCGATGCGGCCGCGCTCGGCATATGCGGCGACAAACTCGTGATTTGGCGAAAAGAGAACCGTGTCGGCCTCGAGCCCGTAAGGGTCTCCAAAGTGAGCGATTCCGATCTCCTCTTTCACCGTAAAGGGTCGACCCGCTGCGTCGCATTCACTAGGACCCGCGATGAGGGCGCTCAAGACGACAGCAACGATTGCCGACTGACAATTCACGACACCGTCCTTGCGACCGCTGAGAGTCAACATGTCACCACATGACCGCAATTTTCTTAAAATCTCGCATTGAGGTGAACGTACAAATATCGCCCGCGGATATCGTATTCGGCCACGTCGTATCCGGATCCGCTAAAGGAGAACGGCAAACGCTTGTCAAACAGATTGACAGCACCAAGTTCCATGGAGACGCCAGACAGCCACCGTCGGTCCGTGGCGACGGCCTTGCCCAGACTTACATGCAGGTTGGCGTCGTACGTCCAAAAATTCCCAAGCTCATTCGTGTTAGGCACGTAATCCAGATAGTCCCTGTACCGCCCGATGTAACGGCCCGATACGCTTGCGCCAAGCCGTCCGCGCTTCCAGGCGAGCGCTGCCGTGGCTTTCCAGCGTGGCGCAAAGCCAGGACCGGAGAAAGTCGCCTGACTGAGATAGCTCACCGGCGGCGACCCTGGGCTCAAGGCGCTGAGCCATTTGTAAATATTGGACAGCGCGATCGATGGCATCCAGTCGCCGAGTAGGCTCGTCGTGCGACAGCTGAGGTCAAGGTTTACGCCGGACACGCGTAGTGCGCCGTAGTTGTAATAGAGATCGTTGATCGCGGTGATGGGTCCAGGAAGTCCCTGCTGTATATCCTGCGCTGAGGGTGGCGCGCGTACGATCGCGCCTACAAAGACGTCGGGGTGGTCAAGTAACGTCTGCAGCGGCGGAGACGCAATGTAATTGTTCATTTCGATAGCAAACTCTGTCAGCTCCGCCCTAAGTCCGGCCACTCGCTCGCTGGCATAAACGATGCTCAGGGCGTGCGACTTGCCGGTCTCGGGTTGCAGTGCTGAATTGGCTCCATACGTGACCAGTACGTTGCCGTTTACCGCCTCGTTGCCGCGCAGCGGGTCGACGAGGCCAGCTTGCTGGGACGTTCCCTGGATTCCGCCGCCTATTTGCCGAAGTTGCGGTGCCTTGTACGACACCGCGTAGCCGCCCCGAAACTGCAGCTGCTCGGTAGGTCGCCATACAAGCCCGGCCTGCCACGTGGCCTTGCCACCGAAGTCACGAGCGTGATCGTAACGAGCCGCACCATTTAGCGCGAGACGATCGTCACCACCGGCGCGATGGTCGCTCGCGATCAGCGGAACTCTAGCTTCGGTAAAGAATGCATAGGATTGTCTCTCGAGGTCTACGTTAAGTAATCCGAGACTGTCTGAAGCTTGCTCTCGCTCCGTCGAGTATTCTCCGCCGAAGACGCTTTGCACAGGTCCGGCTAGGAGGTTGAGCAGTGGGCCGCGTAGCCAAGCCTGGACAGTCGTTAACTGGTTGACGGCGGTCGTACTATATTGTTGTGCGGAATCGGTCAGTGACCTCAGCAATGGCGGGGTGGCCGACGGCCCGGAAGTGAACGGGTTCAAAGCGGTCGCTGGATCGGCGGAATCAAGGGCCGCTTGAATCGCAGCCGAGTTCGGAAGTGGAAAGGTCGCCGGCGTGCGATCTTTGGCATAGGCGACCGACGCCTCATAACTCCAAGTCCCGGACAGCTTTCCGCGGACGCCAACCAGAGGCTGCGCGAAATCATGGGTAAAGTCGTAGCCAAGCCGACCGCTGCTCGGATCGCTGTAGCTGACACCGACGGCCTTGCCGAATGGGTTGTACGGGTTCTGGCCCCCTATGGTGAAAGCGCCGAATGACCCCCCGTACAATGCAATGAACTCGCCTGCTCGGGAAAACTGTTGTTCGTGAGACAGCAGCGTTTCTAGAAAGAGGTCGGCGGCGCCCGGCAGTTGATAGCTCGCAACTATCAGCGCGCCCTCGCGCCGCGTTGGCGGTATACGGCCGCTAAGCGCGGCACTATTGCAAAGGTTCACGGTTCCAGCCGTCGCCAAGAACGCCTGCGTCGAGGGACGCCCCGACAGGCCGGCGGGTATCCCCGCCTGAGTTGCCGTGCCGAGACCGGGGAGCGGGGTACCATCGAGGGAGTAAATGTTTCCCGGGCTGCAGACGTCGTAGAGATTCGGCGCATTAGCCGGCAAGGCTGTTGTGGACGTTGCCATACGCTCGGAGCCGAGGAGTTCTCCACGATGCTGGTAAGTCGCGACTATGCCGATCGAGCCGCGCTCCCCGCTGCTACCCCAGCTCGCATTGAAATTCGTCTCGTTCAGATTCGAGGCGTGACCCTGATGCAAGTCGACTTCAACGCCATCCATATTCCGCCGCAAAATAATATTCACAGCGCCGGCCAGCGCGTCGCTGCCGTAAACCGCTGACGACCCCACGGGAAGGACATCGATGCGCTCGACTGCCGATGCCGGAACGCTGCTCAAGTCGAAGAAGCCGGCGACACCCGCCTCTAGGCGCCGACCATTCAACAAGACCAAAGTCGTGCCAACAGGTAGGCCGTGGAGCTGAACGGTCGTCTGCCCAAGAAACGTTTGGTCGCCCGACTCGTGGGATGAAATGCTTGCGTCCGGGAGCGTATTTAGAAAGTCGGCAATGGTTGTGCGCCCGCTCTGACTAATGTCTTCCCGTGTATAGCTGCGCACCGGCTGCGACTGGCTTTCGGCGAAATCGGGAAGACGCGATCCCGTCACGATTACCTCTTCGAGCTGAACGGACTTCTTTCCAGTGGCTTGTTGGCCCTGTTTTGCTACGCTAGAAGGGCTCGATGTCTGTCCCTGATCCACCCGAGCCAGCGCGTGGTCACGACTCTCAGCGGCGCCGTTGTACGTGGTGCCCGGCGGCGTACCCACCTTTCCCCCGGGCTGGGCGTCCAGCACGGCAGCGGTGCCGATCGTGATCGACGTGTCGTTAATCACCCGGTATATAAGAGATGAGCCGCCCAACAGCCTGATCAGCGCATCCCCGATCGAGTGGGTGCCGGAGACCCCGTCGGTCCTCCGCTCTCCCACCTCGGGCCCGACGATGACCTGTACCTTCGCTTGGTGGGAAAATTCCAGCAGGGCGGTGGAAAGTCGCTGCGGCGGAATGCTGAAATTGACTTGCTGGGTAAGGTCGACAGCCCGGGCGGGAGTGGATGCGAAGGAAATGAGGATTAGAGCAAGACTCACGGCGAGAGTCTGCCGCACGATGTCCGACCGCCACTTGAATGCCATGCGCTTCCCCCGCATAGGAACTAGTTGTCTATTGAACAGACCCAATTCGTCTGCCTTAGACTAAGACGGGTGAACGCGATGCTTTTGTATTGTGCCGGTCACACGCTTGCAACGTACAGTCTGTGGCGTTGCAAACGGTGATTGCTGCGGACGCCGTGTACGCATCCTTTATGGACAGCAGCGCCGGCGACCGCCGGCAAATCAAGGCCGCGTCGTACCGGCTACGACCGGGGACTCCAGCGCGATTTCGCCGTCGGGGGACATTCGGGCATGCACGGGATACTTGGCTTCAAGCGCTTTGACCCAGTCGTTGACGGACGCGACAAAGACCGTGCCAGTGAATCGCAGGCGCAGGAGCTCAGGATCTCGAACCACGACACTGACGGTCGAGTAGCGGTTGACGTCCGCGATCACGGACGCGAGCGGTGCATCGTCGTAAGCGAGTTCGCCATCCCGCCAGCGCAGCACGCTTTGGGTATCGACACGGGACACCACGGCGGTTCTCGCATCTTCTGAATAGCTCAGCTGATAGCCCGCGCCGGCGCGCCATTGACTAAGACCGCTCGAGCCCATTGCAGAGGCGAGGATTGTGCCTTCCTCCACCGTCACGATCACCCGATCGGCTTCGCGCCGCACATCAAATGCCGTGCCCACTGCCGTAACAGTCACGGCGCCCGCGCGCACCGTGAACGGCCGCGCCGCGTCGTGGTGGACCTTGATGTACGCCTCGCTCCCCGGACGCAGGGCGAGATGTCGAGTGGCGGCGGAGAAATCGACCTCCGCGATTGCCTTGGCGCTCAGCAGGAGCGAGGACCCGTCTGGAAGCATCGCGGGCTCCTGATTTGATGCTGAGAGGACCCTGTGAATCGGCCGCTGTGTCCACTGTTGGAACCCCAGCACCGCAGCCAGTACCACGCTCGCCGCCACGGCCCATCGAACGGAACGCGAGCCCAAGGTCCGCCGCTTCCAGCCCGGCCGGCCTCGCTCCCGAAGTGCCAGAGGACCGGGCGGCTGCGACCCGCCGAGCAGCTCGGGGGCGCGCTTGAACTCTGCCGTATCTTGCCAGTCGCTTTGCAATTTCTCGAAGGCGGTGAGATTCTCGTCATCGGCTTCACACCAGTGCAGCCACTGCTCGAGTTCCTGCTCCGAGGCGCCGGGCGCATTCAGTCGCACGAGCCACTCGCTCGCTTCGCGGTAGCGTCGGAGCTTGGCACGGTCGGGCTGCGTTAAGTCGTTCATGAGTGGATGTGTCGCCAGGCTTCTGGTGCCGTCACGCCCTCGCGCCGCAGACGCAGATACAGGAGTGCGTGCGTCACGTACCGCCTCACCATCCGTTCCTTGAGACCCATCCGGCGCGCAATGTAGTCGAAGGATTCGTCATCGACGCGGTGGCGTCGAAAGGCTTCCTGGTACTTCAGTGGGAGCTCCGCGATCAGCATCCCGAGGAACGCAAGCTCCTCGCGCGCGATGACGGTTCGCTCCGGTGTCGCCTCGTCCAGAAAATTCTCAAAGTCATCGGCCGACTCAAGTCGGGCACGGGATTGCTGCCGTCGCAGACGATCAATCGCCAGATTGGCCGCGGTCTTGAAGAGGTAGGAGCGCAGAAAGCTCACCGCGCCGGGCGCCTCCAGCTGCAGCACGCGAACGTACGCCTCCTGTGCCACTTCACGCGCCGCCTGGATGTCTTTCAGCCGCGACGCCAGAAAAAGCACCAAGGCACGATTGTGTTCGCGAAAGAGCTGCGAAACCTCAGCCGCGCGCGGCGAAACCTGCGCTGGCCGGTCCTCATCGGCCGCCAGCCCGCCTCCCGGAACGCTCATGTGATCCTGTCTCGGAATAAGAAATGGGCGACCATGTAGTCTATGACGGATACGGGTCGCCATTTTGTACTCGCCACTGGGCGCACCCGACTACATGACACTGCTCCGGCGAGCATCGGAATTTCGGCCCGATGGCCTGGGCCAATTCTGTGTAAGCCGACCAATACATTGCCTACTGGTGCGTGAGCAATCCCCTAAAAATCATAGCGATAGGGGAAATGCCGGCTATCTGATTCGACCAGATGACCTGCGGTTTATAACCCAATCGGTTCAAACCACTCATGGTGTCCACGGGAACCGATGTGGTCGCAGCACGAGAGCTCCTGGACCCGGCCGAACACCGCCGCCTGATCGCTAACTCGGGGCGCGGCTCGCGCATGCTCGAGGCACGGGTAATCGCAGAGGATCCCTGAGGGTCTTGTCTAGCCGTTGGACTTGCGCTCCTCAGCCTACACGAGATCGCCACGAAGCGACCCTGATCCGCAACCCGGTGGCCGCGGGCCTTCAGCAGCGACCCGAGTGCACGGCCTGCACTCGGCCACATCGGGACTGGTGAATGGAAAGCCAAATCCCCTCGATGGCAAAGCCGATCCCATATCTCCTCCCTCGCGGTGGTATCTTCAGCGCAGACATCCCGCGAGCGTGTCGTTCGGCGTGAATGTTGAGGCAAGATTGGAGACCGTGACCGAGTTCTGGCCGAAGTGGCAGAGCGAGGTCATCAACGGGGCCTATCCTTTGCGCCGCCTGTTGAATGGCTCAGACCACAGCGCGGTATTCCTCACCGAATGTACGGCGCAGGACGTCGCCAACGCAGCGATCAAGATGGTCCCGGCTGAGCGAGTCACCTTGGCATTGCTGTCGCACTGGAGGATGGCTGCCGACCTGTCCCATCCTCACCTGATTCGGCTTCTCGACGCAGGTCTGTGCCAGCTGGAAGGCCGCCAATTTCTCTTCGTCGTGATGGAACATGCCGAACAGACCCTTGCGCAGGTCGTTCCTCACCGGGCCCTGACTGCCGACGAAGTGCAGGAATTGCTCCTTCCCACTCTGGACGCGTTGGCGTTCCTGCACGGCAATAACCTGGTGCAAGGCCAGCTGAAGCCGGCAAACATTCTGGTGGTCAATGATCGACTGAAACTCGCGACCGATACCGTCCGTCCGAGCGGCGAACCCCGGGCAAGCATCGCTGAAGGTTCCCCGTACGATCCTCCCGAAGCCACCAGCAGCAGACTATCCCCGGCCGGCGATATCTGGGCTCTCGGCATGACCATGGTCGAGGCCCTCACGCAGCGCCTTCCGGCGTGGTCCGATGAACGATCAGCAACCCCGTGCCTGCCGCCGAGCCTGGCTCCAGCACTCGCGGACACCGTACAGCGGTGCTTGAGTCACGACCCCGCCAGCCGACCGACGGCCGCCGACCTGTTCGCCCAGTTCAAGGGCGCGGCACAAGCCTCTTCCGCGGTTCCAGTTCCTCAGGCTGTCGTTCGAGAAGCGCCGGGCCGAGCAGCCCCTGCCCAGGAGTTGCCCAGGCAGCGCGCGCTCGCGCCGATCATCGCGGCGGCTCTCATCCTGCTATTGATCGCAGGCTGGGATGGCTTGCGCCTGAGCAAGAGCCCTCCCGACTCACAGCAATCGGCCGCAAGCACTGTGCCGCCTGCCTCGCAACAAGCCGGCGCGCCGGCCGCCGCTTCGCACAGTCCGGAAAAGCCTCTGCCAGCACCCCCCCAGGTCTCCGCTCCTTCGGCCAGCGCGCAGCCTGGGGCGGATAAACCAGCGCCCGCGCGCCCCGTCTCTCCGTCGGATCAGCCGGCACAACCGCCGGCGGACACCTCGGCCGCGGGAGTCCATGAGCAGATGCCCGTCGTTCCGCGCAGCGCGCTTGCGACGATCCACGGCCATGTCAGGGTCGCGGTGCTCGTGATCGTCGATCCCTCGGGCAATGTCGCAGGCGCGATCCTGGAAAACCCCGGGCCGAGCTCGTACTTCGCCCGCCTGGCAAAAGAAGCCGCCAGGAAATGGCAGTTCCCTCCCGCAGACACGCAGGATTCTCGAGAGTGGCTCGTGAGGTTCGAGTTCACTCGGCGCGGCCCTACGGGACACGCTACCCCACGGTCCTAGTCCCAACAGGCGGCGCCGCCTCATCCCGCGCGTTTTGCGCGCGTGCGGCGTGAGTTGGCCGCCGCCGACGCTGCAGACGCGCCGCTCGCTGGACCCTGGTTCAGTGTCACCGTACCCGGTATGTGCTGTTTGGCCCAACGCACAAACGCGAGCAACACGTCGCCCAGAGCGCTGCCCTTCGGAGTGAGCGTGTAGGCGTACCGCTTAGGATGCTGCTGATATGGGGTGCTGACAATGATCCCGGCACTCTCAAGGCGATTGAGACGTTCCGCAAGAATGTTGGTCGGAATGCGTTCTGGCGAATTGACCAGCTCCCCGTAGGTGCGCTTGCCGTGCAGTAAGTCACGCACCACGAGCAGCGACCACTTGTCGCCCACGACATCGAGCGAATTGGCGATCGCACATGCGGAGCGCGTGAAGGTTTTCGCGGTACTCATTTGTCCAGCTCTCCATGGCCTCGCAGGGCCGAGCGACTTGCAGAATGCAAGTGATCATGCTACGGTCGCAATAGACTTGCAAAATGCAAGTGACTACAAGGAGAACTGTGCCATGGCAACCGACGTCCTTCCCCGCCCAGCCGAGTCTCAACTCACCCGCCTGAGCGGTATTCGCCTGAGCGTCACCCTCGCTCTGACCGCCTGGTTCGTGCTCGTCGTGTCACTCGGTGCCGTCGGCGCGTTCGTCGGTCCTCCCGGGACACCCCCTATCGCCATTGCCATAGGGGTTGGAGCGCCCCTGGTGCTCTTCTTTGCCTGGCTGCGGCTTTCCCGATCATTCCGCAACTTCGTTCTCTCGCTTGATCTGCGTCTCATCGCGGGTATACAGGCGTGGCGGTGGGCAGGACTGGGCTTCCTCTTCCTCTATACGTACAAAGTCCTGCCGGCCATGTTCGCCCTGCCGGCAGGTCTCGGAGACATGGCCGTCGGTTTCGCGGCCCCATGGATGGTCCTTGCGCTGGTGCGTCGGCCTGGCTTCGCCGCCAGCCCCGCGTTCATCCGTTGGAACGTGCTGGGGATACTCGACCTCGTGGTGGCCGTCAGCCTTGGAGCTTTGAGCGCCACTCTAACCACGGGATCGCCAGGAGAGATCAGCACCGCTCCGATGGCCACGCTGCCGCTGCTGCTGATCCCGGCCTTCCTCGTGCCGTTGTTCCTTATGCTGCATACAGCAGCGCTGATGCAGAGCCGGCAGACCATCAGCAGCCGAGCATAGGGAACGGCGTGGAAAGTAACCCGCTGCCCCGATGCTCGGCTACGCGGCAGCCGACCGTCCCGCTCCCGGCCCGGAGCGGAGTTAAATTTCGCGCTCCGCAAAGCCCCGCGACGGCACCACGGCGATCCACGGCTCCCAGGCTTAGCCAGAGACTCTCAGTGCTTGCCGAGCCGCTTCAGCCGAAGCAGGCAGGTACTGCGAGACTGCCTCCTTGGCGCGCCGAAGATATTTGCCGGCGCTCTTGGGAACCACCCCCAACGCTTCCTCGATGGCACCGGGAAAGTTGGCCAAACCAGGCTATCGCCGGCCTGCCCCGGCATGTCATGCCACGCTAAGCGCGACCTCGGCCGCGCCGTGCCGCCTCGATCGCGGCGATGTCGATCTTCTTCATGCCCATCATCACGTCGAACGCGCGCTTGGCGGCCACCTGATCATGACTGGTAATCGCTTCTAGAAGCGCCCGCGGAGTGATCTGCCAGGATAGGCCCCATCGGTCCTTGCACCACCCGCACTGGCTTTCGGCTCCCCCGTTATCGACGATCGCATTCCAGTAACGATCGGT
>Ga0137409_10003672_pt1 | contig 16202 bp, 10 predicted proteins | sample CZODoug1_16funga_FD_122059 | JGI IMG/M metagenome (GOLD analysis project Ga0137409, IMG submission 122059) | Vadose zone soil fungal communities from Angelo Coast Range Reserve, California, USA - CZODoug1_16fungal (Hybrid Assembly) | ecosystem: Environmental > Terrestrial > Soil > Vadose zone... | reverse complement strand
CCCATTCGCCGCCGCCGTCTCCGCCAACCGCTTCTCAATCCAACCCTCTCGAACTCCCATACTTCCCCCTGAAGAAATCCCGCGCGCGGGACATCTCTCTCGCGACGCCGAATTATCGCACCGCTCCGCGCTCACAGCAACCGGCACGAACGCGCTGTGGTGGGTCACTTTGCGGGGTAGGATAGGCACTCTTTATCCCGAGCCCCTGCGAGGGGCTGCCTGTCCAGTTTGATTTCGCCACGACGGACAGGCAGCCCCTCGCAGGGGCTCGGGATAAAGAGTGCCTGTCCTACTAAAACATCAGCAGCAAGCAAAGTGACCCACTGCCGAACTCGCGTGAGCGCCGACCTAAGGCAAGGCAATCGATTTAGGCGCGGCGGAGGGTCAGCAGCGTGATTTCCGGAGGAACGCCCAGTCGAATGGGGGCGCCGATAGTGCCGAGGCCGCGATTGACGTAGATAGTGCTGGAGGCTGGGGATTGGACGCTGGAGGTTGGAGGGAGAGACGCGACTTCGGCAACACTGAGGTTAGAGGAAGCCAATAGTGGCCGCTGGTAGAGGCCCGCGACGTACGGGGTGAGAAACTCTGCTGGGCTCCAACGATGATCGAGGATTTCGACGCGCACCTGTCCTCCGTGTGTGTGGCCCGCTAGGGAAAGCTCGACGCCCAACTCGGCGGCGCGCGGAAAAGAATTCGGATTATGCGAGAGCAAAATGTTGGGCACGTCGCGGCGGACCAGTGGTTCGAGGCCGGCGAGCATGAGTGGCCGGCCGCCGTCGGGATCGCGTTGGCGCTGATAGTCGACGCCGATTAGATTGAGCGCGCTGCCCCGCCAACTCAGCTCGGCATTTTCATGACGAAGCAACTTCATTCCAAAACGGCTGAATAGAGCGGCGGCCTCCGCTTCGGCGCCCGCGTAGATTTCGTGGTTGCCGTTGCATCCCCAAACGCCCATCGGGGCGCGCAGCCGCGAAAGCTCGGTAATGCAGTCCTCGAGCGGGTCGGTTCTCCCTGTTAGAAAATCTCCGGTGATCACGACCAAATCGCCGTGCAGTTCGTTGGCCATGCCCACGGCGCGGCGCACCTGGGCGACGGGCATGTAGGAGCCGATGTGAATATCGCTGAGCTGCGTAATGCGAAGGCCGTCAAGCGCTGGCGGAAGATTCGCGATGGGAATCTCGATCTCGCGAACCTGGAACCGCAGCCGCTCCCCAATAAAGCCGTAAGCGGCGCTCACAAAAGGCACGGCGCCGGCGAGGACTCCTGCCGCATGAAAGAAGTAGCGGCGCGAGTGATTGACCGTCTCCGTCCCGACGGAAGCGGCGGCCGGAGTGTGCGACGCGGCCGAAAATACAGAGCGCAAGCGCCGCCACAGCCAATCCGCGCCGGCAATCATTTTGATGAATAGATACGAAAAGATCGAACTGGACATCCACAGGCCGAAGAATGGCGCCCACCAGGATCCGCGGGAAATCGTGGCGCGCCAGTTCCGCACAATTGCGCTTATCGCAATGAGCGCGACCATCGCCAGGAGCGCGAGCAGCGCTGCGCGTATCCAGGATCGCAATGCAGGCCGCTGAAGGCGCCCCGCAAATCGCCAGGCGCGCGCAAACCAATACCGTTGCGAGAGAAAAGCAAGAGAAAATCCCGCGATCACCGCCAATATTCCCAATAACAAAATAAGATCGTGAAACATGAATGATGGGCCTCACCTATTAGAGTACCCCGTCCGAGGGGTGGTTGCACTCGGGCGGGAGTCATTGAGTTAACCTTGCGGAGGCTAAGCGAGGGTTCGTGGGGTTCCAGATTGCTACGGAAGAAGCAGCACTCGGCCGCTGATTTGCCGTCGTTCAAACGCCGCATGGGCCTGAGCCGCGTCTGCCAGCGGGTAGGTGCGATCGATTCTGATGGAAAGTCTTCCTTGCTCGATCCAGGTCACAAATTGCCGGAGGTAGTTCGGGTACTCCTTCACGTAAGGCAGACCATTCGTGCGAGTAAGAAACAGCGAGCCTTTTTCCTGGAGGGTCATCAGATCGAAGGGAGGCACGTATCCGCTGGACTGTCCATAGATCACCAGGTAGCCTGCGGGAGCGAGACTATTCAAATTCGCCTCAAACGTATCCTTGCCGACGCCGTCAAACACAACGCTGACTCCGCGGCCCTCCGTGATGCGTCTCGCTTCCTTGGCGATATCCGATTGTTTCGAAATGATGACCTCATCCGCGCCGGCCTGCTTCACAAATTTCGATTTCTCCTCACTCGAGGTAACGCCGATGACTCGTCCACCGCGAATCCTCGCCATTTGACACAGCAAGAGACCTATCCCTCCGGCGGCTGCTTGAATCAGGCACCAGTCCCCTGGCTTGACCGGGTAGACAAAATGCGTGAACGCGTACGCCAGAAACCCCTGATTCATTCCTGCCGCCGCTTGCTCAAAACTGATGCCTTCTGGTATGGCGATCAACCGCGCAACTGGGAGAACAGAATGTGTGGCGTACGAACTCCCCCAGAAGGCGACACGGTCCCCTGCTCTGACATTGCTGACCTCGGGACCGATCGCTTCCACGATTCCGACTCCCTGACTTCCTAGAGTGGCGGGAAATTCAGGTTCACCGCCGCCGGCGCGATGATAGAAAGCCTGCCCGACAAGCTCTCCGCGGCGCTTTTGGATATCGAGAAAGTTGACGCTCGCCGCGTGGACGCGCACAAGAGCCTGCCCGGGACCGGGAACAGGCAGGGGCAACTCTTCCAGTTGCATCACCTCCGGACCGCCATAGGCATGAATACGAATTGCTTTCATCAGGTTCCTTCTTCCCCTGTGTAATCGCCATGGATCGGAACGTGACCCGGCGAACGCGGACAATTTCTCCTACTTGTTAAGTAAAGGGATGTCTTTTCCTTTGGGGGGCAGCGGAATCGATTTCAAGTAGGCGAAGATGTCCGTCAAGTCCTGGTCGGAAATCGCCTTGCTCGTGTAGGGCGGCATCTGGTTGGTGGGATGGCGGACGTAACTGATGAATGATTCGAGAGATAGTATTGGAGGGCCAATGCGGGGGGCGCCGGTTTGTGTCGCGCCCTGGCCTTGCAGGCCGTGGCATTCGTAACAGCCGTCGCTCGTAAAATTCTTTTTGCCGTTCTGCGCGTTTCCGGCAGGCGCAGTGTCGGTTCCTGCCTGTTGAGCCCGCGCCGCCGGGCACGTAAGAATCAGCGCCCCAACCACGATAAACAGGGCGAGTAAGCGCGGAGCCCCGAATCCACTTCCGGGCGATCCGATCGTCCACAATCGATTGGCGCTAGAATTTTCCACCCGCATCTCCTTATCGTGGCTGCGTTACAACGTCCACCAATGCGGGTTCCCCGCGCTTGACGACGTCGAGAGCGCGACGAATCGCCGGCCCCAGGTCTTTCGGATCGGAGATCGGTCCTTCGCCATACATTCCCATGCTTTGCGCGAGTTTCGCGTAGTCGATGTTGGGAGCCGTTATCGTCGTGCCGGTGCCGCAGTTCGCGATCCCGCGGCTGTGCCGGCCGGCCATGATCTGAACTTGCATCACTTCCTGATGGTACGCCCGGTTGTTGTGCATGATATTCAGCATCGGAATCCCGTGATGCGCGGCCGTCCACAAGACTCCCGGGGCGTACATCAGATCGCCGTCGTTCTGAATATTCACGGTCAACCGGCCATATTTGCGGTTTGCGAGTGCGGCGCCAACCGCGGCCGGCGCCCCATAACCAATCCCGTACCCACCGGCATTGCCGAGGTACTGGTAGTGTTTGTCGAAGGTCCACAATCGCTGCGGCCAGCGGCTGACGAACGTGGTAGCCGAGACGAGCGACCAGTCCTGGTCCTTGACCTGCGCCCAAACCTCGGCACACAACCTCGCAGTGCTGATCGGGCTCGCGTCCCAAGCGAATGCAGCGGCATCGCGCGCCCGCTCCAAAGACTGCTGGTGCGCCGCTTGCAACCTGGAGCCGCGATCCTGGAACGCTCGCTTGCGATCGTCGTTGGTCAGTCGCTTGACCGCTTCGGTGAGCGAAGGCAGTGTCGCCTCCGCATCCGCTGCGATGGCCAAATCGACCTCCGGATAGCGCTGGAAATCCTGATAATTACCCTTGATGTATAGATCATTTGAGTTAATTGAGACCAGTTTCGCGTTTTGTTTCGTGATGGGCCGCGAGATGCGTTCGATTTGATCCCGGTAGTTGTGGAGAGCGCCATAAAAATCGGCCATCTCGAGACCCAGGATCACGTCCGCATCCGTGACAAGAGCGCGAGTGCGGTCGCTTTGGTTGAGCGGGTGGCGTGAGGGGAAATTCATGCGCCCGCCGAGATCCACGACCGGCGCCTGCAGCGCCTCCGCCAGCTCAATCAGATGTGCCAGGCCGGTGGGCGTTCGCGCCATGCGGTCGGCGAGGATAACCGGAGTCTCCGCGGCAATCAGCATCTGCGCCGCTTCGGCGACCGCGCCGGTATCGCCCTGCGGCGGGGCCGCGTGCGCGAGTTTCGGGATGAGCATCTTCACGTCAGCGGAAATTGGGTTCTCCTGCAGTTCCCCATCCGCAACCAGCACGACAGGCAAGGTCGGCGGCGTCATCGCAATCTTGTAAGCTCGCACAGCGGACTCGGCAAAGTGCGTTAGAGAGATCGGGAGGTCGTCCCACTTGGTGAAGTCACGGATCATCGCCGCTGCATCTTGGACGCTATGCGCCCATTCCACGCCAGGAACGCGTTTGGTGGCGTCGATAATGTTCCCGAGAATGAGGTAAACTGGAACGCGGTCGCAATAAGCGTTGTAAATAGCCATCGCGGCGTGCTGCACTCCGACCGTCCCGTGGGCGAGCACCGCCAGCGGCTTACCCTCCACCTTCGCGTACCCGTGCGCCATGCCAACGGCCGACTCTTCGTGGCAACACGTGATGAACTCAGGACTCTTGTTTCCGCCATAGTTGATGATCGATTCGTGAATTCCGCGAAAACTCGATCCCGGATTGGCGCAAACGTACTCGAATCCGAGGGACTTGATTACATCCACCATGAAGTCCGATCCGGTTCGATCCGCGGTCAGGACCTCAGCGTTCGAAGGCGTACCGGTTTCGGCTTCCGGCGACATGGGTGGCGGAACGGTCCTCACCAGCTCAACTTGTTGCTGCGCGGCAACTGTTCCTGGGGCCGCGGCCAAAGCTGCCGCGCCCGCCGCCGCACTTTTCAGGAAATTCCGGCGGTCGACTGCTAATTTCTTTGGTTTGATCACAGCAATCCACCTCTACCTTGCTTTTACTTACATTATCACACGCTCGAAACAGGCTGCCACTGGTCGGGGAGTGTTTGAGGGCGCGGTTGCTCTTGCGGAACACTGTACTTCGGCGCCGTTGACGCTCCTCCTGCCCCGGGCTATGTTGAATCTAGAACTCTGAGGGGTTCCGGCGGATCCCCTGTGGCGGAAGTAGCCCCAGCGCCGATGTTCTAATGGAATGTGCCAGTTCCGTCGATGCCGTCTCTGCTGACCGGCCCGGCCGCGTGTCAAGACAACTGTGTCCATCCTAACCAAGGCAGGACGTTACGAACTTCGCGAAGAGTTGGGTCGCGGCGCCATGGGTGTGGTGTATCGGGCGCACGATCCGGTGATTGGCCGGGACGTCGCCGTCAAGACACTGCACTTGACGGAAGCCGGGACAGGAATGTCGCGCGAGGAACTGATAAGCCGCTTCCAGACCGAAGCGCGCGCGGCGGGACTGCTGACCCATCCGAATATCACCGTGGTCTTCGATGCGGGCGAGGAAGAAGGCACCTTCTATATAACGATGGAACTGGTGGAAGGGCGCAGCCTGCAAACGATGCTCGACGGGCGCCAATTGTTTCCGTTGCCGCGAGTCATGAAACTGATGGAACAAGTCTGTTCGGCGCTCGATTTCGCGCACCAGCGCAACGTCGTCCACCGCGACATCAAGCCTGCAAACCTGATGCTGACCGTTGACGACACGGTCAAGATTACCGACTTCGGCACGGCAAAAATCCTCCAATTCGGCACGGCGCAGACCTCGCACGTAATGGGAACACCATCGTACATGTCGCCCGAGCAGGTGAAGGGCAAGCCGGTGGACGGACGCTCCGATATTTTTTCGCTGGGCGTCATCCTGTACGAATTGATGACCGGCGAGAAGCCGTTTCCCGGGCAGAACATTACGACCGTCATTTACAAAATCATCAACGAAGAACCGATCCCGCCGCGCTCGCTGGACTCCTCGATTCATCCGGGACTCTCCGCGGTTATTACGCACGCTCTGGCGAAGGAGCCTACAGCGCGATTTCAAAATTGCCAAGAATTACTGGACGCTCTGAAAAACTACCATGAAATCGTGGGCCCGGAGGCAACCGTACGGATGTCCCCTGCAAACAACCTGACAGCCGGGGCAGGGCCTCGCGCGACAACTCGGCCGGTTCGAGCGTCCATGATCCCTTTAAATGCGCACATGAATTCATCGGAGGCCGTCATCCGGCCCTTCTTGGGCATCGAAGAGGATCGCAAACCCCCGAAAAAAAGTTCAAGCGTAGTATTAACTCTGATTCTGCTGGGCGTCATCGGATACGCCGGCTATCGCGTCTGGCCTCCTCTGATGGACATATGGCAACGCATGGATCACCCAGCGCAAACTACGGAAGCTCCGGTGAAGGCGTCGTCTGTGACTCCGACGACGAGCTCTGGAGCGTCCGAAACGAAATCCGACGACACGGTCCAGACCGCTCCGGCTGCGCAAAATGCGGCGCCCGTGGCCGCAGAGGAAAACGCCGCGCCAACACAGTCTTCCGTGTCTTCAGATCCGAAAACGTCCGCGAAAATTCCGGAACCCGCCGTTGTGCCCGCAGCCGCGGAAATAACACGCCCCCCGCAAAAACCCGCGGCCCCCTTCGTGACGTCGGCGGCCAATTCACTCAAATCAACTCTAGGGTCGCAACTGGCGGGCATTTCGCTGGCGGGTAAGGTGAAAATGCAAGTAACAGGAAATACGCTGACGCTTTCCGGACTGCTGACTCCGCGCGATCACAGCAAGGTGCTTACTCTCCTTCATAATGTGCCCGGGGGAGTCCGGGTGATAGACGATATCGGGTTTGCCGACGACCAGAAGGAGACTCCTCGAGCGGCGGAAGGCGGCTGGGCGTGGATTCGATCGACGCCTCCGGGCGCCAAAATCTTTGTGGACGGCAACGATCGGGGATTGCGGACCCCCGCCCGAGTTCAGATCACGCAAGGTGAGCACGAAGTTGTGCTGTCGCTTCCGGGATTCGTCAGTTCACATCGTTCGGTCCTAATTCAATCGGGACAGACTCTGCAGTTCACAGAATCACTCGGGCAAGAATAGATCGTGCGGAATGGCAGGGAATAACGACCTGCGGGGTGCATTAGGGCGCCCATTTGAGGTTCCAGCGCGGCTCTTCCGATATAGAACCAGACTTCCGTGCTTGTAACTTTCTTATCCACCACCCGCCAAGAAGTTTATTGATAGGCACTCCCGACCTAGCAATGGCCTTTATTTCAACAGCATATGAGCGCATTCTGGCGGCAGCCTGCTTGCTCTCTATCTAGGGAGTTGGTACGTTGGGAAGAACGAATGTTTACCGCCAGGCCCCGTCCGGGAACTTCCGCCGTCGCTGCGTGCAACAAGAAGTTTGGAAATCCAAACGCACTCGAACCAATGCCCCATTGAACAAAAAGGAATCATGGCAGGAATGAAAGTCGTCACCAACTCGAAGGCGCCATCGGCCGAAGGAGTACCGGTCGTAGAAGCAACGCCCGTTGCTCCCCTGCGCGACGAATTTTCACGCGCGCGTGTGGCCCCGGGACGTGCGACGGTGTCGAGCGGCGACGCAGCAGCCATCAGTTTCTTGCGCCAGTTCCGTGTGTTGATGGGTGCAGCCCGGCTCTATCAGCGAAATCATCCGCGTCTTATGGAAATTCTGGCGTCCGCGGAGCAGCAGCTTCGTGTGGTGCTCGCGTTGCAGTCTCCTCTGGTATTCGCGGTGGAGCGCAACGGAATCATTCTGCCGCGGTACGATGCACAAGCGGGCGAATTGTTGAACGACCCGCGTGGTGAGCTGCGCGGGCTGGCCGATGAACTCCTTCGCAGCGGAATTTGCTCGCTCTTATTCACGCCACAGATCAACGTCGGGGAACTCGATCTGTTCGCGCACGAGATGAGCCGGGTCCCACGAAGCGCGACGCCCGGCGATACGTCTTCGCGATTGGCCTGGGATAAGTGGCTCCGAGAACAACGAGTGGCCGGAATCCACCTCAACGTTCCAACGGAGCGCCGCGATTCATTGCTGCTGGCGAGTTTGGTGTCGGCGGTGCTCGCCTATGATGAGGCCCCCCAACGTTCCCCTCACTCGCGCGCAAAATCGGCGCAGCCGGTGGCAAATTTCGAACAAGCGTCAACAGCGTTGCGGGTTTTGGCCAAGCTCGCCCCTCCGCGCGACCCGGATACACAAATTCTGCCGGAAGACGTCGCGCGGCGGACTCATTCGGTCCTATCGGGCAGCGACAAGGTCGCGGTTTCTTTGGCCGTATACGGCGTATCGAACGTGAAGCCGCGCGAAGGCGAGACCCTGGAGCCCTATTTGGGACGCTTGGCCGACGCGTTGACGCTTGCCTTCGTAAAACAGGAATTCGAGGCTGGCCGCACAACGGCACTGGAACTTACGCCTTTAATCGTCCGGCTCGACCACGTGCGTAACGAAGCTATAAACGCCGGCGCCGTCCGGTTTGGAATGGCTCAGCACGACGAAACTCGCGTGGCCGCGATGTGCGAAAGATTCTGGAACACACTCCCGGCCCGTGTAAAAGCGAAGGTATTGCGCAGCAGCTATGCCTGGTGCGTGCCCGCAACCGTGGTGGCGAAGTTCCTCGAGCCGCTGGCCTTGGCAGCCGGGAAAAAGAAATCGGAAGCGGCAGGACGTGTAGGGCGTGCCGTGCTGCTGGCCTATACGCGTTCCCTGGAATCGGAGGAAGGAAGAGAACGGAGAACCGTGGCCTCCGGATTGGCGGAACTCGCTCCCCAAATCGAGCGTCTATGGCCACACCCTTCGATCGCGGATTTTGGTAAGGGAGTCGTGCAGGCGTTGCTTTTGGAAAATTCGCCGGGGATCGCCGGGTTGCTCTCCGCCGTGGTCGAAAGCCTGGCGCGGGTATCGCTGGTAAAGCAAGAGTATTCGGAGTTCGAGCGAATCCTTGAAACACTCGAGTTGTCGCCCCGGGATGACGAACACGCGCATATTCCCACGTTGATGGGGCGAATCCTTAATGACGACCAGTGGCTCTATCTGGTGGAGGAAGCCCTGGCGAACCGGCCACTCAATCCTGTGATCCCGCGCCTGCTGCGAAGAAGTCCAGATCGCTTGATCGACCGCCTCGGCCTCTTGCTGACAGCTGCAAATGGAATCGATTCCCTCCCCGCAATGGTGCGTTTGGTTCACGCGGCAGGGGAGCCCGTGCTGGGCGTTCTGGAATCACGGCTGTCCGAGCCGCGCCGTCAACGCATTGCGACCGCGATATACCTGCTCGCCTCGGCCGATCCGAAGCGTCTGGCAGAGGCTTTGCCTCGTGCGCTGCCAAGTTGGGAATGGAGTTTGCAGGATCTTGCCGTCAGCGAACTGGCTCGGTGGACGAATCCACCGGTGGTTGCGGCCTCTGCTAAGGCGTTTCTAACTCTGCTCGTCGAAGCGCATGCCATGGTCGTTCCCTGCATGATCGATCATCTTGGGGCGGCGAACGAGACTTCAGCCATCCCCATGTTGTTGAAGGTGGCAGCAGGCGAATGTCTGGGATTGCGTGACATGTTTTTCCGCATCAAGGCGGTCGAAGCCCTGGGCAGAATGCGCGTGGCCGAAGCCAATGTGCTTCTCCTGCGCATCGTAAGGGAACGCAACGGCCTGGCGCGCAGTGAGCCCGCCGCATTGCGCGCGGCGGCCGAAGAAGCTCTCGGGTTGCTCGAAGACTGGAAATCACCCACACGGACGCGCCAGGCGGAAAAGGTGCCCTCCAAGTCCGGGGCGGCGCACGGACGCCCTCGGCGATACGTCCGGGCGCACCTGCCCACGCCGCTTTCAGCGATTATAGTGGGGACGCACGGTGGCGCGGCGCGCGTGCGAACCATCAGCCTGGGCGGGGCCTTCCTGGAATCCGACCGCCGGCTCGCCGTGGGCGAGTCGTTGCGCGTGGAGATGCGCTCCGGACTGAGGCGAATTCAATTTACTGCGGTCGTTCGCAATATCACACCCAGGGGAACCGGGGTGGAATTCGTGCACATGAACCACGAGGACCGCGAACGGCTGAGACGCCTGGTGGCGCAGGCGTTGCAATAGATTTCCAGTCGCACGATCTCGATCCTGCCGGGCACACCACTTCTATCATTTGTGGATCACCAAAACGGAAAAGACACCGGCAAGGGATGTCCTATTCAGGGTGCGTCTGAATCAGGCGCAGAAAGCAATGGACGGGGGGACGTCTCCACAGGATCGATTTCCGGTACCTCCGCGCTGCTGCCAACACCCATCTCCTTAAACTTACGGACGGAGGGCATGAGCCGATTGTCAAACGATGCGACGGCATTGTTATAGGCCCTGTTCGCGCGCTCCAATCCTTTGGCGATTTCCGAGAGATGCTCGGCGAACGTCACCACGCGGTCGTAAAGCTGTTTTCCCAAGTCCTTAATGCGCTCCGCATTCTCGGCGACGAGTTGCTCCCTCCACCCGTACGCAATCGCGCGCAGCAGCGCGATCAACGTGGTCGGACTCGCGAGGACTACGTGATCGGCGATGGCATCCTCAATCAGGGTAAGGTCATGTTCGAGGGCGGCGCTGAAAAATGATTCGCCGGGAACAAAAAGAACGACGAATTCGGGCGTGGGCTCGAACTGCTTCCAATATTCCTTGGCGGAAAGCCGGCTGATATGATCCCGGACCAGCCTGGCGTGCTGCGTCATGGCTTGCTGGTATTCCACGTCCGAACGCGAACCCACAGCCGCGAGAAAAGCGTGCAGGGGAACTTTCGCATCAATGACGACCTGCGTCCCACCAGGCAAATGGACGATGAGGTCCGGGCGCAGGCGTCCATCTTCCGTCTCCACAGACTTCTGCTCGACAAAATCACAGTGCGGAGACATGCCAGCCAATTCGACAGCTCGCCTCAATGTTAACTCGCCCCATTTTCCCTTCACTTGAGGCTGCTTGAGTGAACTCACCAAACTTCCCGTTTCCTGCCGGAGTTCCTTGCTGGTCAGCGCAAGCTGCTGCACCTCGCTCCGAAGGCTGCCGTACGCTTCCTGTCTTGCGGATTCGACCCGTGTCACCTCGGTGCGAAGGTCTCTGAGTGCCGTTTCGAGCGGGTTCACCATGGCCTGAATCGCCACCTTGCGCTGCTCAAGATCGCCTTCGGCTTCCTTTTGGAGGGAATCGAATCTGGCCTTCGCTAAATCAATGAATTGTCGACTGCTGGCTTGCAGTGCTTCGCCCGCGAGAGACTGGAAGGCTTCCTTCAACTTCTCTTGCGCATCGTCGAGGATTCGCCGTTGTTCGGCGAGGTTCGAGCGTTGTGCCTCGGCATCTTTCTCCGCGGCAGACCGTAACTTCTGCTCCTCTTCAATTCTTTTCTGCGCGCCCCGCAAATCTTGTTGCAGCGCGTCGGTCTGCTTCTTCAACTCTCCAACGGCCCCATCGAGACCAGCGGCCCGCCTTTCTAGTTCGAGCCGTCCGGCTCCTGCCGAACCACGAGTCCAAAGCCAGGCAATTGCAAATCCGGCTGCAAAACAAGCGACGGCAATCAATATTTCGGTTCCAGTCATGAGCGCGCCTTGAGAGAGGGGCGAAGCCAAACTCCGCAGTTATTACTGGCCGAATTCTATCACGGCCACCAAAATCGCCGGCGGGCGCGAGGCATGATTTACTTCCTGGACCAGTCAAGTTACCAAAGCACTGATCCACGCTGATATTCGGGATCCACTAACGCATATTTCTCACAAGAATCCGGTGAAAATTCCTGGCCGGTTTTACCGAAAGCAGCTACGGCGCAGCCCCGCCGCAATCCAGTAGCACAGGCTTCAGCCTGTGTGGTTTTGATTTGGGTCTTGTGCGAGTGGAGGACCCAAACCAAAGGCGCACAGACTGAAGTCTGTGCTACTCAAGACCGCCCGCACACTGCGGTGCAATTCGACGCAGCAAGCTGACATCGCAGAGCAAATCCATCACGCGCTCGTCAGATATTCGGGCTAACCACTCTTCAATTCCTGTTGAATTCCTGCCAGGCCGATTCCAGCAGAGATGCGAACTCACCGGAAGGTTTATCGTCCAGCATTCGTTCGAGTTCCGCGCGGATTTCCGCGATGTCCTGTGGCGCCTTGTCGATTTGACGGATCACGCGATCGGCGCGCGCGGCCCAGTTTCCCGTCGCCTGCGCGCGAGCGGCAACCAGCTTCTGGCGCGCCGCTTCGAGATCGGGCAGGCCGGAATCAGTGGGGATGAGCCGCGCTGTCAATGTGTAGTCGCCGGAGGTTAGAAACTTGGCTTCGATTTCTGCGGCGTTCCGCTCTCCGCCGGACGTAGTCACTCGCTCGACGTTTCCACGCGGAAGCTGGATGATTTCTGGCGACGCGTTGCGAACCTCGACGGCCAGACGTTCGGTGGAGCCGCGCACGCGGACGGAAAGTTTGCCCTGAGCGCCCGCTGGCGGCGCCTCCGACGGGCCGCTGAATTCCAGCAGGACCATTACGACGGGATGGAGTCCAGCGTCATGTCCCGCGACACTGACATGCAGGTTGATTGTTCCGATCGGAATGTGCAGCCCGGGAAGAACCACGAGCGAAACGGGCGACGACGCCAGCACCAGGCACGCCTGGTCGGACAGAAAAACACGATTGGCATCCGCTTCGCCGCGAAAACCGGCGCCCTCCACCGCAAATCTATCGTGAAGCGATATAAAATGCGGGGCCGCCAGCACCCGCACAGCTGTGGAAGGGCTCTCGACTGAAGTTTGCGTTTCGGGGCCAGCGGGTTTTGCGATCGGCGCGGATGCGGTGGCGTCGTGGCCCGGAATCCGGGCAGTCAGCACGCCTGGTTCGCTGGGAACGGTGAATAACGCCCGGCCCGTCGCATCGGTAGTGACTTTCTGGCCGCCGGAGAGTTCCACCTCGGCATTGGGCAGCATGCGGCCGGCGGAATCGAGCACAGCGAGCGTGGCCGCCGCACCGGCAACCGCTTTCTGTGGGAGCACAATCGTACGCGGCGTCGCGGCCTGTACTCTGGGAGCCTCCTGGGCTCTCGCGGAAACCGGAAGTGTGGCCATGAAAACAAGCGGAATGGTGCGAGAGAGATACGTCCTGTCGCAAATGAGAGGGAGCCGCACGGGGTTCGATTCTACCGCGACGGGTCCCCGGCTGGGAAATAGACACCTAATGAGATTCTGGTCAGGACTATCGAAACCCCGTCTCCATAAATACTTCAGTGCCTGTCGGGACGGTTGAATATTTTCGCTTCCACGAAAAGCCGGTACAGCTCGGGGTCGAGTTCGTGCTGTTTAACGGACATATCCAGAATGTCCAACGCGTGCTCCGCCGGGACGGCCTTCTTATAGGGCCGGTCGGACGCGGAAAGGGCGTCAAACATGTCACAGATGGTCATGATCTTCGCCTGGATGGGTATTTCCTCGGACTTCAATTTGTAGGGATAGCCCGTGCCGTTCAATTTTTCATGGTGCGCGCGGGCAATGCGCGGGATTTCGCGGATTTCCTTGGTCCATGGAATTTGCAGAAGGAAATTGAAACTGTGGATGACGTGCGATTCGATCTGGATTCGCTCGTCGGGATCGAGACTCCCCTTCGGGATCGATAGGAAGCGCACTTCTTCCGGCGTCAAGACCGGACGTTCGACGCCTCGCGGATCGCTATAGGTCTGGCGGGCAATTTCGAACAGGCGGTCGAACTGGCCTGATGGCAGCAGCGTCGGCTCGTTGGCCCGAACGATGGCCCGGAAGCCCTCCTCTAGTTCGGCCCGGCGAAGGCGATATTCCTCTTCCAGGGTTCCCACGCGGGAAAGCGCCTCGGCCCGCTCAAACTCCAGCAACGCCTTAAACTTCTCACGTTCCAAGCGCGCCTCGAGATCCTTGTAAAGGTAATCAAAGCGGTTCGCGAGGATATCCATTTGCTGCGGATAAAGTTTCTTCGCTTTGACCAGAACTTCTTCGCGCACGCCGACTTTCCCGAAGTCATGCAGCAGCGCAGCGTAACGAATTTCCTTCATTTGCTCGGTGGTGAAATGAGTCCCGCCATAGGTTCCTGCCTCGGTGCGGTCCACGGCATCCGCAAGGCCCACGGTCATATGGGAAACGCGCTGCGAATGGCCTGAAGTGGTGGGATCACGTTGCTCGATCGCGGTGATGGCGGCGTGCACGAAGCCTTCGAACAACCCCTCGATGTCCTGATACAGCCGGCTGTTTTCGTAGGCGACGGCGGCCTGCGATGCAAGCGAGATCGCCAGACGGACCGCGCGCCCGGAAAATGGCCGCACTGCCCGCGACACAGACTCCGCGCTGGTCAGCCGCGCGGCGGCGTGAGTCTTGCAGTTGATCAGTTGCAGTATCCCGATGACCTCGCCACGTCCATTCTTCATCGGAAGCGTGAGCAAGGAGCGCGTCCGGTAGCCTGTTTCCTTGTCATAACTCTTGTTGAACTGGTAGGGACGTCCACGCGGGACGTGATACGCATCGGCAAGATTGATGACTTCCCCACGCATCGCGGAATATCCCGCCAGGGAATCTTCGTGCATCGGGAGCACAAATTCCTCAAAGGGAAACTGGAGACTGTCGTTCTGCGTGACCATGAACCGAAGATGGCGCTCCCCCGGACCCGCGGCGAGCGCATCAGGACGCGTCTCCTCGACCAAGTAGAGGGACCCCGCGTCGGCTCTTGTGATCTGGCGGGCTTTCGACAGAATCATTCCGAGCAGGACCCCGACGTTACGAGTTTCTGACAGCGCCACGCCGATGCGGTTCAGTTCCTCCATGTCGCGCTCGGTTCGCTTGAGTTCCGCGCGCGCGGCGCGTTCGCGCTGGGCAATCTCGATGTTGTTAAACGCCGCGTCGACGGTCCTGCGCACCAGCTTCGAAGCTGCCTTATAGGGAAGAGTGGCGAAGCAACGGGCGGCGCGCTCGCTTTCCGCGTGGTTTCGTGATATGCCGATCAGGCGAATGCGCGGCTCATGCCGCACCAGACGCCGCAAGACAGGCAGATCGTTGCCAGCCAGGTCCGCAAGGCAAACGATGCGGGCTTCGCCGGGGCTCGGCAGGGCTGCGGGCCGGCCGCGAGAGGAACGAGGCAGCGCGCGAAGTGCGTACCGCCGACTGAGCGGACGTGCCAGCGGAGCGGCCAGGGACCGCTCGAAGTACCAGATTTCTCCAAGGTGCGGCATGAACGAGGGTGCAGGATTGGCAGCGAGGGATTTCTGCGTTCCCGCACAGTGAGTATATCGGAATCAGGAACCACCGCCTAGCTGAGCCAAGGAGACGTTGTCGTGAAAGGACGTAACTACTTGCCTCACAGGGTATTGCGCGGCCAGCACCGGTTTGTTAGCCTGCTTTTTGGTGGGATAGGCCGTCTTGAATTGGGCCAGGCGAGTCTGCACGGCCACCTGGAACAATTGAGACGCGACAACCATTTGGCTGACCATATGAGGCCCCTTTGCATATAGAAGCCGGGGCGCGCACCGACCTTGGGCGCGTTCGAAGGAACAACGAAGACTGCTACGAAATTGAGCCGGCACTGAACTTGTATGTTCTGTCGGATGGCATGGGTGGCGAAGCGCACGGCGAGGTGGCCAGCAATCTCGCCGTACAAACAATCTTGGCCCATTGCCGACAGGCCGAAAACAGCCGCACGACGCCAATATTCGGAGAGCCGCAACCGGATGTATCGGAACGCACGAATCGCCTGGCGAGCGCCATCCACCTCGCCAACCGCAAAGTCTTCGAAATGGCGAGCGCCAATGCCGGCCACAAAGGCATGGGGGCGACGATTGTCGCCGCGTGGATCGAAGGACAGAAGCTCTCCCTCGCGCATGTGGGCGACAGCCGCGCTTATCTACTTAGGGCCGGAACGCTTGACCAACTTACAGCCGACCACTCCCTGGTGGCCGAAAAAGTGCGGATCGGAATCCTGACGCC
>Ga0137409_10003671_pt1 | contig 16206 bp, 15 predicted proteins | sample CZODoug1_16funga_FD_122059 | JGI IMG/M metagenome (GOLD analysis project Ga0137409, IMG submission 122059) | Vadose zone soil fungal communities from Angelo Coast Range Reserve, California, USA - CZODoug1_16fungal (Hybrid Assembly) | ecosystem: Environmental > Terrestrial > Soil > Vadose zone... | reverse complement strand
GCACCGGGCGGCACGACACGCATCACTATCCGGCTCGACGACGAAATCCTGGACTGGTTCCGCAACCAAGTCGAACGCGCCGGCGGCGGCAACTACCAAACTCTGATCAACGGAGTCCTTCGCCGCCACGTCCAAAACTCGACCGAGTCTTTCGAAAAAACCCTCCGCCGCGTCATCCGCGAAGAACTCCGCCGCGCCTCCTAACCGCCCAACAAAAGTTGTCATTCCGAGCCAAGTGAGGGATCTGCTTTTGGAGCTGCAGCGGCACCGTTTTGTTGGAGAATCTAACAGTTGCTGTGTGAGTTTGAGCATCCCTTGGAAAGACGCTTCCGCATTTGTCCGGAGAAATTAGCCTACGTCCCGCGGGGGAATAAGACCGACACTTCGTTCCAGCTCGACGCAAAAGCTCAGAATATCCGATCTAATTGATGGCACTCGGGCCATCAGTTTCAAATCGTTCCAAAAGTCGTGGAGAATGTTGGATAGCTTTGGAACGTTCGACTTAAGGCTCAAGATTTCCTTGATCGCTTGCGGCAGCTCCCCGATGCCGGCTAAAGCAGTGACTCGCCGGAGTACCCTTCCTGGCCGCATATTCGAGCGAAACATTGAAAGGACTTCGAGCATCATTTTCTTTGAATCATCTTGCCGGTGCGAAATACCGTAAAGAATCGCCAGCCTAAAGCGAGGACCCGTTGCAGCCGGCATAGCATCGAACGCCTTAGTGAGGCTAAGTTCGGCTTTTTCCAATTGGCCGACTCCTAGCAATAGATTCCCTATTCCCAAATGGGCAGATTTGACACCATTCTCTATGGCTTTGGAATACGCGTCGATAGCGGATTCTTGCAGGCCAAGCTCAGCAAAAATGCTGCCCATTACGCTATAACAAAATCGAGAATAGACACCGCGGAAGGCGAGGGACTGTTCAAGCAGCTGAAGCGCTAAAGGATAATTTTGCGCTTCCGTTTCAATTAGTGCCTGTTGATATCGGATACGATGAAGGTCAGCGCTTGTAGTCTGGGCAAGCGCGCATGCCTCCCTTGCTTCGTCGAACTCGCCCAGTTCGGTACCTAACTCCGCTAGTTTAAGATAGGACGGGATGTATTGTGGTTGCCGCGTAATTATTTCGCTTAATTCCGTCTTGGCTTCAGCGTACAGCCCAAGGTCGAACTTTGTATCAGCGATGGAATTATGTGCAAGCAAATACTCGGGTTCTTGCTTGACGATAGACTGAAATGTTCCGAGAGCGCGTTCATATTGGCCGGTCGCTCGAAGCGTATTCCCGAGGCCAGAAAGGGCCTGTACATCCGTAGGCTGTATCTGCAAGGCCCTTTGGAAGGAAAGCAGTGCCTCTTCAGTACGGTTTAGCGACAACAATCTTTGACCCGCCCGCCTTAGTGCCTCGCGCCGTGGCGCACTAAGAGCAGTCGAACTAGCGGCTCCGAAACGCTTTTCAACGCTCTCATAGGCTTCTAATGATTCAGTAGTTCGGTCGAGTGATTCAAGAGCGACTCCTTTGCGGACTAGCGCTCGCGCAGTGAGTGTCTGGAACGGGTCATCACCTCGCCCGCCAAATTTCTTAAGGAATTCGTCATACGTAGCCAGCGCGTCTACTTTGCGGTCGGACGCGTAAAGTTTGTTACCCTTATCTAGCATAGTCCGGGCAACGCTTTCGAGAAAGAAAACCTCATCGAACGCCCCGTACGTGCTGATAATCTCATCGTAAGTTGCTACCGCCTCTGGCGCCTGACCGGTCATGTTCAATGCATTCGCCTTCCACCTCAACGCCGACAAAACGAGTCTCTGAAACTCTCGACCAAGTCGTTGCGCGAATCTCTCGCGCACCTCTTCAAATGCAGGCAATGCTTCCATGTGTCGCTCTTGCGCGACTAGTGTCCGGCCCTTGCCGATCAAAGCGGTGCCTAGGGTCATGTCATGGGCAGGTTCATCAGGTTTCAAATTCTGCAAGCGTCTGGTCAAACTGACCTGCAAGTCCCAACCTTCTAGTTTCTGGGAAGAATCGTCTCCAAGTCCCAAAACGGCGATTTGTACGGCAGCACTGAGCTCAGCTAGTTGATCTTCGTCTAGATCATTTATCCTAATTCTTGATGCATTCGCGATCCCTTCTCTGTACTGGGAGCGTCTTACCGCGTCGCGGACTTCTTCCATCTGAGATTCTATTTGCTGAATACTTTCATTTTCCCTCTGCGAGGCCCGCTCGATTCGCATTATCACACTGTCTATGAAATAGACTTCGCCCTCTGACCTTCCAGCGCCGCCATGCGGAAGGGAGGACCGCAGGTGCTTTGCGTAAAAACTAAGAGGATCAATCGTGAGATCAGGCGCCCTTAGCCCAAACGCTTGGATCAACTCGTCAAGAACCTGCTGAGCAGGGAGGCACAACGCCTCCGGCTCCTTGCCCGATGAGCCGCCGGGCGAAACGATAACTGTAAGGTCAGACTGTTCGCCGGTCTGCAATTCGCTCACCCTAACATCTCCCGTATCTTGAACCGAATCTGGCTTTGGCTGCGTGGGCAGAACGATGCAAACGTCTTCGTGATCCTTCAGCCAGGCAGGGAGTACTTCTGCTGCCGACTTGCGGTAACAAAACCAATAAAGATTAAGTGGTAGCCGAGTCTGCAATCGGCGTTGGAGGGCACTCATCAGGACGTCTCCATCCCATCCGGCGTATCCGATAACAAGTGGGGAACGATGTGACAAGATGTTATCCAACAGCGATGCCATAGTCAGGCTCGTGTGCACCGACGCCTTTGCCCGTTCCCTTAGCTCGCCCTGAAGATTGCAACAATCGTAAAACCAGTACGTGCCATGCACATGAACGAGCTGCAGATCCGTCAGCTCGGGATCGATTCTTTCGACTGTGCTCGGATGATCGCAGATTATGTGCTGTCGCCCAAAAAGGGTCAGAGCGCGAGACAAGAGATCATCGAAATTGGTAGTGACTACTAAATTTGTGATCGTTTGCCCTAGCAGCAAATGGGCCAATCTTAGATTGGCGTGAGAGATTGACTTTCCCTCAATGAATCTTCTTAAATACCTTTGACGTTGAATGGGCTGCGGGAATGCTGTGCCAAACCAATGTGAATAAGTATCGATCGCACGGGGGCTATTAGGCTCTTCGGTTCGCCCATAATCTGAAGCAACAACCTTGCACTCGGACTCAATTTCAGAGGCCAACGGGATCGGAGGATAGGAAATTCCTGCGCCCACGGTGAAGAAGAAAGGAGACCGCCGATTCAAATCCCTGCTTTCATCGCATGCTTGCTTGATGTGACTCGCTGCCGTTCGTAAATCTATGATTTTCATTAGCTACGAGCCGGATACTACCTCAAAAGTAAAAGCTAGTAAATCATTGCTTCATCTCACTTCGCCTTCCGACGCGTTCGAACGGTATCGCCACAATCAGCAGTTCCAGGCCCTCTCACAACTGCAGATTCTAAAGCGCTCACTGGCCACTGGCTTTAAGCAGCTCCGCCAGCCGATCCTTCCACAGCACCGCCCAGGTGTGCGAGCCGTGCCCGTGCGTCTGATCGCTCTCTGGAATCAGCTGGAACTTTCCATTCTTCAGGCGTTTCGCTTCCCGCTCCGCGATTCCCAGCCCCGGCGGATTGATAAAATCGTCCGCCGAATTAATCCACATCACTTTCGCGCTGATTTTCTCCAGCTGCGGCGAAGGATCGTAATTCCGCGAAGCATTCACCTGGTACAAAAAGTCGTTCACGTCCAGGTCCTTCGCGTGTTGCGCAAAATAGTCCTGCAAAAATTTATCCGCCGCATCCCGCGTCGGATAACTCTTCTGCATCTGAATCGGCGCGCTCCCCGCAACGATCAGAAAATCCAGCGCCACGCGCACGGCCGCTTTCGGCTCTTCTTTGTACTCGCCGCCCTTCCATTCCGGATCTTCGCGAATCGCGTCCATCACCATTTTTCGCCAGATGCGGTTGCGCCCGGAAATCTGAATCGGCAGACACGCCATCGGCATCAGCGCGTCCATGAAATCCGGATACGTTTCGCCCCACACAAACGAGTGCATGCATCCCATCGACGTCCCGAAAATCAGCCGCAAATGCTCAACGCCCAGCCCGTGCGTCAGCAGCAAATGATGCGCCGCCACCATGTCGTCATAGTCGTACGACGGAAATTTCGCATGCATTCCGTCGCTCGGCTTCGAAGATTTTCCGTGCCCAACTCCGTCCGGCAGAATCACAAAATATTTCGTCACGTCCAGTGGCTGCCCCGCCGCATACAACTCATTCGCGAATTGTGGCGACAAGAACTGCGCGCCCGTTCCGCCCGTCCCATGCAAAATCAGCACGGCATTCGTGACGCGTCCTTGCGCATCCCGCGCCGGCGTCCCCAGCGTCCGGTAGTGCAACTTCAACTCCGCCAGCGATTCCCCCGACCGAAACTTGAAATCTTTCGCGACGTAATCGCCTTCCGTCACTTTCCACGCCGGCTTTTCTTGCGCAATTGCGGGCAGAGCAGCCACGCAAATCGTCACCAGCAAACTCATCACAAACGCCATTCTTCTCATATTTCACCTGCCCTAGGGGGTATGCACGCGCTTGGCAAGATCCGGCGCGATCGCCCGAAAATGGTTAAGGTTCCACGTATAGACGATCTCCGCCTTGCACTTTCTGGCGCACTGCAGCAGCAACGCGTCATAGATGCGCCCGCCGGCAACACCGCGTTCGGCTGCGTCGTGGATCGTCTTATAGTATTCGTCCTCATCAAGCGACACGGGTGTCAGGCGTTTGTACACTTCGTCTACAAAGAGTCCCGCCTGCTCCGGCGAAATCAGCGGCTTGACCGGAAGAGACGACAATACAGCGAACACTTCGGCCATCGTGTGCAGGCTGCACGCGGCATTGTTCGGCTTGGAGGGAGCGAACGCCCGCAGACTGGCTTGATGATGCACATGATCGCCCAGGAACGCGGCTACCAGCACCGACGTATCGAAGAACGCTTTCACTTGGACAGCTCGCGAATGCGCTCTTCGCGAACAGCGTCAATTCGTGCTTGCAGCGATTCCGTGCGTGGTTTCGCGCTCTGACCACCCTGGTACACCCACACGCCAAGCTCTTTTTTCAGCGTCGCTTGCGCTCGCAGCGGCCGTAACACAATCTGCTCGTCGGTTTCTTCCACCAGCAGCTCGTCGCCAGCCTCCAGGCGAAGTTTGTCGCGCAGGTCCTTGGGGAGCACGACCCGTCCCGCTTTGTCCAAAGGGATTGCTTTCATAGATGCCATTTTAGAATGGCAAATGGCATTTGTAAATGCCATAGACGGCCAGACGCCGGTCATTTTGCCAGCAAATTCTTCCCATCCGCGCTCGGCATCTGCAATCCCACCAGCCCCGCCAGCGTCGGCGCAATACTCCGCATATCAATCACTCCCAGATTTTTGTTTTTTGGAACGGACCCACCCACCACAAAAAACGACGACCGCAACTCCGGCAAATCATTCAACGCGCCATGCGTCCCGCCTTTCTTCACCGTCTGCGCCATCGTCCCTGTCAACGAAGTGCCGGTCTTCCATCCCGGCTTCAATCCCACAAAAAACGAAGCCGTAGGATACCCGCCACGCGCGTGCAAATCGTCCGTTTCCAGCACGCGATCAATTCCATTCGCCGGATCAGTCGACAACTTTTTCAGCAGCTCGCGCACCTGCGCCGCGACCGCTTCATCTTTCGGATCCTTCAACACAATCGCCGCAGACCCGCCCGTCACCCACGGAAACGCTTTCCAGTCCATCACTTTTTCTTTCGCGTCCAGCGTTATCAATCCCGCTTGCACAAACGCCGGCCCAAAATTCACTTGCTTCTCCACATTCACAAATCCGTGGTCGCTCACGACCGCAAAAATCACGCGCCCAGCAAAAACTCGCTCCGCCGTCGCGCGCAAATTTCCAATCGCCGCATCCAGCCGCTCCAGCGCAGCAATGTCCTCCGCCGAATACAATCCCGTCTCATGCTTCAGATGATCCAGCGCCAGCAAATGCAGCAGCAACAAACCCGGCCGCTTCTTTTCCAAAATCCACGCGGCATATTTCGCGCGTACTTCATCCGCTTCCACCGCGTTATCAATTCCGCCGCGAAACGCGCCAATCTCTTTCTCCGCTTCCTCCAACAAACCCGGCGTGCTCACCGCGCGAATCAATTTCAAATCATTCTCATCGCCCGCCCGCCAAAATTCCGGAATATCCCACGTTATCTTCGCTCCGACGGTCGCCGGCCACTGCACGCTCGCCGTCGTCCGCCCCGCCTCGCGCGCCACATCCCAAATCGTCGGCACCTTGATATCTTCTGAGTACCAATACCAAGCCTGTTTAGCTTTATCTAACGGATCAAACAGCGTGTTCGCATAAATCCGATGCTTCGCCGGCCAGACACCTGTTGTAAGTGTTGTATGGCTCGCATACGTCACTGTCGGTATCACGCCCTGTACGCCCTCTGCGTACGTCCCTTCCTTCATCATCCGCCGCAAGTTCGGCACTTTCGCGCCATGCTCGTCCGCATGCGTCACGTACTCCGGCTTCATCCCATCCACGGAAACCATCACCAATACGGGTGCTTTCTCCTGGGCGCTCAGAGGCCCGCCGAGGAATAAAACGACCGCCAAAACGGTCAGCAATCGAAGGGACGCAGAAGTATTGGAACGAACAACAGTTGGCCTGGTCATAGCCGGAGTAGCTTACCTCAACGTATAATGGGTATGTCACAGGACTGCAAAGATTGCGCGATTTGAGGTAGAGTGTCCGCGACGAGTGCGGCGCGCTCTGCGGTCCACCGCATCTTATAATAAGTACAGGGGCATTCTCACCAGCCCGGCCAGGCATAGGGGTTCTAATTCCCGTGCCAGAAAGATTCAATCGACCCGTGACCATTTCCGCTAAGACCGGCTATGCCCATCCGTGCGCCATTGCGGCCACCGCTACCGCCGTCCCGCCGCATACGATTACCCGCGAAGCAGTGAAGTATTACATTGGCAAAGTTTTTGACATCCCCGAGCGCCGCCTCGAAGCCATGATGTCCATCGTGGACAACGCGAACGTACAAAAGCGCCACTCTATCTTCCCAGTCGAATACATCGTCGAGCCGCGCCCTCTCTCCCAAACGAACAATGAATACATAGAGCACGCCATCAAGCTTGGCCGCGAAGCCACCGTAAAATGCCTCGAACGCGCCGGCTTGAAACCCCAAGACATCGACCTCATCATCACTGTTTCCTGCACCGGCTTCATGATTCCGTCGCTCGACGCGCACCTTATCGAATTGCTCGGCTTCCGCTCGGACGTGCGGCGCATGCCGTTCACCGAACTCGGCTGCGCCGCCGGAGCCATGGCCCTCTCCCGCGCCGCGGATTTCCTCCAGGCCTATCCCGGCCGAAACGTTTTGATTGTGGCGGTTGAACTTCCCACTCTCACCTTCCAGCGCAAGGATATTTCGCAGGCAAACTTAATCTCTTCGATTCTTTTCGGCGATGGCGCTGCCGCAGTCGTTGTGACCGGCAAACCGAATCGTGGTCCGAAAATTCTGTCGACGGAAACTTACACGTTCCCCAATTCCCTCGGGGCGATGGGCTTCGATCTTCGCGATTCCGGCTTTCACATTCTTCTTTCGAAAGACGTTCCGGAAATGATCGGCAAGAAAATGCGCGAACTTGTGGATTGCTTCTTCAAGCGACGCGGTCTCACGCAAGAACAAATCAAAGGCTGGATTTTGCATCCTGGCGGCACGCGCCTGCTTTCGAACGTCGAAGAAGCGCTTGGCCTCACCAAGGCCGACACGCAGCCTTCCTGGGACATTCTCGGCAACGTAGGCAATCTATCGAGCGCCACGATCCTCTTTATTCTTCAGGAGTGGCTCGAAAAGCGTCCGCTGGAACCCGGCGATCTGGCTTTTGCCGGCGCGTTCGGCCCCGGCTTCAGCGCTGAATTTCTCCTGCTCCAATGGCAATAACGGTCATCGCGTTTCTCGCATTGTTGCTGGCGGTTGCGGCGCTTCGCATCGTCGAACTACAGATCTCGAAACGCCATCAAAAGCAGATCGTCGCCGACGGCGGCGCAAAAGTCACCGACCCGAAATTTCTCTGGATGGTTTTGCTGCACACTGCGGTTCTTATCGGCGCCGCCGTCGAAGTTGTTTTTCTGCATCGCCCATTTGTTCCCTGGCTGGCCGCGATTTCGTTCGTTCTTTTTCTCATCGCGAACATCATCCGCTGGTGGGTCATTCGCACGCTCGGCGAACACTGGAACGTGCAGGTGATGGACTCGACCAAGCTGGGAGTCATCACCACAGGCCCTTTCGCTTACGTTCGCCATCCAAATTACGCCGCGGTCTTTCTCGAAATGTTTTTTCTGCCGATGATTCACACCGCATGGATCACCGCCATTGCCGGTTCGTTCGCTCACGCCATCGTTCTCTCGCAGCGCCTAGCCACCGAAGAAAAAATTTTGTTCGCCGATCCTCAATACCGCGCAGCTATGTCGTCCAAACCCCGATTCGTTCCGGGACTTTTTTAATGCGCGAGCAAGCAATCGAGAAGGATGAACTCTCTCAAAAACTTTTGCGCGAACTTACCGAAGAATTCCCCTCCGGCACACTTTTCGCAGCAGAGTGCGCCAAAGCGATGGGACGCCCCATCCCCGCGGAAATGCATCCGAACTGAATTTTGTTTATCCGCTAAAGGCCGCGTACCCTTTCAGCATTCGCTGTTTGTCCTCGACTTGAGGTGAACGATGTTTCAGAAAGACTTGCTCAAAGACCGGGCCATTTTTATCACCGGCGGAGGTTCCGGTCTCGGGCGCTCCATGGCGCTGCGCTTTTCCGAACTCGGCGCGCATCTCTTCGTCGTTGGCCGCCGCGAAGAACCGTTGAAAGAAGTCTGTGACGAGATACATCGCACCGGCGGCTCAGCGGCTTACGCCACGTGCGACGTTCGCGACCCTGCCGCCGTCGAAGCAGCAGCGGCGGCGGCGGATCAGCAATTCGGACGCATCGACACGGTTGTGAACAACGCCGCTGGAAATTTCATGGCGCGCACCGAATCGCTCAGCCCCAACGCGTTCAACGCGGTTGTCGGAATCGTGCTAAACGGTTCGTTCCACTGCACGCAAACTTTCGGCAAACGCTGGATTGCACAAAAACTTGGCGGCAATGTATTGAACATCGTCACGACCTACGCGTCCGCAAACTGCGGTTCCGGTTTTGTTGTGCCGTCGGCTTGCGCGAAAGCTGGCGTTCTCGCGATGACCACTTCTCTTGCGGTCGAGTGGGCGAAATATCACATTCGCTTGAATGCCATTGCGCCGGGGCCGTTTCCCACCGAAGGTGCCTGGTCGCGTCTGATGCCATCGAAACAGTTTGAAGAACACTCGCGCGACAAACATCCCATGAAGCGCTTTGGCCGCCACGAAGAACTCACGAACCTCGCCACATTTTTGATCAGCGACTTGGCCGAGTACATCAACGGCGAGTGCGTCGTCATCGATGGCGGGCAGTGGCTTCGCGGCGCCGGCGAATTCAACGACCTCGCAATGCTCCCCGATTCCGTTTGGGAACAGATGGAATCCGCCCGCGCAAAAAAGTAGCGTACGCTTCAGCGTGCGCATCGGCTATTGCGGAACGCCGCCGGAAACCAGCTGCACTTTGAGCCTCACGTCGCCGATCGGCTTCTCGTCTTGGCTGACGTGAACAACGATCGTCTCCGGCTTGGCCCCTTTCAATTGCTCCTTCGAGAGCTCTGGTATTTGAACTTCCACTCGAAACAACGCGTCCGTCCCCTGTTCCAGGGAAAACTTCCCGGTACCTGCTATTGCTTTCCACCCTTCCGGAGTGTCAGCGCTCAGCATGAAAACCGCGGCGCCAACATGGGACGGAAAACGTGGACAGGAATCGTAATGACGGATCCCGGCTTTACGGCGATCTCCGGCCCCGAAGCGACGGGCAGTTGCCACAAGCCATGCTTGATTCGGAACGCGTCGTAGAATTCCCACGGCCCGCCGATCTTCACCGTCGTCTTCATGGGCCCGCTCGAGACTGGCAATTCCGCGACGCGACCCTGCTTCTCAGACGGTTGGGCGACGGCATCATCGAACACGCCGGTCGTCTCCACAACGCGCAAATTCGGCGCTCCGACGCCCGCTGCCCTTCCGAAAATTAACGTTTCCGGCTCGCTCCACCACAAGTGATTCGGATCGGTCATTGCTTTTTGTATCTCTTCGTCGCTCAAGCTGGACCAGCGATGGATCTGATCTGGAAATTGCGTCTGGTGCGGCTCCGCAGCGCGAAGTGCGAGCAACCAGTATGGTTTTTTCTGTGAAGGTGAAACCTCGCGCACCGAATACGCGAAACCTTTTCCAGCGAATTGCTTGGAATCTTGCGCATCCGAAAAGTAATAGATTTTCTTCGGCTGCCACGGCGTCAAATTCTCCAGGTATGGTTCCAGGCGTTTTGACGCACCGGCCAATTGCGCAGGGAATGCCGTCGAATCGTCCGCAAGATCGAACGCTTCCGTTGCCAGCACGCCAGCGGCTTGATGATCTCCGTGGTTTTCTCCAATGAAAATTCCCGGCAGCCAGGTGATGATCACTTCGGGCCGTGTCAGCCGGACGATGCGCACCATTTCTTCGAGACTTTGTCCGTGTCCCCAGTTCGCCAGCGAATTCAGAACGTTTTGCGAAGCGGTGTCTTTGCCACCGAGAAACCAGACTTTGTCGATGCTCAGCTTCGCGCAAGCTTGCCGCGCTTCAATTTCTCGCACGTCCGCCATCGCGGGGCCGTGTTCACGCCGGTAGTCGTTTCCGCCGCTTCCGCCACGCGTACCGAACACGACTGCCACGCTCTTGTGCAGGTCGTAGATCGCACGGGCCAGATACGGCGTCACCGCGCCTTCATCATCCGGATGCGCAACGACCACCAGAATGTCGACTTTGTACCGCTCATCCGGCCCTTTGATGGATTGAGGATTTTGGCCAAAAACTGGCACTGCAAAAAACAGAAGAATTGCGAGTACGCCGATTTTTCGCATAAGTCCCAATATTATCATTATCTAGAGGAATTCTACCATTGGGTCTATCGATGCCACATATGCATAACAACATTGCATATCGATGCCAATAATGTCATACTTATTTTCATTCAAGGTTTCTGCGCTTTTGGTCGATAGAGAGACAGAGGTGATGTCATGGAAATGGTCAAAATCTCTCCTAAGTTTCAAATCGTAATTCCCAAGAAAGTTCGAGAAAGCCTGCAGCTCACCCCCGGGCAAGAATTGCAGATGTACATACTCGACGGAACAATACGAATTCATCCCCCTCGAAGCATGCGCGACCTTGCTGGAATCGCGAAAGGAATCCAATGGAAGGATACCTACCGTGAGCGCGATGACCGTTTCTGAGCGCGTGCTCGTGGATTCCTCTGGATGGCTTGAATACCTGACGGCAGATACCAAAAAGGCGTTGTTCGAGCCGTATTTGACGGACAAAAAGAGAATTCTCATTGTTCCCACGATCGTGCTGTACGAGGTAAGAAAAACGCTGTTGGTTCAGCAACAAAAGACCGCGGCCGATTGGTTCACGTCCGAAGCTATGCGTCATACCGTTGTTTCGCTTGACGAGAACATTGCCTCCGACGCAGCGACAAACAGCGTTCAGTTAAAATTAGCAATGGCGGACGCGATCATCTACACGACGGCCGTCAGCTTAAATGCTCAAATCATCAGTTCGGACGCACATTTCGCAAATCTTCCAAACGCGACAATTCTCTAACCTCCCTGCTTGAAAGCAGGCGCTATACTCGACGCGATGCTGCGCGGCATTTTTTCAGTTCTACTGCTCTGGCAGTGCTCCGGCTATTGCCTGAGCCAAGCCATGCCAACTGCTACTCCCGAAAAACTGAAGACCGGAGAGGTTGCGGAACACGTCGCGTGTACCAAGACTCCGGAACAGTCCTATGCGTTGTACCTTCCCGCGCACTATTCTCCGGAACAGTCCTGGCCGGTCGTGTTCGCGTTCGATCCCGGTGCCCGGGGAAAAATTCCGGTCGAGTTGATGAAGGACGCCGCAGAGCGATACGGCTACATCGTTTTGGGCTCAAATAATTCACGCAACGGCGCCTGGAAAATTGAATCGGAAGCAGCCGACGCGATGCTGCAGGACGCACAACAACGCTTTAACGTCGATTTGAAGAGGATTTACTTTGCAGGATTTTCCGGCGGCGCGCGTGTCGCCTCGCAACTCGCACAACTCTGCAAATGCGCCGCGGGAGTGCTTTTGAGCGGCGCCGGTTTCTCTCAACACTCTTCTCCGCAGAAAGAGACGGCGTTCCCCGTTTTTTCCGCTGCCGGCGTGCTGGATTTCAATTATCCGGAGTTGATCACTCTGCAGGACAAGCTTGAGCAAGCGGGATACCCGCACTGGCTGCGCGTTTTTGACGGACAGCACGAGTGGGCTCCGGCAGCGGTAATGAATGAAGCGTTCGGGTGGTTTCGAGTTCAGTCGATGCGGGAGACACGCGAACCTCGCGATGAACAGTTCATCGCCGCAGAATTGGCTGGCACCGTTGCCGATGCGGAAAAATATACCGCGAGCGGCGATTTGCTTGCCGCGTGGCGACAAAACGGACAAATCGCTAACACTTTCAGCGGTCTCACTGATACTCCCGCCATCCGCGCAAAAGCCGATGAACTTGGCAAATCGAAGGCCGTTCAAACCGCGCTCAAACGCGAGCGAAGCAGTTTCGAGGATCAAGAAAGAATGAGCGGCCGCGTCCTCACAATCTTGCAATCGAAAGAGACTTCAGAGGCGTCGCGGACAAAGGACGAAGTAAATGTCGCGGAAGAAGTCCGCGATCTGCGACGGAGGGCCGAAGAAGAAAAAAAGCCCGAGCGCGGAGTCATTTTGAAGCGAGCGCTGGCCGGAGTATTTGTCGGAGCATTTGAAACTGGCGATGCCGCCATGGAACAAAAAGACTATCGCAACGCCGCGCGATGTTTTTCCGCCGCGGTGGAGGCTCGCCCCGCTGCGGAGTGGCCGCTTCGCCAACTCGCAATCGCACAGGCGCTGGCGAAAGATCGAAAGGCGGCGGTGGAGACTCTCCGACGCGCAAAAGCCAAAATGAAGGATTCTTCGGAGTTTCTCGAGTGGCTTCAGGCTGAGCCGGCATTTCAAGAAATGCGAAGCCGCTCGGAACTCGCGGAGTTTGGCGTTAGCCAGTAGGTCTTTTCTGGCCGCGCAGCGTCCCACGCGGCTTGATTCTGTTTTATCGCACCGATAAGCTTGATGTTTCTCGTTGCGGGCATGGAGCATATGGAAACGATTCACGTGACACTTCCGGATGGCAGCGTCAAGGATGTCCCCAAGGGGACGACGGCGTATGACGTGGCGCGCGGGATTTCGCCGCGACTGGCGGATGCCGCGTTCGCCGCGAAAATTTACTCGAACAATGGGCCGCTGACTTCGTTCGGCGATGCGGTTGAGGATGGCGGTTACCTGATCGATTTGCGGCGGCCGCTCGAGCAGGATTTGAAACTGAAAATCCTGACGGATAGAGATGCCGATGCGTTGTATGTGTTTCGGCATTCGGCGGCGCATTTGCTTGCGGCGGCGGTGATGGAACTTTATCCGAATGTGAAGCTGGGAATTGGGCCGCCGGTTGAGAACGGATTTTTTTACGAGTTTTTGCGCGAGCAGCCGTTCACTCCGGACGATTTGGAAAAAATCGAAAAGAAGATGCGCGAGCTGGCGGCGCAGGATTTGCCGAACGAGCGCAAACTTTTGCCGAAAGCCGAAGCGATCGACCTTTACAAGAAAACGAATCAGACTTTTAAGTGCGAGCTGGTGGAAGAAAAAGCCACGGAGCCGATGGTTTCGTTTTACACCACGGGAAAATTCATCGATTTTTGCCGCGGGCCGCATATTCCTTCGACGAAACGGATTCAGGCGTTCAAATTGATGAGCGTTGCGGGCGCGTACTGGAAGGGCCAGGAAGGCAACGCGCAACTGCAACGGATTTATGCAGTGGCGTTTTTCACACAGAAAGAGCTGGATGAATATTTGCACCGGCTGGAAGAAGCGAAACGGCGCGATCATCGCAAGCTGGGAACGGAGCTGGAACTTTTCAGCGTGCAAGAAGAGGCCGGGCCGGGGCTGATTTTCTGGCATCCAAAGGGCGGTCTCGTCCGCAACATTGTGGAGGACTGGCTGCGCAAGGAGTTGATCGCGCGCGGATACGATCTGGTTTATACGCCACACATTATGCGGCGCGATTTGTGGAACACGAGCGGGCACACGGGCTTTTACAAAGACAACATGTTCGGCGCGATTGAAGTGGAAAAGGCCGAATACCAGTTGAAGCCGATGAATTGCCCGGGGCACATTCTGATTTTCAAATCGAAGCTGCGAAGCTATCGCGAATTGCCGGTGCGACTGGCGGAACTGGGAACGGTTTATCGTTACGAGCGGAGCGGCGTGCTGCATGGGTTGCTGCGCGTTCGCGGATTTACGCAGGACGATGCCCATATTTTCTGCATGCCTTCGCAGATCGAATCGGAAGTGGAAGCGTGCATCGATTTTGCGTTCGCGGTGATGAAGAATTTCGGGTTCGACAAATTTGAAGTGGAACTTTCGGATTGGGATCCGGCGCATCCGGAAAACTATGCGGGGAAACCGGAGGATTGGCATCGCGCGACGGCGGCTTTGGCGAGCACAATGGACCGGTTGAAAATTCCTTACAAGAAATTTGAAGGCGAAGCGGCGTTTTACGGGCCGAAGATTGACGTGAAGTTGATTGATGCGATCGGACGGCCGTGGCAATTGACGACGGTGCAGTTCGATTTCAATTTGCCTGCGCGATTCGGGTTGGAGTACGTGGGCGAAGATGGCGCAAAACATCAGCCGCTGATGGTGCATCGCGCGTTGCTTGGATCGGTGGAACGCTTCTTTGGGATTTTGATCGAGCATTATGCGGGCGCGTTTCCGCTGTGGCTGGCTCCGGTGCAGGTGCAGATTTGCCCCGTGAGCGAGAAGGTGGCGGACTACGCGAAGCATATTCACGAGACGCTGAAGAATCACGGGCTGCGCGTTCATCTAGATGACCGGAATGAGAAATTGTCGGCGAAGATTCGCGATGCGCAGTTGCAGAAGATTCCATACATGCTGGTGGTCGGGCCGAAGGAAGCGGAAGCCGGAACGGTCAGCTTGCGGCACCGGGCGAAGGGCGATTTGGGTCCGCGTCCGCTGGCGGAGCTTGTGGAAGCCCTCCAAAAAGAAGTCTCCGAAAGAACGATCTAAAGGCAACGGATCCTCCGTGGCCAGCTGGGACGTCAAGGCCCGTTTCCCACATTGGGAATAGTTGGGTACACCCCGGTTGTTTTCACAAAGAGTGCGCACTGCATTGAAAAGAGTTGAGTTGCCGTGCTCGGCAAAAAAAGCGAAGCGTGAGTGCGCAAACTATTGAAACAAATGGTGTTGAGTGTGGGCCGGGAGCGGCCAGCAGCTGAATCCGAGAGCAAGGAAGGGCGCTTCACTGGGGAAGGCCATGCCACGACGTCGCTTGCCCTTTGCCGGGAAACCAACAGCCGCTCTAAATCTTGAGGATCGCGCGCTGGCTCACGACTTAGTTCATCAGCCACGATGACGCTCCCTGAAAGCAATCCGATGGAACCGAGACACTACCACGATATTCGATAGTTTCAGATGGCAGAGGAGAGTCAAAAGTGGCTGGTTGGAAAACCGGGGGGATGCAGTGCCCAAAATCCCGGAGCAGAATCTCTTACCCCCGCCGTTTCGCCCCGCGGGGCTCGGTTGCTTCGCTAGAGTGCGACGCGAGGTGGCCGGCTTCGGAAAGCCGGCCCTACGGCGGATCCCGCCTCTTCCCTCTTCCCGCACAAAAAACTACTTGATACCTGTGCCGAGCGGTTTGGCTGGCCGCCAAGCTCAGACGGTTGGCCGGCGAAGAGGGCATGATATTCCGGCTGCTGGCCGGAATCTTCGATATCGTGCCCCTGCCTATTTGGAATGAGCGTAAACCGGAGTCGGCGGCCTAAAGCGGCTCGCCCCAACAGTTTCGCCGGATGGAAGTCGGCGTTACAAATGCTTAAATGGCGAAGTTCTGGGGGCATAGTTGAGAACGAGAGAATTTTCTTTTTTGAGTAACGCGGATTGTGTTAACGTCCGCGACATGTCCACGAC
>Ga0137409_10003670_pt1 | contig 16207 bp, 5 predicted proteins | sample CZODoug1_16funga_FD_122059 | JGI IMG/M metagenome (GOLD analysis project Ga0137409, IMG submission 122059) | Vadose zone soil fungal communities from Angelo Coast Range Reserve, California, USA - CZODoug1_16fungal (Hybrid Assembly) | ecosystem: Environmental > Terrestrial > Soil > Vadose zone... | reverse complement strand
GTCGTTTTGGCCTCACGTGCTCACCAGCATCGTGGACGAGAACGGCGATGTGTTCGCGACCTTCAAGTACGACCAGGCCGTTCGCGCGGTCTCCACCGAGCACGCGCTGGGAACGCAGCGCTACCAGTTCGCCTATCCCAGCGCGACCACGACCACCGTCACCGATCCTCTGGGAGCCGCCCGCACGTATACGTTCCAGACCGTGGACGGCTTGACGCGCATGACCGCCAACCCGTCGCCCGGGGGTTCCGGATTCGGGGTCGGTATCCAGAACCAGACCTACGACACGGTGGGCAATCTCGCGTCGAAAACCGATTTCAACAACAACAAGACCTGCTACGTCTACGACACCGCGAGGAACCTGGAGACCGCGCGGATCGAAGGGCTGGCTTCCACGGTGAACTGCACGACCGTCACGCCCACGGGCGCGGCCCTGCCTTCGGGAAGCCGCAGGATCACGACCGAGTGGCACCCGCGCTGGAGGATGCCGGCGCGCACCGCCGAGGCGCGCAGGATCACCACCTACGTCTACAACGGCGACGCGAGCTGCGCCCCGGCGGGCGCCGTTATCGCCGACGGCTCGGCCAGCGGCCAGCCGATCGGGGTGCTGTGCACGAAAACCGTCCAGTCAACCACCGACGCGAGCGGCAGCCTGGGCTTCGGCGCCACGCTCGAAGGCGCGCCACGGACCTCGACCACCACCTACGACGCGCACGGCCACGTGCTGACGGCCAACGGTCCGAGGACCGACGTTGCTGACGTCACTACCACCGCCTACTACGCCGACGACGACCCCGATCCGGGCAAGCGCGGCAACGTCGCCACGGTCACGAACGCCCTGGGGCACACCACCTCGATCACCGAGTACAACGCCCACGGCCAGCCGCTGACCATCGTCGACCCGAACGGCCTCACCACCAGCCTCAGTTACGACCCGCGCCAAAGGCTGAAGACGAGGAGCGTCGGCGGCGAAGTGACGAAGTACGACTACGACTTCGTGGGGCAGTTGAAGACAGTGACCCTGCCGGACGGCTCGTTTCTCACCTACAGCTACGACGCCGCGCATCGTCTGACCGGCATGAGCGACAGCCTTAACAACAGCATCAGCTACACGCTCGACGCCATGGGTAACCGCACCAGGGAGGACGTGCGCGACCCTGCGAACGCGCTCGCCCAGACCCGCAGCCGCGTCTTCGACAACCTGAACCGGCTCTTCCAAGAGATCGGCGCGACCGGCCAGACGACCCAGTACGCCTACGACAACCAAGGCAACCTCACGTCGACCGACGGTCCGCTCGCCGGCACGGTCGATGTCACGGTCAACGCGTATGACGCGCTCAACCGCCTGAGACAGGTGACCGACCCCAACAACGGCGTCACGCAATACGCCTACAACGGCATCGACCAGCTCGTCAGCGTGAGCGACCCGCGCAACCTCGCCACCACCTACAACTACGACGGACTGGCGAACCTCAACTCGCAGGTCTCACCCGATACGGGAACGACCGCCAATACCTACGACGCGGCCGGGAACCTGCGTACCCAGACCGACGCCAAGGGGCAAGTGACGAACTACACCTACGATGCGTTGAACCGCGTCGCCGTCATCGGATTCGCCGACGGCTCGGTCCAGGCCTACGGCTACGACAATGGAGCGAACGCCATCGGGCGCCTTGTCACGATCACCGAGCTCAACCCGAGCCAGCAGATCACCAGCACTCTTACTTACGCCTACGACCAGCATGGCCGGACGACCTCGGAGACGCGCACCATCAACGGCGTTTCCTACGTTCTCGCCTACGCCTACGACGCCTCCGGGCGGCTGTCGGGGATGACCTATCCCTCGGGGAGGACCATCGCGTACTCGTTCGACACCATCGGGCGGGTCAGCGAAGTGAAGACCACGCCCTTCGGCGGTATCGAGCAATCGGTGGCGAGCAACATCGCTTACCAGCCTTTCGGCGGGGTCAAGAGCTACACCCTGGCAAACGGCAGGAACTACACGCGCAGCTACGATCTGGACGGTCGCATCGCCTCCTACACCCAAGGAGCGCAGAACTTCGCGATCGGCTACGACAACGCGAGCCGCGTGACCTTCATTACCGATACCGGCAACACGGCCAACAGCAACACCTATTCCTACGACAGCCTCGATCGCCTCATCGGCGCGGTGCTGCCGAGCCTGCCCTACGGCTACGCCTACGACCCGGTGGGCAACCGCACCTCCAAGACGGTGGGATCGTCGACCGACACCTACGTCTACGGCACGACGAGCAACCGCCTCGCGAGCATCACCGCGCAGGCGGGCGCCGTGCGCAACTTCGCCTTCGACGCCGACGGCTCGACCACCAACGACGCCATCAACGAGTACGCCTACGACACGCGCGGTCGCATGGTGCAATCGACCGGAGCGCTGGGCGCAACCACGTACCAGGTGAACGCTCTGGGCCAACGCATCCGCAAGACCAACACGGGCGACGACCGGGTGTTCCTGTACGACACGCGCGGGCGGCTGATCGCCGAGACCGATCCGGGCGGAGGACTCAAGCGCGAGTACCTCTATCTCAATGACATCCCGCTCGCGGTGATCCAATGAGGCCCGCCATGAGAACGACATCCACGGCGGCGTTCGCCTTCGCGCTCCTCGCCCTGCCCCACCCGGGATTCGCCGCGCTGGTCGCGGCCTACGGCCTCAACGCGCAATCGGGCACGACGGCGGCCGACGCCTCGGGGAACAACAACACGGGCACGATGAGCGGCACGACGCGCGTGGCCGGCAAGTTCGGCAGCGCCCAATCCTTCACCATCGGCAGCGGTTCCTTCATCAACGTCGGGAACGGCACCACGCTGCAGATCACCGGCAGCATGACCATCAGCGGCTGGATCAGGCCGTCTTCCTTTCCCGGGGGCGACGCGGCGGTCGTTTCCAAGCGCAACGGCACCGGCGGCTACCAGCTGGATTCCACCCAGGACACCGGTCCGCGCACCATCGGGTTCAAGCTGACCACGCCCACGAACGCCAACATGATCCGCTACGGGGCGACGACGCTCCAGGTCGGCCAGTGGTACCACGTCGCGGGCGTGTACAACGCCGGGGCGCAGACGATGGACGTGTACCTGAACGGGGTGCTCGACAACGGCACCCAGGCCGGCACGATTACTTCGACCCAGAAGAACTTCTCGACGAACGTGAACATCGGGAAGTTCTCCTCCGTCTCGGACTCGTTCTTCCTGGGCACGATCGACGAGGTGCGCATCTACAACTCGGCGCTCACGCAGGCGCAGGTCCAGACCGACATGAACACGTCGGTGGAAACGCTCGCCCCGGACACGACCGCCCCGACCACCCCGTCGAATTTCGCGGTCACGGCCGCATCGACGACCCAGATCAATCTCAGCTGGGGCGCCTCGACCGACTACTACGGCGTCACCGCGTACAAGCTGGAGCGTTGCTCGGGGGCCGGTTGCGGCAACTTCGCGGAGGTGGCGGCGCCGGCCGACCCGGGCCTGAAGGACACCGGCCTTGCCGCGGGAACGAGCTACAGCTACCGGCTGCGAGCCACCGACGCCGCCAGCAATCTCTCCGCGTATACGAATGTCGCGAGCGCGACGACCCTGAGCGCCCCGCCCTCGGGCGGGCGCGTGGGTGTCTATCCCTTCGAGGAGGGAAGCGGCGCGACCACGGCCGACTTCTCCGACGTCCACAACAACGGCACGCTCGACGGCGCGAACTGGACCACCGCCGGCAAGTACGGCAACGCGCTCGTGTTCCCCGGCGGCTCGCTCGTCGACCTGGGGAATCCGGGAACGCTGCAGCTTACCGGCAGCATGACCGTCAGCGCCTGGATCAATTCTTCGACGTTCCCGGGCAATGACGCGGCGATCGTGTCCAAGTTGAGCGGCGGCGATCTCTTGGGCTACCAACTCGATACCACGGTGGACACCGGACCACGTACGATCGGGTTCAAGCTCAGCGACGCCCAAGGGGCGCTCATGGCACGCTACGGATCGAGCGTGCTGCAGCCCAACACCTGGTACCACGTTGCCGGAGTGTACGACGCGCAGGCGCAGACCCTGAACGTGTACCTGAACGGCGTGCTCGACAACGGTACCCTGACCGGAACGGTGAGCAGCACGCAGCACGAATCCCCGATGAACGTATACATCGGGAAGCGCCCGGGCGCGAACGGGTACGAATTCCTCGGTATCATCGACGACGTGCGTATCTACAACCGGGCCCTCAGCCAGGCCGAGATCCAGACCGATATGGCGGCGCCCGCCTCGGGGCCGGCGCCCGACACGATCGCACCGAGCGCGCCGACCACGCTGAGCGCGACCGCGGCGAGCACGAGCCAGATCAATCTGGCATGGACCGCGTCGACCGACAACGTGGCCGTGACCGGATACCGCGTCGAACGCTGCCAGGGCGCGGGATGCGGCTCGTTCGCGCAGATCGGAACGCCCGTGACGACGACCTTCGGCGACACGGAGCTGACGGCGGGGACCAGCTACAGCTACCGCGCGAGAGCCGCCGACGCGGCGGGAAACCTCAGCGCGTACTCCAACGTCGCGAGCGCGACCACGGCGACCGTCCAGGGACAGATGTACTTCATCGAGCCCGACCACCTCGATACACCGAGAATGATCTCGAGCTCGACAAGCACCACCGTGTGGAGATGGGACCAGACCGAACCCTTCGGCGACAGCGTCCCGAACGCCGATGCGGACGGAGACGGGATCGCCTTCGACTTCCCGTTGAGATTCCCGGGGCAGTATTTCGATCGGGAGACGAACAACTACTACAACATGGCGAGGGATTATTCGCCCGAGATCGGACGCTATATCGAGCCCGATCCTATTGGATTGCCAGGTGGTCGAAACATATTCGCATACGTAGACGACGCCCCGCTTGACGCGATCGACCCGGAGGGTCTGCTAAAGAAGAAGTCCAGGGCCTGCATTAGGCTGGGCCTCACAGTAGAGTTATTCTGTAAGGTCCTTGGGACCCGTTGCGAAAAATGCGACTCGTGCGATGTAATCGACGGCAAGATTATCTGGAAGCGGTCCTGTCTCCTAGCGCAAGCACTACTTACAAGATATTGTTTCCCGAAAGATCGGACGCACAAGCAAAGAATTGAAGACGAGCGCAGAGGTATACGCCGCTGTATATACATAAGCCTGGAGAAGGGTTGCCCACAAATGTTCATCGATGAAATTGATCAGAATCCGTTTTGAACCGGAAGCATGTTTGAGCTTACCATTTCCGTCATGTTCTTGACGGCTGCTGAGAATGGCAGTGAGGATATGCGACCACGTTGGATCCAAGCGGATGCCAAACACTCGCCAGCGGAGATGAGCTTGGCCCCGGACTCGACGACCACGATTGCCGAAATAGAAAAGGCCTTTGCCACTAGCAGTCCTTGGCCTAAGAAATTTGCGATATCAGGTGCATATGACGAAGAGCAGATAGACAACGATTTTGCGCATTTGTGGCGTGAAGGTGATCGTGTCGAGATTGTCCGTCGAAACAGAAATTCGTTGCATGCGCTGAATACCGAAGCATTTGTGCGACTATTGCCGTTCTATCTCCGTTTCGGATTGGCGAACCCCAAGGCGGAGATAATGGATTTTGTGATCTATTTCTTTGACGGCAATGCGGAAAGGAGAGAGGCGGTTCGTGAGAGGTTGCACCTCCTTTCTCAACAACAAGTTGAGGTGCTCAAACGCGCTTTGCTAGATTTCAGAGACGCAAGTTCTACAAGAGACGATTTCATGGCCAAACAGATCAAGGCTGCAATCGTAACAATTGATCAGTTGACAAGATAGTAGTCAACTTCACCGGTAACGCTCAGCCTATGCTCTCGGTACCGCACTGCCTGCGCGGTTTGGTGTGCAGCGGGTACAGATTCAGTAGTTCGCCGGACAGTTCGGTCTTCTGACCTGCTCCCCTGAAATAGTACGAGTTTGATGTGGAGTCCGCCACGCGAGGAGCAGATCATCGCTGCGCTAAAGGAAACCGAGGCTGGCGCGAAGGTCTTGGATCTGTGTCGCAGCACGGAATTTCGGATGCGGCAGACGGCGAATAGCCAGTCCCCCGAGACGTTGCAAACCGCATCATTCGGAGAGCCCACTCCTTGTCGAAAGGACGGATGATCTGTACGCGCCCCGCTACCCCTTCCGCAACCCCTTCTGCGTCAGCACATAAGTCCTATCCGCGGTCTTCGCCGCCGCTTGGGAGTGGGTGACCAGTATCCCCGCCGCGCCCTCGCCTTTCAGGCCTGGAACACGAATCCCATGTTCTCGCGGCGCATCCTGGTCGCTTCGTCGTCGTCGAGCGCGGAGAGTTCGATGCCGTCGATGAGCACCTACCCGGAGTCAGGCCGGTCGAGGCCGGCGATGAGGTTGAGCAGCGTCGACTTGCCGATCCTCAACTCGCCCATAGCTGTGGTACTTCGCCTCTCTGGGGCTCGTGTGTAGATCGGACCGGCGCGCACGAATGTCTTCGCGCAACGCGACAACCAATCTGTGCGCCAGCAAACTTACATCGCAGTCAGGATTAGCCTGCGCTTATATGACGATGTCGGGCAAACCCTACACTTCATGTAAGGACCTGTTTTTGGGATTGCAAAATAAAAATCTCTTCGTGTAATCTCGCTTTCGTTGTCGCATCACCGCGACGCGTTCACGCGCGGCGCTTACAAGAAAACTCAAGAGCAACAACAACCGGTCGCACAGCTCGGCGAGATCCGTCGGGATGGGAGAAACACGATGAACGCTCGCCTCTCGAGTAGCAGGAGCCTGCGCTTGCGGCTCTTGCTCGTCTTCGTCGGCCTCTTTCTGGCTCTCTCCGGAAAAGCCGTCTTCGCTGGGGTGAACGACTGCCCCGAGGACGATCCCGTCAACGGGCGATCCATCTGCTTCGCTCCGACCCCGGGGCCGTGGGGGATCGGGCCGTGCGATAACACCGCCGGCTGGGTCTCGAACTATGCGGCGTGGTGTCGGGCAGGCGGCGGCACCTATCAGGGGGTGTTCGCTACTCCGGACTGCGTCGGGGGCTCGCCGGCTACCGAAGAGGAGGTCGCGGATCGTTCGGTCAAGTTCATGACCCAGCTGTCAGGCGGTTCGTGCAGCGCCGGGACCGATACCGGCTGGAACGCCTCCACTCCGGACACGAACTGGTGCTGGGGCGGCACCGGCGAGGTCTACAACAGCGGTTTTCTGGTCAAAGATCACCGCCTGGTCATCGTCGCCTGCGGGGGCGACAACATGCACGGCTATCCCGCCGGGTCGGAGACGATCCGCTGGTACAAGAGTCGAGCGCTGGTGTGCCCCCAGGGCTCGGTGCAGACATCGGCCATGCGCAACGGGCAGAGCGTCACCATATGCAAGATCCCGGTGTGCCTCACTTGCGACGCGATAGCCAACCCGGTCACCGCCGCCGCCGGATACAAGATCGAATCGCAGACCGACTACCGCGGAGCGGGCGGCCTCGAGCTCACGCGCTACTACCACTCCTACCGTTTTCTCGATCCGTTTACTTTCGCCCTTGACGGGCACACGCCGCAGCAGTTCGGGGCGTCGTGGCGCTCCAACTTCGACAAGCGAGTGATCGTAACCCCGGCGCCGGGCGTCCTCGCGCTCGGCTTCCCGGACGGGCAAGCCCAGTACTTCAACAGCCAGGGGAAGGAGATCTTCAACTACTCGGGCGGGCGCTCGAGCCTCGTCACGCTCGACGCCGGAGCCGGCTACGTCTACCAGGGGCCGGACGCGGTCGAGACTTTCGGGCCCGATGGCCGGCTCTTGAGCATCGCCAAGCGTACGGGCGAGACGCTCACGCTGGCCTACGGCAGCGGCTTGGACATGTACATCCCCCAGCGCGTCCCGGCCCTCACGCAAGCGGACATCCCGCAGCACGTGATCCTGCTCCGCAGCGTCACCGACTCCTACGGCCGCTCGCTCACCTTCCGGTATGCACTGCCGGGAGTGCTCGTCGAAATGACCGATCCCTCCGGTGCGGTCACGCGCTACGGCTACGATTTCGATCAGAACCAGAACCTCACATCGGTCACCTATCCCGACGGACGCGTGCGCAGCTACGGCTACGCCGAGGCCGCCAACATCCCGACCGGGTACGCCTCGGTGCTCCCCCGCGCGCTCACCAGCATCGTCGACGAGAACGGTGACCTGTACGGCTCCTACGTCTACGACGCCAACGGCCGCGTCGCCTCCTCCCAGCACGCCCTGGGAGCAGAGCGGTACCAATTCAACCGCCCGAGCGACGCCACCACCAACATCACCGATCCCCTCGGAACCACGCGCGCCTTCAGCTTCCAGGTCGTGGACGGGATCACGCGCCTCACCGGAAACTCCACGCCCGGCGGAGCGGGTTTCGGCGCCGGAGTGCAGGGCCGGACCTATGACTCGGGCAGCAACCTCACGTCGCAGACCGATTTCAACGGCTCGAAGACCTGCTACGCCTACGACACCGACAGGAATCTCGAGACCGTGCGGGTCGAAGGACTCGCCGCGGCCACCAACTGCACCAACGTTACCGCCCCGGGCGCGACGCTACCTTCGGGCAGCCGCAAGATCAGCACGGAATGGGATCCGCGCTGGCGGGTGCCGGCGCGCATCGCCGAGGCGCGCCGCATCACCACCAACACGTACAACGGCAACAGCGCGAGCTGTGCTCCGGCGAGCGCGGTGATCCCGGACGGCTCTGCCAGCGGCCAGCCGATCGGCGTGCTGTGCTCGAAGACCGTCCAGTCGACGACCGACGCGAACGGCGGCCTCGGCTTCGGCGCGACACTGGAAGGCCAGCCGCGCACATCGACCTACACCTACGACACGCACGGGCACGTACTCACCGCCAACGGGCCGCGGACCGACGTCGCCGATGTCACCAGCACGGCTTACTACGCCGACGACGACCCCGACCCGGGCAAGCGCGGCAACATCGCCTCGATCACCAACGCGCTCGGGCACACGACTTCGATCACCGACTACAACGCCCTCGGCGAGCCTCTGACTATCGCGGATCCGAACGGCCTCACGACGAACCTGAGTTACGACTCTCGCCATCGGCTGGTCTCGAGAAACGTGGGCGGCGAGCTGACGAGCTACGACTACGACGGGGTGGGGCAGCTGACCAGGGTGACGCTGCCCGATGGCAGCTCGCTCACATACAGCCACGACGCCGCGCACCGGCTGACGGGTATGTCCGACAACCTGGGCAACCGCATGGCCTATGCGCTCGACGCGATGGGCAACCGCATCCAGGAGCAGGTGTTCGATCCCGGCAACGCGCTTGCCCGGACGCGCAGCCGCGTGTTCAACGGACTGAACCAGCTGTTCCAGGAGATCAGCGCGCAGAACCATACCACCCAGTACGCCTACGACAACCAGGGCAACGTCGTTTCGATCGACGGTCCGCTCGCCGGAACCGTGGACGTCACGACCAACGCGTACGACACGCTCAACCGCCTGAGGCAGCTCACCGACCCCAACAACGGCGTCACGCAGTACGCCTACAACGGCATCGATCAGCTGGTGAGCGTGACCGATCCGAGGAATCTCACGACCACCTACGGCTACGACGGCCTGGGGAATCTGAACTCGCAGCTCTCCCCCGATACCGGCACGACCGCGAGCACCTATGACGCGGCAGGGAACGTTCTCACGCGGACCGACGCCAAGGGGCAGACGACCACCTATGCCTACGATGCGTTGAACCGCGTCGCGTCCATCACCTTCGCCGACAACTCAAGGCAAACCTACCTCTACGATGTGGGCGCCAACGGCATCGGCAGGCTCACCTCGATCACCGAGACCGATTCACAGAGCCAGACCACCGGCCTAATCGCATACGCCTTCGACGCGCACGGCAGGACCGTGTCGGAGACGCGCACTATCGCCGGCGTGAATTACACGCTCGGGTACACCTACGACGGTACTGGGCGGCTTTCAGGCATGACCTATCCGAGCGGCAGGACGATCGCGTATTCGTTCGACGCGCTGGGAAGAATCAGTCAGGTGAATACCACGCCGCCGCCTACGACGGGCGGTCCGATCGTGTCCAACGTCGCCTACTACCCCTTCGGGGGCGTGCAAAGCTACACGCTCGGGAACGGCCAAACCTACACGCGCAGCTACGACCTTGACGGCCGCGTCGTGAGCTACACCCTGGCCGCGCAGACGTTTGCGCTCGGCCACGACGACGCGAGCCGCATCTCGTTCATCACGGATGCCGCGAACGCCGCGAACACTAATACCTATTCCTACGACAACCTCGACCGCCTCGTCGGCGCGGTATTGCCCAACCTGCCGTTCGCGTACGTCTACGACGCAGTCGGGAACCGCACATCGAAGACCGTGGGCGCATCGACCGACGCCTATGCCTACGGCGCAACGAGCAACCAGCTCGCCTCGATCACCGCGCAGGCAGGCGCAACCCGCAACTTCAGCTTCGACAGCAACGGTTCGACTACCAACGACGGTGCGAACCAATACGTCTACGACGCGCGCGGCCGGATGGTGCAGTCGGTGGGCGCGCTTGGAACGACCGCGTACCAGGTCAACGCGCTCGGTCAGCGCATCCGCAAGACGAATTCGGCCGAAGACCGTGTCTTCCTCTACGACGCGCGCGGCAGGGTGATCGCCGAAACCGATCCAGGAGGGACGCTCAAGCGCGAGTACCTCTACTTGAATGACATCCCGCTCGCGGTGATCCAATGATGCCCGCCCCGATGGACGCGCTGCGGAAGTTCGGTGGGTGGCTGCTGCTAGGCAGCGTCCTCCTTTCCGCGGCGGCCAACGCCCAGATGACCGCGAGTGCGAGCCCCACCGCGGTGGCCGTGGGCGGCACGGTAACGGCGGGCTGGAGCAACGTCACCCCTCCCTCGAGCAGCAACTTTTTCGTGATTGCCGTCCCCGGCGGCGCTGCCGTGCCCGGCTCGCAGCGCACCAACAGCGCAGCCGCGAGCGGCAGCGTGCCCTATACGCTGCCAACCTCCCTGGCGCAGGGGACCTATGAGTTGCGCCTGCTGAACCCGAGCGGAGTGCTCCTGGTGATCAGCAACACCTTCACCGTCGGTCCTCCGGTGACGGTAAACGGTACGGCGACGGCGAGCGGCGCGGCATTCGCCGGGGTGAACTTTACGGCCACCAACGGCGGCACTTGCTCCGCCTCGAATAGTTCGGGGCAGTACAGCTGCACCGTGCTGCAAGGCTGGTCGGGAACCGTGACCCCGTCGTACACCGGCTTCACCTTCACCCCACCCTCGATCAACTACACCAACGTCACGGCCAACGCCACGGCGCAGAACTACGACGCTGGCTCGACCGCGCAACTGAGCACCACGCCCACCGCGGTCGCGGTCGGCGGGACGGTGACGGCGACCTGGAGCAATGCCGCCGCCACCGGCGGCCACTACCTCGCCCTGTTCGTCCCCGGATCGAGCAGCGCTCTGCAATTTCTCAATGTGGGCAGCTCGACGAGCGGCACTTCGCCCTTTGTCCTGCCCACCTCGATGGCGCTGGGGACCTACCAGCTGCGGCTGCTCGCGGGCGACGGCGTGACATTGCAGGCGATCGGCAACACCTTCACCGTCGGTCCTCCGGTGACGATAAGCGGGACGGCGACGGCGAGCGGGGCGGTGTTCGCCGGGGTGAAATTCACGGCGAGCAACGGCGGCACCTGCACGACCTCGAACTCCTCGGGCCAGTACAGCTGCACCGTGCTGCAAGGCTGGTCGGGAACCGTGACCCCGTCGTTTACCAACTTCACCTTCACGCCGGCTTTGCAGAACTACACCAATGTCGCTGCCAATACCACGGCCCAGAACTATGACGCCAGCTCGAGCGCTCAACTGAGCACGAGTCCCACCGCGCTGGCAGTCGGGGGCACAGTGACGGCCACTTGGAGCAATGCCACCACCTCGGGTAACCACTGGCTGGGTCTGTTCGCTCCCGGATCGAGCAGCGCTTTGAGCACGAGCTCTGCTCCGGGCACCGCGGCCAGCGGCAGCGTGCCCTTTGTGCTGCCCACCTCGATGGCGCAGGGGACCTACCAGCTACGGTTGCTCGCGGGCGACGTCACCACGCTGCTCGCGGTCGGCAACACCTTCACCGTGGGTCCTCCGGTGACGGTGAGCGGGACAACGACGGCGAGCGGCGCCGTGTTCGCCGGGGTGAAGTTCACGGCGAGCAACGGCGGCACCTGCACCACCTCGAACAGCTCGGGGCAGTACAGCTGCACCGTGCTGCAGGGATGGTCGGGAACCGTGACCCCGACGTTTCCCAACTTCACCCTGACGCCGGCTTCTCGCGACTACACCAACGTCGCCGCCAATACCACGGCGCAGAGCTATGACGCCAGCTCGAGCGCTCAACTGAGCTCCAGTCCCACGGTCGTAGCGACCGGAGGCACGGTGACGGCGACCTGGAGCAACGCCACCACCTCGGGTAACCACTGGCTGGGTCTGTTCGCTCCCGGATCGAGCAGCGCTTTGAGCACGAGCTCTGCTCCGGGCACCGCGGCCAGCGGCAGCGTGCCCTTTGTGCTGCCCACCTCGATGGCGCAGGGGACCTACCAGCTACGGTTGCTCGCGGGCGACGTCACCACGCTGCTCGCGGTCGGCAACAGCTTTGCCGTCGGCACGCCGATAACGATAAGCGGGACGGCGACGGCGAGCGGGGCGGTGTTCGCAGGGGTGAACTTTACGGCCACCAACGGCGGCACTTGCTCCGCCTCGAATAGTTCGGGCCAGTACAGTTGCACCGTGCTGCAGGGCTGGTCGGGAACGATAACGCCCACCTTTGCCGGCTTCACCATGACACCGGCTTCGCGCGACTACACCAACATCGCCGCCAATACCACGGCCCAGAACTATGACGCCAGCTCGAGCGCCCAACTGAGCGCAGCGCCCACCGCGGTCGCGGTCGGGGGAACGGTGACGGCCACTTGGAGCAATGCCACCACCTCGGGTAACCACTGGCTGGGTCTGTTCGCTCCCGGATCGAGCAGCGCTTTGAGCACGAGCTCTGCTCCGGGCACCGCGGCCAGCGGCAGCGTGCCCTTTGTGCTGCCCACCTCGATGGCGCAGGGGACCTACCAGCTACGGTTGCTCGCGGGCGACGTCACCACGCTGCTCGCGGTCGGCAACACCTTCACCGTTGGTCCTCCGATAACGGTGGGCGGGACGGCAACGGCGGGCGGTGCAGCGCTCGCCGGGGTGAACTTCTCGATCACCAATGGAGGTACCTGCACCGCTTCGAACTCCTCGGGCCAGTACAGCTGCACCGTGCTGCAGGGCTGGTCGGGCAACGTGATGCCCTCGCTCAGCGGTCACAGCTTCTCACCCGCTTCGCGCGACTACACCGGTGTCTCCGCCGGTGTGACTGGGGAGAACTATGCCGCTGCCTACCAGGTGATCGGGACCGTGACTTCACACATGGCGCCCCTCGCGGGGGTGGCCGTCACGGCGACCAACGGCGGCACCTGCACCGCCTCGAATGCCTCGGGGCAATACACTTGCACCGTGCTGCACGGCTGGTCGGGCACCTTAACGCCGTCGCTTACCGGTTACGTCTTCGGGCCGGTCTCGCGCGACTTCAGCAACGTGACCGCCCATCAGACGGCGCAAAACTATACAGCCACCCCGCCCTTCCAGCTGACCGGCACGGCGACGTCGAACGGCTCGCCTCTCGCGGGGGTCGCTTTCGCGGCGCCGAACGGCGGCACGTGTGTGCCCTCGAACACCTTGGGTCAGTACAGTTGCGCGGTGCCCGTGGGCTGGTCGGGGAACGTCACACCGTTACTCAGCGGTTACGTCTTCAACCCCGCATCGCACGCCTACACCAACGTGATCGCCAATGAGGCCACGCAGGACTACGCCGCCACGGCGACCTACCAGGTGATCGGCACGGCAACGGCGGGCGGCTCGCCGCTAGTCGGCGTGACTTTCATGGCCACCAACGGCGGCACGTGCACCGCGTCGAACGCCGCCGGGCAGTACAGCTGCACCGTGCTCCAGGGATGGTCGGGGAAAGTAATCCCGTCGTATGCCGACTATTCCTTCGGACCCGTGTCGCGCGACTACAGCGCCATGGCGGCCAATCAGTCCGCGCAGGACTACGCGGCCGCGCCCGGCTACACGCTGACCGGCACCGTGACAGTGGGCGCCACGCCCACTGCCAGCGTGGGCTTCACGACAAGCAGCGGCGGCATCTGCACCGCGTCGAACGCCTCGGGGCAGTACAGCTGCACCGTGCCGCAGGGCTGGACGGGAAGCGTGACCCCATCCCTCGCCGGATACGGCTTCACACCTGCATCACGCGCGTACAACGGCGTCGCCGGCGACCAGGCGGCGCAAGACTACGCGGCGGCGAACGCGGGGGCGACGACGGTGTACTACATCCATCCGGATCATCTCAACACGCCGAGAATGATCGCGGACCAAGCTGGCACAGCAGTCTGGAGATGGGACCAGGGAGAACCGTTCGGCAACGACGTGCCGAACGACAATCCTTCGGGAGCGGGAACGTTCGACTTCAACTTGAGATTCCCGGGGCAGTATTTTGATCGGGAAACGGGCCTAGCGTACAACTACTTCAGGGACTATGACTCGACGATCGGCAGATACGTTCAGAGCGATCCGATCGGCTTGAACGGTGGGATCAACACTTACGCTTACGTCGACGGTAACCCTGTCGGCTACACGGACCCGTCCGGGCGCTTCCTCTTCGTACCCGTCTTGGTCACGGTCGAGGAAGCGGTCGTAACTCTCGTCTCCGTCGTAACAGGCGTTGCCATAGTTGCGAAAATAGCAAGCGACTCGCCCGATGCGGACGGTACGAGCTGCCCTGACGACCCATGTGAGCGGGCCAAGCGTGATGCTGCAAGGATATACAATGAGCTAACAGTAAGAGCTATCCCAGGTTACATGCAAGGGGTTCGCAACGGGCGTGGAGATTCCGGCCACCTTGGGGCGATCAGGCAAGGAATACAGTCTCTCAAGAACGCACTGAGACGAGTAGAATTTCATTGCAAAGTCATGCCACCCGATTATGAAAAGTGGAAGAGATTAGCGAACCAGGACTTTCCTACGCGCCACCTAGGGACCTCGCAAGAATTGCAAGAATGAATCGTCCACGTGTATATGAAATCGAAGAACACCCGGTCCCCGAGCCTCTTGGCGCGCTCGCGGAATTCAAGAGTTTAACTGATGAGCAACGCGTGGATTTCCTGGCGCGGCTAAGGTATATCGAGGAGATCACAAGAAAGATTGACGAATGGGTTTCCGGGGCCGAGACAGATATGAGGGCGTTTCTCGACCGCGTAGAACTGGATCTTTACCTTAATCAAGGGGTGCCCTCATCCGGCGACAGTCCGATCTCCAGTTGGCTGGTTCATACGTCATGGACCTTCGATACGACAGCGCAAAGAATGTACAAGACGTTGCTTCCCGAAGTAATTGCCGAACTTGATCGTCCCCAACCCCGTCTTGGAGCAGAGGTCGGTTCCTGGAACGTTTGGGTTGCGAAACAGAACGCAGGACTTCGCTTGGCCCTAACGGCGTTCTATGATGCCACCGACATCACTGACGTCATCGCCCATCTGGTTGCATTGGATGTACTCCTTGCCAACATCTTGGCGGGCGTTTCCAAGATGCGCCTCCATCCCAGCCTGAATCTCTAAGCATAGGTACGATTCAACTTTCCAAGGCCATGGGCAGCCCTTCTGCAAAACCTTCGCTGTCTCACCAAGCGCAGGACGCTCCCGGCCTTTTCACACGCGCGGCGCCCGCCGCCGATCCCTCGCGCCAGTTCGACGCTCCGCCTGCTTGCTGAAGCTTGCACGAGTATGGCCTTGCAGCCCGGCTTCGGTCAGCACATAGATCGTATCCGCCGTCTTCGCCGCCGCCTGGGAGTGCGTGACGAGTATCCCCGCCGCGCCCTCCCCCTTCACGCACTCGCGCAGTAGCGCCAGCACTTCCTTCGCGCTCTCCGGATCCAAATTCCCCGTCGGCTCGTCGGCGAACACGAGCCGCGGCTTGTGCACCAGCGCGCGCGCGATGGCCACGCGCTGCATCTCCCCTCCAGACAGCTCGCGCGGCAGGCTGTCGCCACGGTCGCCGAGCTTGACGGCGTCGAGCATCGCGGCGACGCGCTGGTCCATCATCTTGCTGCCGATCTTGTTGAGCACCAG
>Ga0137409_10003669_pt1 | contig 16210 bp, 15 predicted proteins | sample CZODoug1_16funga_FD_122059 | JGI IMG/M metagenome (GOLD analysis project Ga0137409, IMG submission 122059) | Vadose zone soil fungal communities from Angelo Coast Range Reserve, California, USA - CZODoug1_16fungal (Hybrid Assembly) | ecosystem: Environmental > Terrestrial > Soil > Vadose zone... | reverse complement strand
CGCGCATTTCGCAAAGATTGAACCACGCGTGGCGATGATGCGGCAACAGCGGCAAAAGGGCGCGGCTTGAGTCCAATTCGAAAGTGGCGAGTCTCGTTCGCATTGCTGTGTCTCGGGCTTGGCAGTCTGTTGGGTCCGTCTGGAGCCACGGCGAAAGTGGCGCGCGCTTGCACTGCGGGAGCGACATTGCGCCTCAGTTCACCGGTATCGAGCCAGGGAAGCTTGCTGCTCGTGGAACTGAGAAGTGCGCGACCGCTGACGGAAGTGAAAGGAGATTGGGGCGGGCGGAGCGTTCCATTCTGGCAGGAAAGTGAAACGAAGGATCTTCAAAAGGCATTGCTGGGCGTGGATTTGGAAAAGGCGCCCGGCCGGTATGAGCTGAAAGTAACGGCGCAAAAAGCCGCCGGCGAGAAGATTGTTTGCAGCGCCAACATCACCGTGAGAGCAGGGAAATTTGCGACTGAACGGCTGCGGGTTGGGAAAGAGTTCGTCGAGCCCAATCCAGAGCAAGTCAAGCGCGCCAATGAGGAGCGCGACCGCTTGCGCGAGATTTTCGACCGCGTTACGCCGGAGCGATTGTGGAACGGCAAATTTCGCGTGCCGTTGGATGGAGTGACGGCCGGCTCGAATTTCGGGAAGCGGCGAATTCTAAACGGAAATCCGGGTTCGCCCCATGGCGGACTGGATTTGCCGGGTACGACGGGAACCCCCGTGCACGCCACGCAACGTGGAAGGGTGACGCTGGCGGAAGACTTGTTTTTCTCCGGTAATACCGTCGTTCTGGATCATGGGCTGGGGATCTACACTTTCTACGGGCACCTGTCTGAGATCAGCCCAAAAGTAGGAGATATTCTCGAGGCTGGCGATGTGTTGGGAAAAGTGGGGGCCACAGGGCGGGTCACTGGGCCGCACCTCCATTGGGGCCTAACCGTCGAGAGGGCCCGTGTAAACCCCCTGCAAATCGTGAAGCTATTCGGGCCCTAAGTCGGCCGCTCCAGGAGCCGCGCAAATCCCATGGGGAACCCCCGAATTGAAACGGAGGGGCCCCGTCGGACACTACAGGGGAGCAGGAAGCCCGAAAGTACCGTTAGTGGAGAAAATCGCGAAATTTTTTTCCACAGGCAGACCAGGAAAGAACTCTCTCGTCGAGTCTGAAGCAGCCTAGTTTTTGGCAATAAACTAGTGTCGCGCACAAATACCTGATAATGGGTGGGATACCCAGTGGCGTGAAAGGCGCGTCCCAGCGAGTGCAGGTAAGACAAGACGGATATCCTAAAGGCATGCTGGCGTTTGAAATGCTCTACGCGGGAATCAGTTGTCGATGCCATATAGGGAGGTACTGGGGTACTGTTTTGGGACGACGTTTTATGGTACCGTTCAGCCATTGTGTCTGGAGGGTCCAGAAAGCAATCTTGGGGCTGTGTGGGCAAGGTTCGTGCTAGTTACCTCTATCCTGCTCTTTTTTCGCTTCAGCACCCTGTTGATGCGAAATAGCATGGCGAGGCCCATCGCTCGGAAGTAGTCAAGGGCCAGCAGCATCAGAAATCAGATTTGAGGTCCCGGTCGAAATGTCTTTACTACATTTTCGGTGCAAAGAACGGCGGCGGACGCTTCGGGTAGCCTTGACGGTTCCCCTGACGGTGCACGGGAAAAGAGACTCCGGCGAGAAGTTCAGCGCACAGACGAATTCGCAGTCGGTGAACCGGCACGGAGCGCTGTTTCCGCTGGAAGAAATCGTGCTAGTGGGCTACACGCTCATTCTTGTAAACGACCATACCGCGCAATCCATGGAGTGCCGCGTAGTTTCGATTCACCGGGCGCGCGACGGCAAGCAGTATATTGGTGTGGAGTTTGTCTCGCCGGAAACCAACTTCTGGCACATGCAGTTTCCAATTCCGGGCTCGAAACCGCTTCGCCGCGTGGGTCCCACCAAGGTTTCTGCCTAGCCTGCAACACGTAACACTCCAAACACTCAAAGTTTAGGTGCACTGCACAAGAGCCATGCTTTAGGATTTGTGCGTGCCGCGCAACTCCTATCGTCTCGGACTGATTTCCGATACGCACGGATTGCTCCGCCGCGAGGCCGTCGAGGCTCTGCGCGGGTCGGAGTTGATTGTTCATGCCGGAGACGTGGGGAATCCCAAGATTCTGGAGGAATTGAGAAAACTGGCTCCGGTCGTGGCCGTGCGCGGGAATGTAGACACGCAGGAGTGGGCACGGACACTGCCGTTGACGGCGGTTGCGGAAGCCGGCGCGGTGTTGATCTACGTGTTGCACGACGTAAACGCCCTGGATTTAAATCCCGTCGCAGCTAGGTTTCGACTGGTCGTGAGCGGTCATTCCCACAAGCCCGGCAAGATCGAGCGCGATGGCGTTTTGTACGTGAATCCCGGAAGCGCCGGGCCGCGCCGGTTTCAACTCCCGGCAACCGTGGCGCGGCTGAATTTAGCGGAAGAACCATGGGATCTGGAATTCGTGGAGCTCGAGGTTAGCAAAAAGTGAAGGCATGCGCAGCGCGCAGCGGAAGAGTTGGGTAAAGCGCGCTTAGGGTAACCGGGCGAGAAGGAAAGTGGTAGACTCCGCGTATGGCCACGAAGAAGAAGAAAACAAAGAGAAAAGCTGCGGGCAAGAAGGCTGCTCCCAGAATGAAGCTGGCGAAGAGGAAGGCTGCGCCGAAAGGCAAACCTTTCCGAAAGAGGGCAGTACGAAAGAAAAAGAGAGTCCGCGGAAAGAGCGAGAATATCGGGAGTGTGGTGTTTGAACCCAAGGGCCTGGGAGCACGGTCGGCGGGGCAGTCCGGTGATTTGCAGGGATTGTCCGGAATCGCGGGCGCGGCTTCGGAAAGCGTGGAAGAATTGCTCGAGGAAGGAAACGCATTTGAGGCGGAATTAGTGAAAGGCGTAGAAGATGCCGGTGACGCGGACGCGGGTGAAGTCGTAACCCACGAAGTGCCTGAAGACGATGTTCCCGAGGAGTATCTCGGCGAGAAATGAAGAAGTGTTCGAAAATAGGTGCTGGGCCAGTGTCTCTTTCGAAGCGAATTCCGCTCACTTTTCGTGCATCGCAGCAGCCCAAGCGAGGCCATCGACCCCAGGAGTGAGATCGATGGGCCGCTGCATCTCCCAGGAGCACAGGTCGAGAACAGCGATCTTCCCTGCGCCTGTGCCGCTGACGTAGGCAATTTCCCCGTCCGGGCGAATCAAAATCTCCGACGATCTCCTTGGAACCTCCAGCGACCGCGCCACCTTGAAGGTCTGCAAATCGACGACAAAGAGACGATTGGTAGCCATGCTGAGGGCTAGCAGCCAGCGGCCATCCGGAGTCGGCTCCGAGGCATAGGCTGGACTCGGCAACTCGATCCAGTCCGTAATCTTGTTCGTGGCCGTATCGATGATTGCAATCCGAGGCGCGTCCTGATCGTGGGTGAACACGCGCCGCCCATCGGGAGACATGGAGATGCGCTGAACCGTCTTCGCGACAGGAATCGTCGTTATCAGACTGCGTTTAGCAAGATCGAGAACGCTGACGCTGCCGGCGCCCACATTCGCGGTGTAGGCGCGGCGGCCGTCGGAGGAAAGTACCAGCATGTGCGATTGTGCCTGGCCGGTAGGAATTTCCGCCAAGACTTTGCGTGTGGAAGGATCGATGACGTCTACGGCATTGGCGAGCTCCGCGGTGACGTAAAGCAACCCGTCCGGCCCGAATTCGGCGCGGTGCGGCCGGAGCCCTTTGCCAAGATCAATGGTGGCGGCGAGTTTGTGGTCCTGTAAATCAATGACGTCAATCGTGCTTCCATCCGTGCCGGGCCTCCCGACTCCAGAGTTCCCATAGATGGGAACGTAGGCGAAGCGGCCGTCTTTCGATACGACGACTTCGTGGCCATTCACGCCAACAACCACTTTCGCGAGTTCGCGGCGGCTGTCAGGATCGACAACGAGAACGGTGTGCTCCATCTGATTCGCCACGACGAGCAGCCCGCGAGCCGACGGCGCGGAGTTTGCTTCGCTGAATGGGGATGACGTCATGAGAATTGCCGAAGCCGTGAGTAACGAAATGCGTTCGAACACGAGCCACCTCGACGGAATATCTGTCTCATTCGAATGAAGAGAAACTCAGCGGAGTATATCCTCTCCGAAACTCAACGGGTAGACCGGCGTTTTCTTTTTGCCGGTTTCTTGCGTGCAGGCTTGGGTTTTAAGGGCTTGGAGGCGGACAAGGATTCGCGGATTTTCTTTGGAAGCTTGGCGAACACCAGATCATAGGATTCGCGGAGCAGGCGGGCGAGCTCGGCTTGCGGCAAAGCGTCTCTGGTTTCCAGCGCGACCCATTGGGCGCGAGCCAGATACGGCGCGGGGATGACATGGGGACGCTCCGTCAGTTCGGCAAAATTTTCCGGTGAAGCTTTGAAGGAGAGACACACGCGCGCAGGCTCGAGCGGCGTGGCGGCAAACATCTTCCCGCCGACTTTGAAAAGTAGGTCGCTGCCCCATTGAATTTGTTCTGTCGCGCCGGGGAAGGAAAGACAGAGTTCGCGAAGCCAATCGACATTCATGCGCAAGAGTTTACGACAAGAGTCTGAGCTTTACGGGGGATTTTGAAGGCACAGAGAATTCTTGCGTCGAAGTTGGAATCGGGTAAAGGGCTCCCTTTTCGGCAGAGCCCTTTCCCCGAGGTTAGAGGTTAAGCGGTCAGGTTATTTGCCCCAGCGGTAAACGACGCCCGCCGAGATTCGTGCGTTGTTCTGGTGCGTGCCGCCGAACTTTGTATACAAGTATTCTGCTTGTATCAAACGAATGGCGACATGGTTGGTCATTTCGTAATCGGCGCCGCCGCCGAAGGCCATCGCGAAGGAACTATCCGAACCGGAGCTACCGAAGGCGCTGCCACCGATCCGTTCCCCTCCGAACAGCACCTGAGCAAATGGAGACAACCTACCATGTGAGCGGTACGTCAGTTTGGGACCAAACAAGTAGTTCACGAGATGGGCGCTGGTTCCTGAAGGCAGGCCAGTCACCTTGCAAGCACCAAAATCGCCGACCACCCCGAACCAGTGATTGAGATTTCCCGCCACCGAGCCTGCTCCACCCTGGCAGTTGGACCCTGTTGCGCCACCGCCCGGATTGAGCCGGATGTACTGATAACCACCAAAAATCTCGGCCTTGGGATAATCCTGGGCTACGGCTGACCCCGCTGTAGCTAGGATTACAGCTACTAGAATGAACAGCTTACGCATCTTCCCTCCTAGAATGTGCCTTGGGCACAAGGGCTATGATGAAGGAGTGGTCCTAGTGGTACAAGAACCTTGCTGCCCTGTGTTCCCTATTTGGCAATACTGCTCGGGGGTTGAAAAGTGACGCTTCCTGAAATGGGAACGAGAAGCTGAGCTCACGCAGTCAATGGACATTCATGCGCAAGAGTCTAGGCCAGAGGCCGTAGCTACCTCAAGACACGGATTCCTTGAGTCGCCGGCCAGATTTTGGATGCGAAGGGAGTTTTTACGCTGGATACAGAATCGGGAAGAACCCCGTGCTGTCGCAGGGCCCTTCCCGAAACAAAAACTACCTGCCGCCGAAGCGGAAGACAACGCCGGCCTGGATCCGGAAGTTGTTCTGATGGGTGTATCCTGGGCCATTGTCAAACTTCGTGTAAAGATAATCGAACTGACCCAAACGGATGGCCACGTTTCGCGTCATCTTGTAGTCGACTCCGCCTCCGATGGCCATTGCAAAGGCGTTGTCAGTTATGGTGGCGCCGCCGCCGCTGAATGATGTACGCGCCCCGCCAAACAAGGCCTCGCCAAAAGGCTCAAAGCGGCCGCCAGAACGATAAGTCAACCTTGGTCCAAATAGATAGCTGAATGCGTTCGCGGTGACTCCGGATCCGGATGGCAGGCCGGTCACTTTGCAACCAGAAAACTCGCCAACCACGCCGAAGTAATGATTCAGGTTCCCGGCGACTGAACCGCCGCCTCCGTGGCAGTCGAGATTGCCACCACCACCTGTGTCGAGGTGAATGTAGGTATAGTTGCCGGCAACTTCGCCCTTGGGCTGGTCCTGGGCCAGGGCAGAACCCGCTACGAATAGCATGAACCCACATAGAATCAATAATCTACGCATTCCCCCTCCTCAAACTGTAGATCTTGGGCCTAACACCCAATTGCATGATCTCGGGCTACCGGGCTGAAATCAAGCGAGGTACTAAGGTTTGTACCCTATCGGACAATAGGGCCCCACGCGAGGGGCGGGATTCGAACGAAAACTCAGATCGCTCTGAGCACAACCCCGCCCCGCGATTAGCGGATGGCTCCCGCCATTGATTTAATGCCAGACGGTGAGGATTGCTCCCATGGCGAGATAGCATACGAGCTGATAGCCGGTGTTGATACCTAACAACTTCATGCTTTGCTTTGTGAATAGCGCCGAGGTGAACTGCACGGTGGCGACGAAGCCAAGCCAAACATGGAACCCAACCGACAGGCCAATATGCAGGCTCTCCACTCGCATCTCGTGCAGGAAAAGTGCCAGTATGAACGCAGAAACTAGGCTGGCCACGAACGAACCGCCATACGCCGGGCCGGCGCTTTTCTTCATTTCCTCCATCCGGGCTTTGTCGTTGGGGTCGTAACCCATCTCCTTCATCCAGGGTTTCGCGAAAAGCAAGGGCGAGTACCACAGAAATCCAACCATCATGGTGGCAATGGCGGCAACAAGTACGGCGAGCAGATTGATGTCATGGAAATGCATGGATGGACTCCTCTTTGCGAAAGTTGGTGGGATCTGTGGGCTGCATCCTATGACGCGCCGCGATGGGATGCAAAGCAAAAGAAGCTGGCGCGATTCTTGCGCGCTCGAAATCTACTTGAAGCCCTAAAGGGACTCAGACGTGACTCCCTGCCGCCAGCTCGTATAAGAAAAAAGCAAACAGCAAACAGAATCCCGGATCGAAGATCGCTCCGGTCCGGGTTTTTCTTCTCCAGGCAGTTGCGAATTAATGAGCGCGGTGGAATTCGAAATAATCGCGGCCTGCGTACATCCGGTAACTGCCCGCGGTCGAAGATGCGACGACTTGCAGCGGAACCGGCCGCTTTAATTCCGCATCCCGCTGCGCGGTCCCATTCAAAACATCATTGGCTCCGATGTCCATCAGCACAAACTTGCCGCCCCCCAGGAACCCAAACCCGTAAGCGCCGGGCTTCAAGGTCTGTCCGCCGATCTCCAACGTCACCTCGTTGAGAAGATAAGCCTGATATTTCTCGCGAATGCTGGTCGAGTAGCCGGAGTTGTCCACCATGCCCGCAAGAACATAAAAATCGTCGGCAAATCGCACGCCGCCGGTGTTGCGGAATTGCACCGGCGCGCTCTGGCCGCGGAAGAAAACTCTTTCCGGGAAAAGTTTCGGAGTGATGTCAGCCGCCTTAAGGGCAACTTCCTTCCCTTCAGCGGGAGGATTGCCGGCAATCGCTGCTTGCATATGCCGGAGAGTGAAGGCCAAGAGCAGGCCGGTCGAGAAAACCAACAATTTTGCGAATCGCGCCATGATGGCTCCTTTCGAGATGCCTGCATCGTACAACAGTTTTGCTAATAGAAAAGACGGCCTTGCCCTCGCCTATCCGGAATAAGCGGTCAGCGCAACGGGTTGAGGAGTCGGTGTGATATGGTACGCGCCGGAAGAAAGTTTCGAAGGGGAGAAGAACCATGTTGGATCGCCGGAATTTCATGAAGACCTGCTCCGGAATGGGGCTGGCGGGAACGCTGTTCCCGGGCGTGCTGTGGGCGCAGGCGCAGGGCGCGAAGAAGATCACCAAGGAAATGATCGAGAATGCCGCGGCCGTCGCGGATGTGCCGATCGCGGACGATTACAAGGAAATGATGCTCGAGAACCTGAACGATCAGGCCAAGGGCTACGAAGAAATCTACAAGCTGCACATTCCGAATTCCGTGGAACCCGCGCTGCTTTTCAGTCCTGTCGTATCCGCAACCAAGTACGAGACGGAGAAATGGCCGATGAAAATGTCGGCGGCACCGAAGACTTGGTCAAAAGGCGTGCCAAAAGATCTCGACGACTTGGCATTTGCGCCGGTGCGAGAGCTTGCGGAGCTTGTTCGAATGAAGAAGGTTTCCTCCATCGCCCTGACGGAAATGTACCTGGGACGGCTGAAAAAGTATGACCCGACGCTGAAATTCGTGGTGACGCTTACCGAAGAGCGCGCGCGGGCTCAGGCGAAAAAGGCCGACGAAGAAATTGCAGCGGGAAAATATCGTGGGCCGCTGCACGGGCTGCCTTGGGGCGCCAAGGATCTTTTGGCGACAAAAGGGTATCGAACCACTTGGGGCGCGGCCGGATTCGAAACCCAGATGATCGATGAAGATGCAACCGTCGTGAAGCGGTTGGACAAAGCCGGCGCGGTGTTGGTAGCGAAATTGACTCTGGGCGCATTAGCACAAGGCGATGTCTGGTTTGGAGGCGTGACGCGCAATCCGTGGAATACGAATCAGGGGTCGAGCGGCTCGTCTGCGGGGCCGGCTTCCGCGACAGCGGCGGGATGCGTGGCCTTCAGCATTGGGTCGGAAACGCTCGGCTCGATTTCCTCGCCTTCGACGCGCTGCGGATGCACCGGGCTGCGTCCCACCTTCGGATTGGTCCCGCGCACCGGCGCGATGGCGCTTTCCTGGAGCATGGACAAGCTCGGCCCCATCTGCCGCACGGTGGAGGATTGTGCGTTGGTTCTCGATGCGATTTACGGACCTGACGGCAGCGACCGCACCGTGCAATCCGCGGCTTTCAATTGGGACGCGCATCTCGATTGGCGGAAACTGCGGGTCGGTTATTTGAAGGCTGATTTCGAACAAAAACCGGACGGGCAGCAAGAAGCGGCGAAGGAAGAGCCGGCCGCGACTCCGGAAGAACTGAAAAGGCAGGAGGAGCGGAAGAAACGCCGGGAAGCGGCCCGAGCCCGAGCGGAGTACGACAGGAAGTACAACGAGGCGGCGCTTGCGAAGCTGCGAGAAATGGGCGTGAAGCTCGTGCCGGTCGAGATGCCAAAGTTTCCGTACGATGCCATGGTTACGATGCTGACGGCGGAAGCTGCGGCGGCGTTTGATGATCTCACTCGTTCCGGCAAGGACAAGCTACTGACGTCGCAGAAGGATTTTGACTGGCCGAATACGTTTCGAACGGCACGCTTCATTCCTGCTGTCGAATACATCCAAGCGGCGCGCGCGCGAAGAATGGCGATGGATGCCGTGGCGAAAGTATTCGAACCGTTCGACGTGATCGTGGCGCCAACGCAGGGCCAGCAACTGGTGATCACCAATCTCACAGGACACCCCGCCGTGATTTTGCCAAATGGATTGCGCGGAAGCGATGCCCCGAAGCCGCCCTCCGATGATCCCGGCGATTTCACCAACGCGGGTGGACCGGGCACTCCGGCCAGCTTGACGTTCCTGGGGAACTTATACGGCGAAGCAAAACTTCTCGCGCTTGCGCGAGCGTATCAGGAAACTACCGGATTTCATCTGCAGCATCCGAAGCTATGAAATTTCCTATCCTAAATAGTTTGCTGCGACATTCGCTGCTTGCTTAGCTTGGATTTCTCACTTGAAAGCGTGCACTCTCAGGGCTGTGCCGCTGCCACTGTCATCCTGAGCGAAGCGCGCCTTTTGGGCTCCGGAGGGGTTTGCGGAGCGAAGGATCTCATCTGCTCCACACCTCGGCGTAAACATTCGGTTGATGCAGAGCGACTACATTCCAGTTTGCGCGGGATAGCCCTTGCCGACCCAGTCGGTGGCGAAATTCGTCGGTAGGATTAGAACGCGGAGTTTCTTGAAGCCCATCTCGCTTAATGCCGTAAAGGCCGGACGAACATTGGGACATTTTTCGAACGGACAGCAACCACAATAAATCACCAGATTCGTGGAGCGCGGCAGACCGTCTGCCCATTTTTTCATCTCACCGAGGCCTTGTTCCGAGGAGGCGGTCCCGTGAAATGAAGCTCCAGGAATGTGTCCCCCTGCGAAAAGCGTGCGGAACCCCACGTAAACTATGGTCGGAGGAGTTCCATTCTTTTCCGCGAGCTCACCGGCCAGGTCCGCTGGCTGCAGAGTTTGCGAACTGGGCCAGGGATCGGAAGGTTTCTTTTCGTCGCCGCGGATTCCGCCGGCAGAGAAAAATGATACGGAAAGAAGGCCTGCGGTCATCAAGGCCAAGGAAAACACAATTGCGATCCTGCGCACGCCACTTGCTGCGGGCATGGAATGAATCCTCCGGAAAGCAACCCGATTGTATCCCCAAAATGAATGAATTCACGGTAAGGAGCAAGACGGCGCTCCTATGAGCATGAAGGAAATCGGCGGTTATTTCTTGAACTCGGCGCGAGTGCGATGGAGCTTGTTGGCGGTGCTCCGCAGAGTTTCGGGAATGTTCTTGTTCGTGGTGAGCCGCTTGAGGTCGATGGCGTTGAGAATTGGAAGCATATGCAGGCTGACATCGAGAGGAGTCTTGGGATTGTTGATGAGATTGCGGACGACGGTATAGTTTTTGCGGAAATTGCGGTTGTTGGCGATAATTCGAAGGATTTCATCGGTGAGGCTGGACATCGAAGCGAAGGCCTCGACTTCCTGATCGGTAAGGCGCGGAGACTGCAGAACCGCACGCTGGACCACCTTGTTGCTATCGCGTATTAGAGTGCGTCGCGCTTCGGAGCCGCCTTTAATTGCGAATTGCACGCGCTGGGCCACCGTCATCTTCGCGAGACGCTCGATCAGCGTTTGCCGTCTCGCGACATCGGGCTCCGCCGCCGCAGCGGCTTCGGCGAGGGCGGCTTCGTCAATCGGAGCGCCCGGGCCGTGAATTTCATGGAGCTGATTTTTTTGTTCCACGGTCAGCGAAGCGGAATGCTCCAGCGCCGAAGCCAAAGCCGGAGATTCACTCACGCGATCGAGTTCCTCCATCAACGACTGAATGCCGAGCGTCGAAAGATGGCGCACGACGGGAACGAGATATTCGGCGGGACAATTCTTGTTTTGCACCATGGCGTCGCACACGCCGGGTTTGTCCGCGAGATTTTTCGCCGCATAGGAAAGCAGAGCGGGCAGCGCCTGCTCCCGCTTGATCGCTTCCACGAATGATTCGACGGGCTGCGAAAGAATCGCGTCTTGCGCGCGCTCGGACACCAGTTCGTCGGCGTCGCCCGCCAGCACTGCCAAAATTTCAGCGCGATCCGCGGGAGCAAGATGCCCCCCGCCGGCGCAAACCGCTATCTTGCGTTCGCGTGTGGCGCGGCCGTGGCGCAGATCTTCGAGAACCTCAGGGCTGAGAGCTTCCACCGGATGCCTGCCTCAAATCCTTCTGGCTAAGCACCATTGTACCGGAGGAGCCGGGCGCGCCAAGCGGCGGCATCGCCTGCCCGTTCAATTCCAGCAATACCGCCGAAGAGTCGCCAGCGGTCACTTCAAATTGCAGTTTGGCGGAGAAGTGGCGCGTCTCGCCGGCGCGCAGCTCGGTGTCGAGCAAGAGCTTCCCGTCCGCCAGGACGCGCACGCGTGTTGCAGCAGAAGTGGAAACGGAAAGATCGAGCGAGGAATCCACCGCCGTGGCGCCAGTGGAGGAATTATTTTGAGCTCCCGACTGCGCGGGCGAAGAGGAAACCGCGGATTGTTTCGCGGCGCGATGCGCGGCGTAGCGGCGCCAGCCGTACCGGCCGGCGTAGAAAAGCCCAATCACAACTAAAAGGACGACGACTACCGCCGCCACGGGAAGCCATTTCGGAGGCGATGGGATTCGTTCTTCCGGCTTGGCAGGCTCGGCTAGCGCCTGGCCGCCGCGGGCCATGTCGTATTCGCCGAGGAGCGATTCCTCATCGAGGCCGAGGTACCGCGCGATGGTGCGCACAAATCCGTGGCCGAACACGCCTCCGGGGAGCTTTTCCCAGTCTTCGTTTTCGAGAGCCAGCAGGAAGCGGGTGCTGATCCTTGTAGCTTTGGTGAGCTCTTCCATCGAAACTTCGCGCATCTCGCGCTCGCGCTTCAGGCGTTCGCCAAAATTTCCCCTGGCCATGAACCGGAACCTGTCCTTGATGATCCCAGTGCAACCGTGAAGAGGTTGACGAGGCGGGCGCTCGCAAAGAAACGGCGTGGGATCCCTGAACGGACTATAGGCGGGGCGGCAAGGTACTGTCAAACGAAGCAGTGGGAAGCCCGTGGGAAGCGGACGGTCGCCAGGCGAGGGCAGGTTAACCATAACACTCCCCACCCCCCTGTTTTTTGTAAGTGCGGAATCTAAAGGACTTAGCAATCGTGTAAGTCTTTTGTTTGCAACACTTGCGGGGAGATCCATAAGTGTTGCATCTAAAGGACTTATGGGGGCGGACTGTTGTCGAGAAAGTAACTGAGTGGGATGGGAAGATTTTGGAGGAGTTAGAAAGACTAGCTGGCCCATCGAAGCTCTGGGTAAACGGGAGGCCATAAAAGGCGAGGCACCCTCCATGGCGGGTGCGTGCGCAACACGAGGATTATAGCATATAGGTACCTATTGTCAAGTATTTACTTCTAAGTGGCTTGTCTGCTGTGAGTTGGCTCGAAGGTCGAGAGCGACGAGGGATACCGCCATCTAATCGGTTCGGTATTGCTTACCTATTGGGCCGTCTCGTTAATAGGTTGATTTTCCCGCCGAACGGTTCGACAGACACGAAATATGAGGAGCGTTCGCCAGAAGCGGAGGACGCCTCGATTTCGAGGTTCCAGCTGAGCAAGGCCAGCGTTCCGTCGGGCTGTTTGTGGCGTATTTGGAATTCAGCCGACCTGACTGTTAGCTTTCCCAAAAAGGGCTCGAGCCGCTCAAGCGGTAATACTGAGAGGAGTGCGGTCTTGTCATTGGGGCCAAATTTGGCCCCTTTTGCGCTTAGTTGCTCGAGTATTTTCTGATCTGACCATTTGGGATGAGCATCGATGAGTTTCCGCATTGCTTCGTTCTTGTCTGAGCTTAGAGGCCAAGGAGCGTTTGCAGAAAACCTTACGATCCCTCCTCTTAAATCATATGAGAAACCAGCGCTCAGATTAACATTGGGAAGAGTAGCGGATTGGGCGGGCACATTCTCCGTCCTAACCGAAGACTGAAGTACCGAGACAGATTGTGTCCGTGTTACCAGGACTGAAAAAGTTCTAAGTTCTGGCATGGGATCCGAGTCAAAAGGGGAAGAAATGGAATAACTAATAGTCAAGCCACTTTGCTGAAGCTCCGGATATAACGCCCCGAGAAACTTGCGCGCTTCACCGAAATAACTCGGATTGGTGTTTCCGTCCTTTCCGTGCACGGAAATAGGGAAAGCGCTGATGAGCAGCAGGAATTTAATTGCTATGAGGCGATTTCTTGCAAGTCGTCGAGATGCAAACATGTGGGTCTCCTATCGGTTTCCATGCTCCGGGTCTACCTTGGCTTACAAGATTCGCATTTGCCTGCGTAATAGCCTCTCCGACGTTCATGCTTCCTGCGGAGTATTTGACGATATCTTCCCATTCTGAGATAGCAGCAACGAGATCAGTAGGGGCTGTCGGGTTGCTCGGTACAATGAGCACGTGTCCCACCGTCGAATTGCTGATCTGCCACCATTGGTTAAACACTTCTCCGTCTTCGCAAGAACCTATAAATATGAGCTTGAGATTAACAGGTAGTTTATCAGTTGTTCGCCAGGTCGGATTCCCGGCCACAATATTGCCAAAGTGCATTAAAGGGTCTGGGCTTGAATCGTCAGGGGTTCTAACGAGGCAGTTCGGAGGGACACTCGGGGGATTTGTCGGCTCGCTCGGATAGAAACATAATCCGATAGAAAAAGGAAAACCTTGACCTGGCCCCGGTGAAACAAGGGCAGAATCGCCGATGAAGCCTATCCCAGACGTGTTCCCCTGCAGCACCTTCAAGAACTTGTCGATCGATGCCCCCTGTGCGCCGGTATAAAACGCGTTCTGCACGTTCGTTCCTGAAAGATAATTCTTGATGTCGTTGACGGCCTGGGCCACTGTGAATGAGGATGGCGGATTCCCCGGATTCCTGGTGATGAAATGCGCGATCTGGGGCCTGGGCGAACCTTTTCGTTTTTTACTGCTTCCTTTATTTTCCGGATAGGCAGAAACAGCCGTGTAGGCAGGGAGGCCAGTCACCGCCGCGAGGCCGCCGTCGCTCAGAGAGGCGTGCCAGGTGCCGAGGGCCCAATAGGAGGGGGGTTCCCGAGAAAACATGGTCAGAGGACCAACATCGGAGCCATCCGCGGGGTTGGCAAAGAGCGGAGACACTTGGCCGGATGAGTTAGTAATCCCTAAGTGCTGCGAAAAATCGCTCTGGGAGTAGTATTGGAACGCGACGGAGCCGTCGGACGTGACGGTGCTTGGAGTAGGGTTGAGACCGGGCGAAGTCGTCCACTTGATAGCTCCGCCGTTGGTGTCGAGCGCCAGCAGGGTGTTCATCGGTCCCTGCGGGTCCGAGGAGCCAACGAGATAGGCGGTGCTGTCTTCCCCGAGTAGCATGGCATCGTTTATCGCGAACGCGTCAATGGATGCCGACGGGGGAGTGATGGGCAGCGGGAATTTCGAGGTTCCGGAAGAGGATGCGTGATAGAGGGCCGGGGGGAAGGAGACCGTAACAAGCGTACCGCCCTGGCCGTCAGGGATAGAGCGGCCCAGACCTTCGAATCCGGCTGCACCATGCGAGGTCATTCCCGTTCCGCTGGCGGAATTGGCATCCAGTTGTTGCGTGGAGTAAGTCCCGTCGGAATGGATGACCATCAACTGGAGGGAGCTTGAGGCGGTCCAAGTGCCGTCGCTGAGTTTTACCCTGTGGGGAAAGCCCGGATGATCAGGATCCGGGCTGGAGTCGCAAGGTTCGGCATCCGAAGAGCCGGTGCTGGTGGTGAAGGGGATATATACGTTCCCATCGGAGGAAATGGAGATGGCCCCGTGGGTAGCCAAGGGACTCGTCGAGGATGCGCCTGGAGTTCCAGGAGTGCAGTAGGTCCCGTAGGTAGAGCTAGCGGGGTCAAACAAGATGGAAGAATCGGCTCCGATCGTGGTTTGGGAGGATGCGGGCAACGTGACGGTGAACTTAATCTGGCCGGTGGCGGGATCCAGAGCGGTGACGACAGCCGTGTCGGTGTTCTGGAAAACATCCTCGACGAGGAAGATGGTTCCGTCAGGATGGATGGCGTAGTCTTCGCGGCAATTTGTTTCCTGATACTGCCAAGTTTCGACCCCATTCTGATCGACACGGCCGAAGTAGCAGTAGCTGATGAACTGATTGGGGGTGTCCTGGCTGGCGAAGTAGATGGCTCCGCCCTGATCGTCGGCGGCGGCGAGAAGAGGGGATTGGTCGGAAGGGGTGGAAGGCCAAATCCACTTCTGCTGGCCCTCAGAAGTAAACGCGCGGATGGCTCCATTGCCGCCATGTGCGCCGTCATCCTGGACGTACAGGTCAGGCGTGTTCTCGTCAACGCGCAGGGCTTGCACAGTCTTTCTGATCCCATAAGAGCCTAAGGATGGAATCTCCCACTGCACGCTTCCGATGGGCAAAGGTGCTCCGGCGGGCAGGACTGAAATCTTGGCGTTACCTGTGCGGTCGCCGAAGCTGGCAATGAGAGTCGTGGTTCCGACGGCGTCGGCTTGTAAGAGTGTTGGGTCGCCCGGATTTGCCGGGGGAAGGACTTCGGCGATGGAGCTATCGTCCGACGTCCAAGTGGGGTTGTTGATGAGAGCGCCATTTTCGTCAAGCAATTGCATGGGGCGAGTTTGGCCCACCAGCAGGGTTGCCTGGTTTGGCGTAACGAACAGTGGTTTGGTCACGGTAAATTGGACACCGTTGCTGGCCAATTGGTTCACGATTACGTTTACGGTTGCGGTGCCAGGATTCAATCCGCTTGGCGCCCGTGCCGTGATGCTGCCGTCGCTCCAACCAGCTATTCTAGCAACCACACCGTTGAAGGTGACACTGCTTTGGCCTTGGGAGTTTCCAAAATAGGAGCCCGCAATGGTGACGGTCGTGCCAATGCCCCCGGTGCTGGGTGAAATGCTGGAGACGACAGGCGCTGGCGATGAATTTGAAACGGTAAATGCGACAGTGTTGCTCCAGACGCCGCCCTGAAGAACCTGAGCGACACCTGTACTTGACCCAGATGCGACATTCGCCATTACTTGGGTGTCACTCCAGCTTACGACCACACCGTAGGTGT
>Ga0137409_10003668_pt1 | contig 16213 bp, 16 predicted proteins | sample CZODoug1_16funga_FD_122059 | JGI IMG/M metagenome (GOLD analysis project Ga0137409, IMG submission 122059) | Vadose zone soil fungal communities from Angelo Coast Range Reserve, California, USA - CZODoug1_16fungal (Hybrid Assembly) | ecosystem: Environmental > Terrestrial > Soil > Vadose zone... | reverse complement strand
AGAATCTCGTCAATGCGGTGCTGGAAAAACTGGAAGGCGCGAAGGATCCGCGCTTCAAGCAGGTCATGACCAGCCTCATCAAGCACCTTCACGCCTTCGTGCGCGAGACCGAACTGACCGAAGCCGAGTGGTTCAGAGGCATCCAGTTCCTCACCGCCACCGGGAAGAAGTGCGACGACAAGCGTCAGGAATATATCCTGCTCTCCGACACGCTGGGCGTGTCGATGCTGGTGGATGCGATCAATCACAGAAAGCCCGGTGGTGCGACGGAAACCACGGTGCTGGGCCCGTTCTACGTTTCGGGCGCGAAGGACGTGCCGATGTGGGCCGATATCGCGGGGGATGCGCCCGGCGAGCCTGCCTACGTGTTCGGGCGCGTGCTCGATGTGGGCGGCAAACCGATCGCCGGCGCAACGATCGACGTCTGGCAAACCGACGGCGAAGGTTTCTACGACGTTCAACGGCCGGGCGGAGATGAGTCCTATGCGCGCGGCAAATTCAAAACAGTGGCCGATGGGCGCTACGGTTTTCGCACCGTGAAGCCGGTCAGTTACCCGGTTCCCACCGACGGGCCGGTGGGCAAGATGCTGCTGGGGATGGGCCGCCACCCCTACCGTCCGGCCCATGTGCACGCGATCGTTTCCGCGCCGGGATACGAGAAAGTGGCCACCCACCTGTTCGTAAAGGGCGATACCTACCTGGATTCCGACGCCGTTTTCGGCGTGAAGCAATCACTGGTGGTGGACTTCAAGCCGCACGCGGCGGGTCCGACACCCGACGGCGGGAAATCCGCCGCGCCGTTCTGTACCGCCGAGTACGACTTCAGGCTGGTTCGAACTTGATGGGCGGCTGGCGCGACTTGCCCTCGGCGCCGGCGCCGGACACGGTATTGTGCGCGCTGGAAGAAATAGCGGAAGGCGGCGGCAAGGAAGTGGTGTTCGGTACGGGCCATGAGGCATTCCGTGTAATGCTGCTGCGCACCGGCGCGGGTGTGGTCGCGTACCACAACTGCTGCCCGCACTTTTCGCTGCCGCTCAACTATGAGCCGGACGTTTTCCACATCTTCGACGGCGACAGCCTGATGTGCGCGCACCACACGGCAATGTTCAAGATTGCCACCGGGGAATGTTTCGACGGCCCCTGCGCCGGCGCGAAACTCACCGCGATTCCGATTGCCGTCGAGGGCGAGACCGTGGTGATTCGGGAAAGTGGCCCGGGACAATCCCGAATCTAGAACTTCACGCCAGCTGCGACGTAGCAGGATTCCATCAGCTTCAGCGTCTCCAGATTATCCAGTCGATCGGTCGGGAAGGGATTGCCGCTGCGGATTCCCTGCACGAACTCGCGCACGGCGCTGCTGAAGCACACCTGATAGTTTTTCGCGAGGTCGAACATTTCCGGCGGCTTGTCCGAGCCGACCATGTAGAGCCGGTCACGGTCATAAATCAGCGTGCCTTTGCTCCCCATGATTTCCAGCCGGTCCACTGGCAATGGTCCATAGCCGGGCGCCGAGATGCTGCCGTCCAGCACCACACCAAGCCCGCCGCGGCCGCGCATCAGGATGACCGCTACGTCCTCGCCGGCAAGCTCTTTGTTGACCCTGGCGACCTGGGTCGCGACGACTTCGAGCGGCCCGAGCAGGGCGCGCAGGGCGTCGAGATTGTGGATCAGCACCTCGAAAATGAGGAGGCGCCGAAAGTCCTTGAGATAGGGCTGGCGATTGAGCAGAAATGGCGGCACGCCGTTGACTTCGATCATGCTCTGGCCGCGCACCACCATGCGCGCGTGCAGGATGTCGCCGACGCGCCCGTCATCGAGCCACTGTTTCACCCGCACATAGTGCGGCCGGAAGCGGTAATTCTCGTGCACCATGAAGCGCACCCGATCGCCCACGTAGGCGATCAATTCTTCGGCTTCCTTCACCGTCGGCGTAAGCGGTTTCTGGCAGCACACGTGCAGTCCGGCATCGGCCGCCAGTCTTGTCAGCGGCGCGTGGCTGCCAACCGGCGTAACGATGTCCACCGCGTCGAGCTTCTCCTGCCCGATCATTGCGCGGAAATCGGTGTAGACCTTGGGGATGCTGAATGCCTGCGCCTTGGCGCGCGCCCTGGCTTCATCGGTATCGCAAATCGCCACAACCTGCGCATCGGTCATTTCCGACCAGCCGACCAGGTGATACTGACTGATGGCGCCGGCGCCGGCTAAACCTACGCGCAATTTTTCCACCGTGCCTCCCCTCGTTGCCCAATACAGGGCTTCACAAAACGAAGACCCCGCTGGCTTCGCGGGGCCTTCGGCCGTAACTGGCGCAACGCGCGTCGCGCAACCTGAATAGCAACGGCTCGTTAGCGGGCGCCCGCAGCGAGCGCGGAGGGTTCACCGACGGGGGGAAATGGCACGAGACGGCCTTGCGTGTCGAATACCCAAGGCGCAGCCGGAGAGGCGATCTGGAAACGGTCGGGACGGGCGCGTACTTCCGCCAGCAGCGGTTCGGAAACCTGGATCTGTGCCAGTTCGAGAGTGTTCCTGATGCGCACAATGCGGCAGTCCCGCGGCTTCACCCGCACCACGGTCTTGACGGCTAGCTGGATGGCCTCCTGCTCGGTATTCATCACCATGGGGATCGCGCCGCCATCCAGGTTCATCGAAGTGATGATGTTGGCGTAAGTGGACGGGATGTCGATTTCGCGGAACAGGCGCATGGTGATGATGTCCGCGCCGCCCACCCCGGTGGCGTTGCCATGGGTCTCGGGCGTCAGGCCGAGGACCACGATCTTCTTGGTGAGCGGGCCGTAGTTCCATTGCACCGCGCGGCGGTTGCGGCCGGTGATGTTCGGATCGAAGCCCGCGCCGCTGATGTTCTTGCCCATCTCGTCGATGATCAGCACGTCGATTTCGTCGAAGAACAGCTGTGGCATCAATTTCTTCGCCATGTCCTGCAGGACCGGTTCGCGCTCGGCGATGCGTTCCGAAGGAATCAGCTCGATCGCGGAGGTCTGGTCGTGGGCGTTCTCGACGATGCCCACGCCGAACAGCACGTTGCGCGCGGCCAGGTTCACGTCGCGCACCTTGGGCAGCAGTTCGGGGAAGGTGTCCATGCCGTGCTGGTGATAAGTCGCCGCGCCGACGATCTTGCCGATCCCGATCGCCAGCATCTTGGTGATGCCGCTTTCGGTTGCGCCGCGAAATGCGGTATGCGGCTTGATGCGGTTGATGACGACGACGCCGTCGGCCTCGGCCGCGAACCGGTCCATGTGCACCGGCGTACCGTCGTCGAGCTTGCCGACGATCGCGGTATCCATGGTTGCCCGGACCGGAACGCCGGTGCTGGCTTCAGTGATGCCGTAACCCTCCAGCACCTTCCTCTGGCCTTCCGCGGTTGCCGCGCCGTGACTACCCATCGCCGGGAAGATGAACGGCCTGGCGCCAAGCGCCTGCAGCTCGCGGATCACACACTTCACGATCGTCGCGATATTGGCGATGCCGCGGCTGCCACACCCTACCGCAATTGCCTGGCCGGCTTTGACCCTGGCGCGCACCTCGGGACGCTGGAATTCATTCGCAACCGTGGCCGCAATGTCGCCCAGATGCACGGCGTCGAACTTTTGCCGGACGTCGACCATGCGCGGCAGTTCGATGTCCAGTCCGCCGGCAATGTTGACCTCTATCCTGTCCTCGATCATCTCTATTTCCCTTTATGCAGGCTGATACATCGGCACTACGTAAGGCCCCTCGGGGATCACGGCGACCGACGTGTCTCCGCTTGCTTCCACGCATCGGTGCAGCGCCTCCTCCACCGAGTCGATCAGATTCACCCCGGTAAGCCCCCGGTCCCCGGCGCGCAATCCGCCGCTGTAAAGATGCACGCTCCCGGCTTTCATCGGCTTCAACTGCATCTGCGTCTGCCACTCGTCGATGTCGGCGAATTGCTTGCGGCTTATGTCTGCGAAGAAACCGTCTGCGCCCAAGCCGATGAGACGGCGCTGCGCATCGGCATATTCTTCCGAACCCAGTCCTTCCGAACACTCGGAGACCACCAGCAGATTACCTCCCGGTTCGAGAATGTTCACCGGGCCGACCATGCCTTTTACGGTCTGGTAATAAGTGGTGTCGAGTGGATAGCCGGCGGCGCTGGTGACCACGGTATTGAAGCGGCGCTTGACCGTTACTTGGGCGTAGCTCCGGATAAACGCAACTGCGTCGAGGTGGCTCGCAACGATCTCGCCGTAGTTTACGAACGCCAGGCGGCGATGCTCGTCGATCACGGTGTTCACCGCCAGCACGTGGCCGAGCTTGCGGACGATCTCGAGTTGCTCTTCGTGCAGCGGATTGCCCTCGAGCACGCAGTTGTCCGCCTTCGGATGCGACATGAAGCGGGCGCTGTGGAAGGTCGTGATCGTGTCCTGGTGCGCCACTCCCGGCGCGATCACTTTGCGCCCGCCCGAGAAGCCGGCCATGAAGTGCGGCTCCACCAGGCCGGTGGCGATTCTCACGTCAGCCTCTACGAAGCGGCGGTCCAGCTTCACCGGCGTGCCGCGCGGCGTCGGTCCGAGATCGACATGGTCGGCGTCGTTGCGGGCGAAGTGGTTCGCCACATTTACGGTGTTCAGCACCCAGGAGTCGCCGATCAGTTCTTCCAGTTCCGCGCCCTCGTTGGGACGATGCAGGCCAGTGGCCACCAGGACGGTGATGTTTTCCGGCTTCATGCCGGAATCGAGCAGTTGCCGGACAATTTCCGGCAGCAGCAGGCCGTTCGGTACCGGCCGGGTGATGTCGCAAATGAGAATACAGGCGGTCTTCCTTCCCCGTGCTTCCTCGGTCAAAGGGCGGGCATCGACCGGCTGGGACAATGCCGTGCGCACGGCCCCCCGCGCGTCGGGTTGCACCGGCATTGCCGGCTTGCGGATCACGGTGATGTCCCAATGGTCAGGCAGATCGAGCGGATAACTGCCACGGCCATAATTGAGATCGAGTCGCATGGCGGGAGATTGCGTACGAGAATTGCTTGGACTATAGCACCGGCCGGGATGGCAGCCTACTTCCGGCGGAACAACCTAGGCGGTAGCATCGTATGGTCATGAATCTCTCCGACCCGGTAATGGCGGCGCTCATAGGCGCCGGCGCAACGTTCGCCACCGCGATATTCCAACTGACGTCCAACGCGCGCAGGCAGGCCGCGGAACGGGCCGCAGGCAAACCGGCTTCGCGCAAGACCGGCTCCTGGCTGGCGATCTTCGCCCTGGTGCTGGCTTCGCTGGTGACCGGCTACGCGCTTTCGGAGTATCAGACTTACAGCGGGCGTCAGGACGAGAAATTACTGCGCGACGAATTGCTGGCGCGGGTGCGCGACATCAGTGCCGCCGCGGCGCGGCTGGAACGCGCCGGAACGGAAAAAAACGGCCCGTCCGGGGCCGATGCGCGATTGGCCGTGGAGCGCCGGCTTGGCGCCGAAGGCGTGGCCGCGATCGTCAGTATGCCGCCTTGCCGGACAGCAAAGGCCGGTTCTGCGCAGGCGCCGGCGGCATGTTCCGAAAACGAGGCCTTGCGCGCGACGCTGTGCGCGGTGGTGCCGGCGTCGGCCACGATCACCGAAGTGCAGTTGTTCACGCGGACCGAGGACTCGCAACAGCCTTGGGATGAAGCGCGGGTGCAGGTGGGACAGGACGCCGGCGCGGCAAAATTCGTCGACGCCTACATCGAGCGCGCGCAGGGAAAGGAATCGAAGGAAATCTGCCAGCACTTTGCGCACTGGAACAGCCAGAAGGGCCGCAGCGCGCGCATCCTCGTCAAATACACTCTCTAGCTTGGCGCAAGCAGCGACAGTGCCATTCCGGCAATGCCTCAAGCTGCAATTTGAAGTTTCCGATGGTGCTGTCTCTGCCGGCCAATGCTACGGCGTGAGCATGCCTCGCGCCCGGCGCGTCGCACCATTACCCGGACAAGTCAGCCGGGATCCCTGGAGCTTGCCGGGTGTCCCCGAATCGGGCCGCGGGTCTTGCGCATCAGGATTTCGGAACGCCCGGCAACCAGATACTCCGGAATTTCCCCGATGGTGCGGTAGCCGAGCCGTTCGTAGAATCGGCGTGCCGCGGCGTTGAAATCCGAGACCATCAGGAAAACGTTCGGCGTGTCCCGAAAGATGCGCGTCTCGGCATGCGCCATCAGTAACCTGCCGATTCCCGAGGCCCGATTCCCGGGCGCAACGCAGATGCTCTGTATGTAGCCCGCCAGCGTACCGGACATGTTGATCACCACAAAGCCGGCGATCCTGTTGTCGAGCCACGCCGCGTAGCGCTCGCGCGAGGGGTTGCGCATGAGATCGAACAATGTGCGGTAGCCGGTGCCGAGCGACATCCACGGCTCGGAAAGCTCCATCATGCGTGCACAAAGTTCTGCTTCCGCGTCGTCCGCCAGCGGCCGGATGGCGACCCGATCGAGCGGGGGCAATGTCTTCATTGGCGTGGGTGCATTGCTGAGCCGTGTTTGATGCCGGGCATTATGCCGTGCGTTGACGCGCGAGGTATCGGCTGACTATGATCGCCAGAAAAACGCGTGCCACCGCATCAGCCCGGTCGTCAAAGGAAACTCCATGAGTCGCAGCCCGAAGTGCGGCAACGCCATGCCACCGGTGTATGCGGAGGCTTACACCGACCAGCTCGACGGAGTCGGCAAAGACGGTTGCTTCCCGGTGCCCGACGGCCCGGGCTTGGGTGTGACCTACGACTGGGATTTCATCAAGCGCCACCGCACCCAGTTGCACGAGTTCAAGTAGGACGGCGGCTCTCGCCAAATCTGCGGCGCTGGCTGGATTGCCGCTTTGATGCGCTGCCCGTGCGACCCCAAAGGCCTGTTGACGGTGCCGGCGTGCCCCGATTATATTACTGACCAGTCAGTTACTTTCTGGCCGCAGGGCGAACAAACCAGAGGATCCGACCGGTCATGAACGAGGGCACGTCATGGTGCGCAAGCCATTCACGCACCGAACTGTTCCAGGGGAAAAGAAAATGAATGCACCTTACGATCCGGCATTAATTGCGGCTGCGGGCGCGGAAGTGGCGGACGCGCCGGTGGAAGGTTTCAGCCTGATGCCGCCGCAGTCCTTCGAAGCCGACAGGATTTCCACCCAACCTCGGGCGGTCACCCAGGCCGTCGATTTTATCCACGACAACTACGCCGGGGGCCTGAGCCTGTCGGACATCGCGGCCGCGGCGCATCTGAGCCCATTTCATCTTTCGCGGATCTTCAAGAAGGCCACCGGCGTCTCGCCGCATCAGTACCTGCTGCAGGTGCGGGTGAACAGCGCCCGCTCTCTACTCGCCGCTGGCGCCGGCGGCCGGTCGCTGGCGGAAGTCGCGGCCGCAGTCGGATTTGCCGACCAGAGCCATCTCACGCGGCACTTCAAGCGCATGCTGGGCGTGACGCCCAGGCAAATGCGCCAGTAAATCACGGCAGCCCTGGAGCCCCGCGCGGGGTGGTGTTTCGGTAGACGGATTTGCGACAATCCGCCTTCGACAACGCCGCCGGCGTCGTGACATGCCGCTTGATCCCCTGCAACTGACGGGCCGCTCCCGGTCCCACTTGTTTCAGTCGGACGAACCGCGTTTCGCCATCCACGCGAATATGGTTGAGCCGTTTGCGCGATTGCGCGAGGCGGCGGCGATGGAAGGGTTCGACATCGTCGTGTTTAGCGGCTTCCGCGATTTTGAGTCGCAGGCTGAAATCTGGAACCAGAAGTTCTGCGGCGAACGCACGCTTTTCGATGCCGACGGCGGGGCGCTCGACTACCGCGCCCTGTCCGAAGCGGAGCGGGTGCAATGCATACTCAACTGGTCGGCGCTGCCTGGCGCCAGCCGCCACCATTGGGGTACCGACATCGACGTCTACGATCGCGCGGCCCTTCCGGAGGGCTACCGGGTGAAGCTGCTGCCGGAGGAGGTGGGGCCGGGTGGTGTCTTCCATCGGCTGCACGGGTGGCTGGACCAGAACATGGCACGCTTCGGTTTCTTCCGCCCTTACCGTGAATACCGTGGTGGCATGTTTCCTGAGGCGTGGCACCTGTCCTATGCGCCGATCGCGATGCCGGCGCTGGAGGTATTGACCTTGGATGTGGTGGCGCAGGCGCTGCGCGACGGCGACATTCTGGGCAAGGACCTGGTGCTGGAGCGTCTGCCCGAGATCTACCAGCGCCACGTCCTCAATATTTCCATGCCGTGAACGCTGGGGCGCAAGCGCTGTTGTCAGACCTTGTGTTTCCGGCACCGAAAGAAAGGGTTACAATGCATTCCTCGACTAGCTTACCAAAATGGAGGAAAGCGATGCGTAACCTCATCAAGCGCAGCCTAGTGGTCGCCGCATTGACTGCCGCGATGGCAGGACAATCGGTGCTGGCGGAAGAACAACTCCCGAAAGATCGTGCCGGCGGCGACATGTTCCTGGACGCGGTGTTCGTGCGGCCAATGGGCTTGGTGGCTATCGTTGGCGGTGCGGTTGGATTCGTTGTCGCGCTTCCGTTCACGATAGTCAGCGGCAGCGTTGATTCGGCGGCCAACGAGCTGGTCAAGAAACCCATCGCGTACACGTTCAGGCGCCCGCTCGGGCAGATCGAGGAACAAGAAGACGTGAAGTATTCGAGGTGAAGGCAGGTCAAGCGTTCAAACCTGGGAGAACTCCAGGAACAAGAGTAGCGTTCAGCGCCGGTGCGTGCCGGCGGGCGGTGCGTTCGCGCGCGGCAACCACGCCAGCATGGCGAGCGCCGTGCCGATAAGCGCCATTCCTGTGGCCTCCAGAGGCGCGGGCCGTTCCCCCAATTGCAGCCATGCGGCCAGCACGCCGATCACCGGCGTGGCGAGCGTGCCCAACCCGACCATTCCGGCCGGCATGCGCCTGAGCGCATAGTAGAAGAGCATCCACGCCACCCCGGTGGCCAGCACCGCCGTGTAGCCGAGAGCGAGGCCTAAGCCCACCGTCCAGCGGACCGGCTGAGGTTCGAGCCAGGCCCAGCCCAGTGCCAGCAGCAACGAGCCGACGATCATCTGCCACAGCGTAATCATCAGCATCGAAACGCTGGTTTTCTTCTGCAGGTTCTTCACGTACACCACGCTTGCGCCCCAGGACATGCCTGCGCCGAGCGCGAGCACGCTGGCAAGCATTCCGCCGGAAAGCGTCCAGGGTTCGACCAGCACCACCAGTCCCGCCAGGGCGATCGCAACTGCGATCCCCTGCCAGCGGTCGAGCCGCTCGCGCAGGGCCAGCCACGCGAACACCAGCACCCAGAACGGCATGGTGTAGACCAGTACCGCGGTCTTGCCGGTGCCGCCCAGCCGCAGTGCCGCCAGCGTGCAGGCGAAATTGCCCGCCAGCATGAATCCGAGAATCGCCACCGCAGGCCATTGCTCCCGGCGGGGAAGCAATGGCGCTCTGAACCTCATGATCACAGGAATCATGCACAGCGCAGCCAGCGTGAAACGCAGCGTGGCGAACTGCAACGGCCCCGCATCGGCTAGTCCGGTTTTCATCGCCACCCAGTTGTAGCCCCAGATCAGGGACAGCAGCGCGAGTGCTACGCCGGCGTTACGCCGCTCGGGATCGAGATCGGACATGGGATTATCGGTGCCGGCGGCGCATCGCCGGATGTTTGCGTTTGTCGAGCACGCATCCTAGCGTGGCTCCAGTGTCTTGCGACGATGGCGCCGGAAAATTCCACTATACTTGCCCGGCATTCGGCCGCCCGGTCCAGTGGCAGGCCGGCCATGCCAAAAAGAAAACACATTGGGAGGGGGCAGCTATGATTTGGTCTCAGGTCTACGACCCGTTCGGCAATACCATCCTTTCTACGATCGTCTGCGCGATCCCCGTGGTAGTGCTGCTCGGCGGGCTCGGAATCTTTCAAATCCGCGCCCACTATGCGGCGATTGCCGGGTTAGTCGCGGCCGCGCTGATCGCGATGTTCGTCATAGGCATGCCCGGCGGTTTGACGTTGCGTGCCGGCTTTTATGGTGCGCTGTTTGCCGTTACCACGATCTGCTGGATCATTTTCAACCTGATCTTCCTGTACCGCATGACGCTCAAGGCGGGCCTGTTCAAGATCCTGCAGGACAGCATCGGCGCCGTCACCAACGACAGGCGCCTGCAGCTTGTGCTGATCGCATTCTGCTTCGGCGCCTTCTTTGAGGGCGCGGCCGGTGGCGGCACGCCGGTAGCGGTGACCGGCGCAATCCTGATCGGCCTTGGCTTCAACCCCCTGGCGGCGTCCGGCCTGTCGTTGATCGCCAATACCGCGCCGGTGGCCTACGGCGGGCTGGGCACGCCCATCATCGTGCTGCATTCGGTGACCCAGCCCGACAATGCGGACTACCTGCTGACCCTTTCGGCGATGGTGGGACGCCAGTTGCCGTTCTTTTCGGTCATCGTGCCGGTCTGGCTGGTCCTCACTTTCTGTGGATGGCGCCGCACGCTTGAGGTCTGGCCGGCAATCCTGGTGGCTGGCGTGTCGTTCGCAATTTCGCAGTTCCTGATTTCGAACTACCACGGCCCGTGGCTGGTGGACATGCTCGGGGCGATGATCTCGATGTTGATCCTGGCCGTCTTCCTGGCCTACTGGAAGCCGAAGAACGTGATGCTGGACGCATCCGGCGGCGGCGTGACCGTCCCTGCCGGAGAAGCGGCCAAGGTACACCATGGCCACGGCCGCGACATGGTGATCAAGGCGTGGACGCCGTGGGTGATCCTCACCGTCATCCTGTTCCTGTGGGGTCTACCCATCGTCAAGGCGTTTCTCAACGTGAAGGGCATCACTTACTGGGAGTGGCAGATTCCCGGCTTGCATAACGTGGTGCAGCGCGTGGAACCTGCGGTCGCCGTCCCCCGTGTCGAAGGAGCCGTCTGGAAGTGGGGAATCATCTCGGCGACCGGAACGGGGATTCTGCTGGCGGCGATCATCGGCGGCTTGGTCATGGGTTTCAAGCCGCGCGAGATGTTCAGGACCTGGATCGAAACCTTCGGGATCATGAAGTACTCCCTGCTGACGATCCTGGCGATGCTTGCGCTGGGCTACACGACACGCTACTCGGGCATGGACGGCACGCTCGGGCTTGCGTTCGCCAACACCGGCTGGCTCTACCCCTTCTTCGGCACGATGATCGGCTGGATCGGCGTCGCGTTGACGGGTACGGATGCCGCGTCGAACGCACTGTTCGGCAGCCAGCAGGTGATCACGGCGAACAAGCTGGGATTGAATCCGACCCTGATGGCCGCGGCCAACAGTTCGGGCGGGGTGATGGGCAAGATGATCGATGCCCAGAGCATAGTGGTCGCGTCGGTGGCGACCAACCAGCAAGGCAGGGAAGGCGTCATCCTGCGCTTCGTGTTCTGGCACAGCATTGCGCTGGCCGCATTGGTCGGTGTGCTGGTCATGCTGCAGGCTTACGTGCCGTTCTTCCAGGCCATGGTCCTGAAATAACCCGTGCCACGGAGCCACGAATTGGCACGGCAGCCTTGGCTGCCGTGCCATTTTGTTATGAGGAGAAGCAGAATGCGCAGGCGCTTTGCCGAAGCGAAAGCGCCCAAGATGGACCAACCGCCAGCAAAGGACGGGGTTTTCAAGATCGCGGATGGCCGCGCGGGAAGATAAGGGGAGGAAGATGATCGAACAGAAACTCGCCAGCCTCGGAATCGTGCTGCCCGCGGCTGCGGTTCCGGCGTTTCAGTATGTTGCGGTAACCGTCCACGAGCGACAGGCATTCGTCAGCGGTCAACTACCGCGCGAAGGCGACGAGGTGCGTATCGTCGGCAAGGTCGGTGGTGAGGTCGGCGTCGAGCGCGCACAGGAGGCGGCGCGGCTGTGCATTCTGCAAGGACTCGCCTGCCTGAAGCAGGCGCTGGGCTCGCTCGACCGCATCGAACGCATCCTCAAAGTCACCGGATTCGTTGCCTCGGCGCCCATGTTCAACCAGCAGCCGAAAGTGATCGACGCAGCCTCGGAACTGCTGGTGCAGGTTTTCGGAGAAAGCGGCAGGCACGCGCGCAGCGCGATCGGGGTCGCGGAGTTGCCGCGCAACGCCTGCGTCGAAATCGAGATGATCGTGGCCTTGCGGCCCTGATCGATGTTGCGCGCCTCGATGGTGTTACCATCGCGAGATGAAAAGCGGGCGCCTGCCGGCACCGGTCCCTCATCGGGATGCGGCGCGGCAGGCGCATTTCATGTAAGCAGCCGATAACCCGACCGCAAAGTCATGCCTACCTCAGAGAACATCCTGGCGATACTGCGATCGGCCGGGATCGTCGAGAACAGCCAATCCGAAGAGACTTATCGCGAGGTTCACGCCCAACAGATCGCCCTGCTGTTCCGTCAGCTTCCTGCGGCACTCACGGCGACGCTGCTGATAGCGTTCATCGTGGCCGGTGTGACCTGGCCTGTCGCGGACGCGAACCTGCTGTTCTCCTGGCTCATTGCCGTGTGTGCGCTCACTGGGCACCGGTTCTTGCTATGGCGTCGTTTTGCGGCAAACGCGCCTCGGGCCGAGCAGATGGAACGCTGGTCGCGGAGCTTTTTTGTCGGCACCCTGCTGTCCGGCATGGTCTGGGGCGCGGGCAGCGTTCTGCTGGCAGGAGAGGACCTCATTCACCAGTTCTTTTTCGGGCTGCTGCTCGCCGGTCTGGCTGCGGGGGGCGTTTCCACGCTGTCTTCTTATCGCGGCGTTTACGCCGCATTCCTCTTGCCGAGCATGGTGCCGCTCGCCGTGCGCATGGCGTTGTACCTGGATCCGGTACACGTCGCGATGGCCTCGATGATGTTGCTGTTCGCAGCGCTGATGCTGGGGATTTCCGCGCGCATTCACGCCACCATCGCCGAGTCGCTGCGGCTGCGTTTTCGCAACCTCGGCCTGGTGGATACGCTTTCCGCCACCAAGGGCAACCTGGAACAGGCAAACACGGCCCTGCAGCGCGAGATCGGCGAGCATCGCAAGGCGCAGGAGATCCTGATGAAGTCGGAGCAGAAGCTGCGTCTGCACGCCCACCAGGCGCCGCTTGCCTTCATCGAATGGGACCTGTCGTTTCGCGTGGTCGAGTGGAACCCCGCGGCCGAGCGCATCTTTGGCTACAGCCGGCAGGAGGCGCTGGGACGGCACGCCGCCAGCCTGGTCGCCGCCGAGCGCAGTTGCGACACCATCGCCGCGCTGTGGAAGCGGCTGCTTATCGACAAGCACAGCGCGCAGGTGACGATAGACAACCGCACCAGGGACCAACGCAACATCGTTTGCGAGTGGTACTACACGCCGCTGGTGGATGGACAAGGCAAGGTGTTGTCAGTGATGACCCTGGCGCAGGACGTGACCGCCAACCGCCAGGCGCAGGAACGGCTCAACTACCTCGCCTATCACGACGAGCTCACCGGCCTGCCCAATCGCTCGCTATATAACGACCGTCTGTCGCAGGCGATGATCGAGGCGCGCCGGCAGGGGCGTTATGTCGGCGTGATGCTGCTCGACATCGACCATTTCAAGATGGTCAACGACACCTTGGGCCATGAGGCCGGGGACGAGCTGTTGCGAGACTTCGGCAAGCGCTTGTCTGTGTGCGTGCGCGAGAGCGATACCGTGGCGCGCTTCGGCGGCGACGAATTTGCGTTGGTGCTGGCCGACATGGCCGATCCGCGTGACGCGATATTCGTGGCGCAAAAGATGCTCGACAGCTTCGCTCCGCCTTTTTTCGTCGGCGGGCGCGAGTTATTCGTCGGCCCCAGCATCGGCATCACCATTTATCCTTTGGACAGCGACGACCTGGACGGGCTCGTAAAGAACGCGGATTCGGCCTTGTATCACGCCAAGGCGCAAGGGCGAAACAACTTCCAGTTCTATTCCGCCGAACTGACGGCGCGTGCGCAGTCGCGCCTTGACACGGAAACCAGTCTGCGACGGGCGCTGGAGCGACGCGAATTTCTGCTGCATTTCCAGCCCAAGTTCAGCCTGGAAACCGGTGAGATGACCGGCGTGGAAGCGCTGATTCGCTGGCAGCATCCCGAGCTCGGCATGGTGTCGCCGCAGGACTTCATCGGCATTGCCGAGGAAAGCGGATTGATTCTGCCGATCGGCGAATGGGTGTTGCGTGCGGCCTGCCAGCAGGTGAAACGCTGGCACGATGAAGGATTGGCGCAGGTCAGGCTGGCGGTGAATCTGTCGACCAAGCAGTTCCGTCACAGCCGGTTGAAGGAAATGCTGGCCGGCGTCCTCGCAGAAACCGGATTCGATCCGCGCTTCCTCGAGTTAGAGATTACCGAAAGCATGTTGATGGAAAACAGTGCCGCGGTGAGCGAAGTGCTGGACGACCTCAAGGCGATGGGTATCTCGATCTCGGTGGACGACTTCGGTACCGGCTACTCTTCGCTTTCGTATCTCAAGCGTTTTCCCATCGACGCACTGAAGATCGACCGGTCCTTCGTTCGTGACGTCCCTGCGGATCACGACGATGCAGCAATCGTGCGCGCGATTATCGCCATGTCGCGCAGCTTGCGCATGAAGGTCATCGCCGAGGGCGTGGAAACCCAGGAACAGCAACAATTCCTGCGCGCCGAAGGCTGCGACGAAATCCAGGGTTTCTTATCGGGTCGCCCGATGCCGCCCGATGAACTCGTGCAAAGGCTGCGTTCCCGGCCGGCTTCTGACTGATCGGCGGCGGCAAGCGCTTCGTCGCGAGCCGGGCTTCCATTTAAGATACGCAGCCTGCGCGACACGGGCCGACGCGTTGATGCGCTCGCTCCGGCGGCGCGGATTCAGACGCCGGTCACCGCGTTGGGGGAAGGGGCAATGAAATACAACAGACTGGGATCGAGCGATCTCAACGTATCGGAGATCTGCCTCGGCACCATGACTTGGGGCGAGCAGAACAGCGAAAAAGAAGCGCATCAGCAGCTCCACTACGCCGTCTCCCGCGGCATCAATTTCATCGACGCGGCGGAGATGTACCCGGTGCCGCCCAAGGCGGAAACGCAAGGCCGCACAGAGTCTTACCTCGGTACTTGGCTCAGAAGGCAGCAACGCGACAAAGTGATCGTTGCCACCAAGATCACCGCCCCAGGCCGGGGATTCAATTGGGTGCGCGGCGGGCCGAAGGCGGTGGACAGGAAAAGCATTCGGGAGGCGCTGAACGGTAGCCTCAAGCGTCTGCAGACCGACTATGTGGACCTGTACCAGATCCACTGGCCGGACCGCTATCTGCCGCTGTTTGGCAACATTTTCTACGACCCGAAGCAGGAACGCCCGACTGTACCGATCGAAGATCAGCTCGAGGCCATTGCCGAGTTCATCAAGGCCGGCAAGATCCGTTACCTCGGATTGTCCAACGAGTCACCTTGGGGCGCACTGGAGTTCATCCGCCACGCGCGGCAGAAGGGGCTGCCGATGGTGGCCTCGACCCAGAACGCCTACAACCTGCTCAACCGTACTTTTGAAACCGGTCTGTCGGAGGTGACGCGGCGCGAGGGCGTGCCGCTGCTTGCATACAGCCCGCTCGCCTTTGGCCACTTGTCTGGCAAGTATCTCAATGGCGCGAAGCCGGGAGGGGCGCGAATGACCAGGTACCCGCCGTTCGGCCAGCGTTACGACAAGCCCAACGTAATGCCGGCGGTCGCCGCCTATGCCGAACTGGCCAGACGCGCCGGCCTGTCGGCGGCAGCCCTGGCGATCGGGTTCGTACGCAGCCGCTGGTTCTGCGCCAGCGTCATCATCGGCGCGACTACTCCGGCCCAACTACGCGAAAACATCGATACCGAAAACCTGAGCCTCGGGGACGCCGTCCTTGCCGATATCGACGCTGTTCACCTGCGCTATCCCAACCCGGCCGTGTGACCGCGCTAGGCGCCGATCCCGGAGCAATCCGGGGTGCGCGGCAAGCGCGTCTGAATGCCGCCGGATGTTTGACATCCCTTCGATTATTATCGATAATCCGCCGTTTCGTTCGGAGGGGTTCCCGAGCGGTCAAAGGGATCAGACTGTAAATCTGACGGCTCTGCCTTCGAAGGTTCGAATCCTTCCCCCTCCACCAAGCATTGAGAGACGGGGTCGGTTCGGATCGGTGGCGGGATCGTCAAAGCTTCTTCTGAGGTACCAACGGCAAGCAGTTTCGGTGTTTGAGCCCGGATTCAGGCGGGTGTAGCTCAATGGTAGAGCAGAAGCCTTCCAAGCTTACGACGAGGGTTCGATTCCCTTCACCCGCTCCA
>Ga0137409_10001826_pt2 | contig 16216 bp, 8 predicted proteins | sample CZODoug1_16funga_FD_122059 | JGI IMG/M metagenome (GOLD analysis project Ga0137409, IMG submission 122059) | Vadose zone soil fungal communities from Angelo Coast Range Reserve, California, USA - CZODoug1_16fungal (Hybrid Assembly) | ecosystem: Environmental > Terrestrial > Soil > Vadose zone... | reverse complement strand
GGGCGCGCGCCGACGACGGACAGCACGGTTTGCATCTAAAGCTCCCGTACCTCGACGGACGCGCGCAGCGCTGCGTCCAGCTTCACCTGAATCTCCTCGGCATGGCGAGTCGTGGTGATGACGACGGCATCCGGCCTCAGGTCGTTGATCGCGCGCGATGGCTCGACCACCATGCCAGCCTTCCATAACCCGAGCCCCTGCTTCGCGGGGTCGTCGTCCACCACCCCGATCACGTCGAGCCCGACCCCCGAGGCAACCCGATACGTCGCTTCCATGACCTGACCGGCTCCGTAGAAAACGACACGCTTCACGCCCCGATCCTTCAACTCACACAGCGTCGAGCGAATGCGCTGCTCGAACCGTTGCAGCCGACTGAGAACCGAGGAGTACTGCTCGAGGCTCAGCCGTCTCTGGTAGCGCGCCCCGTCACCCGTGACCCGATACGCGAACGGTCGAACCCCGCGATCGGACACCTCGACGTAGCCTGCTGCGACCAGGTCGGTCAGGACCCGATTGACCGTGGCGACCGCCACGCCGAGTCGCCGCGCCAAGGCCCGCTGCGAGACGTTCGAGCCCCGCTGCAGTTCGACGATGAGCAGCTGGCGGAGCTCGCCGTTCACACCGCGAACCGTTGTTCTCCGACGGAACATCGTGGCCACGCAATCAGTCGATCCGCGTTCCAGAGACTCATTTCGCTGGGGATACCTCGGCCTTTCGGAGAGTAGCTACACCCTGACCCTGTCAGCGACAGGCCGCACCTGAGGACCGCACGGATTCCTTCACCCCGCCACCCGCAGATCCGCTACGGCGCCGTGCCCGTTCCCGTTCGACCCACCCCCCACGCCTGCTGCTGCCGCGACCAGCGGCCCGACATCGCCGTTCCCCCCCGCCGCCGCCCCCACGCTCGGCTCGGCCACCACAACAGGCTCGACGGCCGGCTTCGGGGCGCCAATCCATCGGACTTCGAAACGGACTTCGGCGACCTCGAGCCCGAGCTTCCCCGCCAGTGCCTGGATAAGGGCGACGGCCTGCGGCGCGAGGTGGCGGGTGCCGATCACGATCTTGTCGATCTTGTGACGATGCACCACCCACGCAAGTCCGTCGAAGCCCGCCACGATCGGCACGCCATGGATCTCGGCGCCGTGCCGCCGCGCGTCGTCGTCGATGAAGCACACCGGCCGCAGTCCGAGCTCCGCATGGTTCCGCAGTTCGCGCAGCGTCAGCTCGCCGCCATCATCCGCGCCGTAGATCAGCACCCGCGCCCCGCGGCACCTGAACCGCTCTCGCACGAGCTCGAGCGACTTGAACGACAGCCGGGACGCGAGCACCAGCGCCATCGCCAGCACCGTGTCGATGTAAACGATGCCGTGTGCCTGTGCCACGGCTGGAACGCGCCACTCTGCGTACAGGAACAGCGCAGCGCTGCCCATCAGGATGGCCCCTACTACGCGGTACACGTCGAAGATCCCGGCGTACTGCCACGATCCCCGATACACACCGAACAGCCCGAACGCGACGATGTTCAGGGCGATCACGATACCGACTGTTGCCTCGAATGCTGCCGCGTGCTCCGGCGAGAGCATGCCGTCGAACTTCAAGCGGTAGGCGCCATAGTACGCCAGCGTGATGAGCACCACGTCGAGCAAGATCTCGGCGAGCCGGCGCTTATAGAACAGGTTCCGCGCCAACAGGGTGACCGATTTCATCCGGCGCACCTGCTCGCCGGTGCTAGCCTGGATCCGCCCCAGATACGCGGCGAGCAGGCTCATCGCGACGAGGAAGGCCGCGCCCAAGAGCAGTCCGAGACCGCGATCCAGCCCCGTCAGCACGATCGCCACCACGCCGCCCGCGGCCGCGAAGGCGTACAACAGCAGCGCCACCTGACTCTCGGTAAGCCCGAGCGCAATGAGGCGATAGGTGCTGTGGTCCAGCCCGCCTTGAGAGATCGGCCGCCCCGAGAGCACGCGCGTGACCGTGACGAGCGTCGTGTCGAGCAGCGGCACCGCCACGATCGCCAGGGGGACGAACAGCACCGAGACGAGGCTCGCCGAGGCCCGGCTGGGCGCCGTCACGACGAGACCGGCCAACGCGGCGCCGAGGAACAGACTCCCGGCGTCGCCCATGAAGATGGACGCCGGGTGGAAGTTGTACCGCAAGAACCCGATCGTCGCACCGGTGAGCGACCACGCGACCGAGGCGTGCACCCATGCCCCCTCGCGCGCAAACGCGAGCCCGAGAAAGAAGGACGCGATCGCACCCACGCCGGCCGCGACGCCGTCCAGCCCGTCGAGCAGATTGAATGCGTTGGTGAGCCCCACGAACCAGAACAACGTCACGACCACGTTGCCCGCGTACCAGGGCGTCACCGGTAAGACCGCCCCGAGACTGAGCAGTGTCACACCCGCCAGCAGCTGGAGCAGAAACTTGAGCGGTGGCCGGATGTGCACGAGGTCGTCCATCAGGCCCACGCCGAGCATGAAGATCGCGCTCGCCGCCAGGCCCAGCGCTGGGCCCGCCGCGGCGCGTTCGGGGCGCACCGCCCAGCCGTCGCCCACGAGCAGCGTCGCCGTCGCGAGACCGCCCGCGGTCGCCACGGCGATGGCGACGCCACCAAGCAGCGGGGTGGGCGGCTTCGGCCACCGGTCCGACGATGGATGCGTCACCGCCCCGACGCGGAGCGCCACCGCGCGGGCGGCGCGTGTGAGCGCGAGGGCCGCGAGCAGAGACGTGCCGACAATCGCGACGACTGCCACGACAGTACTCAGGGTTCCCGCTGAGTCCACCACGCGACCGCCTCCACGGTGAGGTCCGTCACCCAATGATGGGTCTCCCGAACGTATGCCAGGAGGGGCCCTACACTCTTAGCCTACACCTAACACCATGCCGGTCAAGCAGCTCACAAGTGCTGCGAGATACCAGCCAATTGGACGGGGCCGGTCGAACGTCTAGGGTAGGCATCGCACGGCGCGCGAGCCCCTCTGCCCTTGACCGGCACTCACCCGGGAGCGGGCTGCCTGCCGATCGGAACCGCGACTGCAGAACCGCAAGCTGCGCCACAACCACCTGCGGCCGACCTCGCATCGCTCAAGGGCGGGCGACCGAGACCGCAGGGACGGCTAATATACCGGCACCGGAGGAGCCCGCTAGGGCGTTCCAGGGCTTCACCACCCCGCTACGGCCCTTATTCCATGTGAGACGGCAGGACACACCCATCTTGCTCTTACCTAATACCTACTACCGGGGGCTAGCCGTCACTTTGTGATGGGGAACAGGGGATTGGTACTACTCTCTCGCCTCGCGCAGCCACTTCCCCTCGAGCTTCGCTAGCTCGAGCGCCCGCGCGGCGCGCGCCAGGAGGCTCCGCGCGTCGAGCGGCCCGCCGCCCGCCCCGGTGCGCCGGCTGCCGACGGCGTCGTACCCCGCGCGCAGCTCCACGCCGACCGAGTCCCGCAGCCGGTTGGCGAGCTGACGCGCTCCGGCGCGGTTCACGCCCGCCGCCACCACCGCGAACTCGGCGGGCCCGATGCGGCCGATCGCATCGGAGCGGCGCCCGCTCGCCTCGAGCAGCCGCGCCACCCCGCGCAGCGCGTCGAGGCCATCGGTCTCCGCGTCATAGCCGTCGCGGTGGGGCGCGAGCGCCACGCAGGCCACCGAGGTGTTGTGCCGCGCCGCCTGCAGGATCAGCTCACCGGCGCGGCGCGCGAGACCGTGCGTCGAGTACAGGCCGGTCACGTCATCCACCAGGTCACGCCGCGACGCGCCGTCGCGCTCGACTTTGACGAGGACGTAGCGGTCCAGTTTGCCCAGCAGCTCGCTCACGTTCAGCGGCTGGCGTACCAGCTCCCACACGCCGGCCCGCAGCGCGGTGCGATGGTCTTCGCGGGTGGGACGGGTCGGGATCAGCAGGAGAATCGGCGTGCCCGAGCCGATCGACGGATCGGCGCGGAGCGTGCGGCTCAGATCGAGGGCGGGCGCCGCGCCAGGCGCCGCGTCGAGCACGATGACATCGGGGCGCGCCGTGCGCGCCCGCTCGAGCACCGAGGCTTCGGCGAACACGCGCAGCACGGAGTACCCGCGTCGCCCGAGCGATCTGACGACGTCCGAGAGGGCGTGGTTCTGATCGCTGGCGATGAGGATCCGCGGCGGTCGGGTGAGACGGGGACGATTCCGCATCAGGATTAGCCCGGCTCACCAACATACCCCCCTTTCATGGCAGGGTTCGGAAGGAAAATGGGAGAGGGGAGAGGGAAGGAGGTTCGCGACGCCGAAGTGGGAGAAGGGTAAGGGGAAAGGCTCGCTACCACAAAATGGGTGAGGGGAGAGCGCGGAAGGACGGAACGGTGTGCGTTTGATTGACGCAACACCGCACGGATTTGATCACGTGTTCTCGTCGATCGCGCCCACCTTTGGCAAGTGCACAAGTATCGTTCCCTCGTCGCCTGGCAGCGTGCCCACGAAGCACTCCTGCTGGCACTCACCAAGTCCGACGCCGCGTTTCACCCACGATCGAAGGCCCTCTTCGACCAGTTACGTCGGGCCGTCATCTCGGTTGAAGCGAACATTGTCGAGGGGTACGCGCTCGGCACCGCGCCACTCTTCCGACGTCACCTGAGGATCGCGATGGGCTCGGCGGCGGAGGCGGAGTGCCTGACCCGAGCTGCCGGAGAGCTGCAATACTTGCCAGGGGATGTAGTGCGAGAGCTCGAGCGCCTGCTTGAGCGAACCATGGCCGCTGTGCACGGACTGCTACGCGCGCTGATCAGAACCGCTAACTAACCGAGCGCCGTCTCGAACCTCTCCCTTCTCCCCTCTCCCATGTTGTCCTCGAACCTCTCCCATCTTCCATTCCTAGAACGGATAGCCGAGGTCGATCTCGACAATCGGCCACGTGGTGTGCGCGTTGCCGGAGGCGCTGAGGCTCAAGCGGCCGGCGAAGGTCCTCGCGCCCAGCTCGACGCCCACACCGTCCACGTAGCCGGCGGGATCGAAGGTCCAGCGGTCGAGCACGGTCCCGGCGTTCCAACGCACGCGCGCGAAGACATCCGACGCGACCTCCCACTGCGCGCCGAGCTCCGCCATCTGGACGTGCCGGCCGCGCCGCTGCTGCGTGCGCAGGCCCGCGAACGCGATGTCGCGGTCGGGAAAGAGGTAGTAGGCGTTGGCTCCACCCAGGAAGAACTGATAGTGCGGCGGCGGCTCGCCGCCCGATGCACCGACGGTGGCGCCCGCCCAGAGGGACATCCTGCGAAACACCGGCAGATATGCGCGCAGGTCGGCCACGTGGTGCGAGAACGCCGCACCGCCGGCGGTGACCGCCACCCGGTTGCCCCATTCGGACACCGCCCGGAACCCGACGCCGGAGCGCGGAAACAACCCGCGATCGTAGGTGTCCACCTGGATCACACCCGCGACCGTATAGAACGTGCGGTCGATCGGAGAAGTGGCGACGGCCGACACCTCTTCGGCCCAGCGCGCGTGCTCGGCTTTGACCCGGATCGACGCGTCCACGGCGGTGCCCAGGCTGCGCGCGATGGAGCCGGTGATCGTCCCCAGGTCCACCCGCACCTGCGCCACGCGGTGCTCGCCCTGGTACAGATCGAACGGGCTGCGCACGTAGCGGAGCTCGGTGCCGAGCGTGACGCTGCGCCCATCGCCGAGCGGCTGCGACACGCCCGCGCCGGCCTGAATCTGCTGTCCCAGGCGGACGTCGGCGCGGCCGCTGAACCCGCCGGCTATCCGGCCCAGGGTGCTCGACAGCAGCACGGACGCCTTGTAGCGGCTGTCGTAGCGGAGTCCCACTCCGAAGCGGCCGCCCGAGCGCTCCCGCAGCAAGACGGTCAGGTCGCCCTGCTCGAGCCGGTACCCCACGCTCTCGAACAGCCCGGTGGCGTACAGGCGGCTCATGCGTTGATCCAGCTTGCCGCGCGACACCCAGGTGCCGCGGGCCACCCCGAGGGCGCGCGCGAGAAACCCTTCGGGCACGAGACCGGCGGGATCGAACCGCACACTCGCCACCAGCACCGACTCAGGCTCGACCACCGGCGCGCGCGGGGCCCTGGCCCGCCGGGAGACGCGCCGCTGCGCCAGCGCGGCCTCGATCTGGGGAAGCGCCGCGCGCGCCGCCGCCTCGCCCCGCGCGATCACGTCGCGCGCCCGCGCGAAGCCGAACGTCGAGAACCCGCGCACGTCCGGCAGAATCACCACGTCGCATTTGCTCCGCTGCTCGGCCTCGGAGTCCCACACGCGGAACGAGACGGACTGCACCAGGACATCCACCAGCGAGACGATCGAGTCCCGCGGCTCGAGCGGGTCGGTGACGTCGCTGCAGATCAGCACGTCGGCGCCGAGGGCACGCGCGTCCTGCGCCGGGAGGTTCCGCACCACACCACCGTCGATGTAAGCCGTGTCCGCCAGCTCGACCGGTGCGAACACGCTCGGCAGCGCCATGCTCGCGCGGATGGCGTCGGGCAGGAAGCCCTGATCGAGCACCACGGCCTTGCTGGTCTCGAGGTCCGTCGCGACGGCGGCGAAGGGAATGGGGAGCGCGCGGAAATCCCGGACCCCGTGCGCCGACCAAGTGAGCCCGGTCAGGAGCTGCGAGACGCGTTGCCCCGCGACGACGCTCCGCGGGAGCTTGATCCCGCCGCGATGGATCGGCAGCGTGAGCAGGTAGTGGTCTTCGGTGAACTTGCGATCCACCGCGAGATCGCGACGGTCCACCGGGTCGGTGAGCAGCCGATACCAGTCTTCGGTGCGGACGATCGTATCGAGTTGCGCGGCCGTGTAGCCCACGGCGTACAGGCCGCCGACCACGCTGCCCATGCTGGTGCCGGTGATCACGTCCACCGGAACACCCGCCTCTTCGAGCACCTTCAACACCCCGATGTGGGCGAGCCCGCGCGCGGCGCCGCCGGAGAGGGCGACACCCACCTTCTGGGCGCGCGCGACACACACGGGCAGCGCGCAGGTGAAAAGGACCAGGGCGAATCGTTTCACGATCGTCCGATTGAGAGGCATGTAAAGGTCAAAACTGTTGCATCGGCGCGCCAGTCAGGGGGCATGGCAAAGCGAAACGGGCGAAAGCACGAGATATGCAACGATTGGCCGAAGGTTCGGCGACAAACTGGGAGGTCCGTGAGCGGCATGATCCGCCGGCGAAGCTCCGATCGACGGCAGACGCTCGGCCGCCGCATAGTGCGCGACCGCCGGCGGGAGCAGGATCCGCCGGAGGTGGAGCGTCGTAGCGGCAAGGAGCGTCGCTCGGGCAACGTGCGGCGCTCCGGTGAGGAGCGCCGCTCGGCCCTACAGAAGGCCTTCGCTAACTAGCGCGGTCCTGCGGCGCATCTCGGGCTTCGAACACACACAACCCCGAATCTTCCCACGCCACGTTAAACAACCCGTTGCACCGGGGGCACACGACCCGCACCGCGTGCTGGCCGAGCGGCGCCCGCGCGCTGCAGCTCGGGCATACGCCGTAGGTCGACCCCCAGCTCGCCGGCGGGTGCTGGGCGTTGGGGAGCCGTGTCACGACGGACCACATCGTGGGCCGAAACGGGAGGATCTGGAGGAACGTGCGCGGCACCGTCACCGGTCGCCGGTTCACCTCGAGGACGCCTTCGAGCGCCGTCGCGCGGAGGACGCGGTACCACGCGCCCCGCCTCACCTGACGGCTGGTCCGGACTCGGGTCCGAGCCCACTGTTCTCCCTGCGGCATGGTCGCCCTCCAGAGCAACGAGGGGGTGGCTGTCGAGTAGCTCGGGGGGCGCAGGGCCAGTTTGCGGGCCGGTGGAAGGATCGGCTGGGGCGTGGGTCACAGTGCGATAGGTCACTTGTTGGGGAGGTCCGGTGCCCTAACCCCGGGCTGGCGCCCGGGGTCCGTGAAACACGGGACGGGTGTGGTCGGGGGCCGCGGGCCTCGATGCCTCGTCGCGCTGATGCACGTACGCGGTCCGGGCCCTGAGTCCCGGCAGGTCCACCTGGTAGCGCGTGATGGTGCCGCAGCGCCGCCAACCGGTGCGGTCGGCCCAGGCGTGGGCGGCGGTGTTGGGCTCGTAGATGTGGGTAACGAGCTGCGCGAGACCGAGCCGCCGTGCCTCGTGGTACAGCGCGTACTCGAATTGAGTGGCCACGCCCCGCTTCCGGACGCTCGCGAATGCGAACAGGTTCTCCACCTGACCCGTGCGGGGCGGCAGCGGGGGATACATCCCGGCCCACTCGCCCAGGCGATGCAGGTGGCGGCCATCCGCCTCCGTGAGGAGCCATTGCATGCAGAGCGGTCCCTCGTCGCTCAACCAGACGTACGCGCGCCGCAGGCCCCGCTCCCAGAAGCGCAGCGCCGACCGCACCTGGTTCTCGGCATGCTCGGGATGGTGGTGCAGCATGTCGATGAAGTCGTCCGTGACCCGCGTGAGACGGACATCGGGGGAAACGGGCGGCAGCGCCGCCGTCAGATCGATGCGGTAGCGGATCCAGCGTTGTGCGGCCACACGCTGCGGCAGCGCCGCGTGCGCGAGGCCGAGCGTGGTGCTGACGCACGCCCGAAGCACGACTCCGGCTTCCACACCGGAGCGGCCAACGTACACCGAGCTTACTCGCGCGCGTTCCATTCAGTGATGCGCTGACGCTGCAAATCGCGGACCCGGGGCTCGGGCGCCTCAAGGGACTACGCATGTGTGGTGCCAGCGCATCATCGAGAGGGGGGCTATCGGCTCTCGAGCAGCGCTCTGATCTGTCTCAGGAGCTCACTCGCGGTCCACGGCTTCGTTACGAACGCCACATCCGGATCGCCGGCGAGCGACTCCCGGAAATCGGGGGCGGGATAGCCGCTCGTGAACAGGACTTTGACACCTGTGCCCCGCCCTGCCTCGTCGCGAATCGCTTCGTACAGCTGCACCCCGGATGTCTTGGGCATGACCATGTCGGTGATCACGAGGTCGATCTCCGCCGCGCGCGCCCGGTACTCCACCAGTCCTTCCGCGCCGTCCGTGGCCGCGATGACGCGGTAACCCACCTTCTCGAACAGTCGCTGCGCCACCGTCCGCAGGTGGAGATCGTCCTCCACCAGCAGGATCACCTCGTTGCCGCCCGGCAGCATCTCTGCTGCACCGGCCGCGCGCGCCCCGCCCGGCACCGGCTCCTCGAGGGCCAGCGGCAAATAGATCTTCACGGTCGTCCCCTGCCCCATCTCGCTGTACAGGTGGACGAAGCCCTTGTGCTGTTTCACGAGGCCGTACACCATGGCCATACCGAGCCCCGTGCCTACCCCGGCGGGCTTGGTGGTGAAGAACGGCTCGAACACGCGCGCCTGGGTCTTCGCATCCATGCCGGCGCCGGTGTCGGAGACGGCGATGCACACGTAGCTGCCCGGCTCGACCCAGGCGTGCAGCGGCCGGTCCTCCGCGTCGAGTCGTGTGCGGCGCACGTCCAGATGCAGCGTCCCCCCTTTGGGCATCGCATCGCGCGCGTTGGTCGCGAGGTTCAGGAGGATCTGCTCGAGGGCGCCCGCATCGGCTTCGACCACGCCCGCCGCGGGCTCGGCGTCGCACTCGATCTCGATGGTGGCGGGCAGGAGGCGTCGCAGCGTGTGCAGCTCCTCCTGCACCCATTCGGGGACGCTCAGGGGCAGCAGATCGAGCGTCTCGTGGCGGCTGAAGCCCAGCAGGCGGTGCACCAGCTCGGCGCCCCGGCGGGCCGCGTCGGTCAGCTCGTCCAGATCGCGATGCAGCTCGCGGCCGGGCTCGGCCGGCAGCGCCTTCGCGATCAGGTTCGATTGCGCCAGGATGACGGTGAGCAGGTTGTTGAAGTCGTGGGCGATTCCGGACGTGAGCCGGCCGATGGTCTCCATCTTCTGCGCCTGCTGCAGGGCCCGCTCCAGCGTGCGCTGCTCCGTCACGTCCTCGGCGATCATCTCGAAGCCCTTCACGACACCCTGCTCGCTCTTCACCACGCGGCCCGAGAGCCGCACGATGATGCGGTGGCCATCCTGGCGCTTCCACTCGACCTCGGTACCGGTGATCCGGTCGAGCCCGCTCGTCTGCAGGATGACGCGGGCGCGCTCCCCCGAATCCACGTACACGTCGCGGTCGAGCTCGAGGGCCAGGACCTGGGCCTCGGTCTCGTAGCCGAGCATGGTGACGAGGGCGGGATTGACCTTCAAGAACCGACCTTCGACGCTCGAGCGATAGATGCCGTAGGTCGCCTGCTCGACGATGGCGCGGTAGTCGGCGCCGGAGCGGCGCAGGGCCCGCTCGGCGTGGCGGCGCGGGGTGTCTTCCACCACGATGGCGCCGATGCCACCGGCTCCCCCGTTCCGGTCGCTTTTTCTCCGGCGGGGCGCGCCGGCGAGCGGAAACAACGACGCCCGCCAGTAGCGCGTGACGCCGGGTTGCGCGGGGGTCTCGCCCGACAGCTCGATGTTCAAGGCGGGCTCGCCCGTCTCGAGGATTCGTTGGAGCAGTGGCTCGAGCGTCACGGCAATCGTCGGCAGCACCTCGCGCACCGACTTGCCGAGATGGTCGGCCACGGGGCGGCCGTTCATCAAGGCGAGCGTCTCGTTGATCTGGGTGTAGCGCAACTCGCGATCGAGGATCGCGAGGCCGGCCGGGGCCGCGGTGAAGAAGGCGTCGAGGCGGTCGCTGCCGCTCCGTGGAGTGGGCATGGGGCGGTGCCAATGTGGGAGAACGCAGCCAGGAATCAAGAGTCGCGGGGGGTGGCTGGGAATCGAGCGGTTACGACCGCGTCAACCCCAATCCGAACTGAAACCTGCGAGTGGGATACGACGACAGCTGCCACGTGAAGTGGATCGCCAGATTGATCGGCGACAGGAAGGGCGTCAGGTTGCCGAGCCCGAACCCCGCCTCCGTGTAGGCCCGGCGCGCCGTGAACAACAACGAGTCGCCGGGGTTGGGCGGATGGCCGTTGAAGTCCGTCCAGAACACGCCGCCGTGCACGCTCAACGTGAATGGCAGGCGTCGGATCAGGGGCAGCCCGCTCTTGGCGAACAGCAGCCGGTCGAAGTCATGGCGTAGCGTGATCATGGCGGCGCGAGTCCCCGAATAGTTCGTATCGCGCGAGGTGGTGTTGAACCCGCCTGCCTGGAACGTCAACGCCCGCATCCCGAAATCCACCGCGAAGTAGCGCTGCGGCGGGACCCACCCGGTCGCGAGGCCTCCGGCCGCGAGCAACGTCGTGACCCCCAGATTGAACGTGCGCTGCCGCCGCTCGATCAGCACCGAATAGCGCCGGTAGCTGAAATCGCCGTGGAGCACGTCGCGGGCCGCGATTTCCGCGCCCAGCGTCACTCGAGTCCAGGCGAGGCTCGGGAGGTACACGTCGGCGTCCTTGCGCCGCAGCATCGAGCGTGAGTCGTAGGTCAGGCTTCCGGAGAGGGCGCGGAGCGTTCCATCCAGGATGACCGGGTTGGGGCGTTGCGGTCGCCGGGCCGAAAAGACCGAGTGGTCGGTGACCACCGGCAGGCTGGTCTGGCGCTGGTCGTCGTAGCGGAGCTCGAGCCGGGTGAAGTCGAGGACTTTGGTGCCCGCGGCCAGCGTGAAGCCGCGCTCGCGATAGTAGTCACGCGGGTCGAGCCGAAACAGCAGCGCTCGATAGGTGGGGTTGTACGCGCGGCTGACGAAGGTCGGCCGGGTGACGGTCTCGTCGTGGTACCACGCACCGATCCAACGGCGCTGCGCCTGGGAGAGGTGAAGCCGCCCCCCGGCGCGGTATTGCCACCGTTCGCTGCCGGTGGCGTATCCCAGTTTCGTGTCGAGCGTCAGGCCGGGCAGCTCGCGCCACGTGCGGCCCGCGCCGAGGTACGTCCCATCGACGCGGTTGAAGTGAAAGAAGTCGGGGTCGCCCGTGGCGACTGCGGCCAGCCCCACGCCGTCGCGCACGCGGGCCCCGAACCCTGGCGGTTGGCGCGCGAGCGAGTCGATTCGGGCCCACGCGCTGCTCTCGGCCACGCTCAGCGGCAGCGCGCCGGGGCCGGCCCACGCGCCCGAGTCGGGGCGGTCGGCGGCGTCACTTACCACGACCCGGAACTCGCGCAGATCGGGAGGGCGGTCGCCCTCGTCGAAGCGGAAGTCGGCGAGCGACGCCACGTGCTCGAACGCCAGGTCGCCCGGGAACCCCGGCAGCGGGATCCGGAGGTGCACCTCTCCTCGGAGCCGGATCTCGTAGGGCATCCAGCGGCCCCCGCCTATGTCGCGCAACCGCTGCCGATAGCGCAGGTTGCGCACGAAGTTGAAGCGCACCGTGCGATTCGTGCCGACGTCGATGGCCACCACGTCGTACGTGCTATCGGCGATGTCGATCACACCCACGAACAGGGGGGACGCGTCAGACCGGGGCTCGAGGGCGAGACGGAACACGCGTCGCCCCTCCAGGGCCAGGGTGTCGAGGACGCGGTACCCGTAATAGTCCAACGCGTCGTCCGCGATGGGCGAGACGAGCGAATAGCGGCGGAGCACGATGCGCTCGCGGTTAAAGTTCACGATCTCACCCACGGTCACCAGGTTCTCCGCGGCGGGCAGGTTGCTCGACTGACGGCGGGCGAGAATCGTTTCCTGGTAGCGGTCGGGCTGCTCCCAATACGCCGCCGTGCGTGTTTCGGTGATCAACAGGACGGACGCCGCCGAGTCCGGCTGCTTCGCCAGGTTCCGTACCACGAACTTTACGTACGCCTCGTAGCGATAGTCGTGGATCCGGCGGAACAGGTCGTGCTTGCGCGCGATCGCGGCCTGGATGATCCGCCGCGCCGGGTCCTCCTCCGACATTACGGTGACGGGCGCCAGCGGGACGGCAGCGGGGCGGAGGTACACGTCCTGCCGGGTGACGCCGGCCGGTGCGATTACCGCGAGCGATTCCGGCTCATAGCCGATCTGGCGGACGACGAGGTGCAGTGCGCCCGGCGCCGCGGTCACACGATAGCGGCCGGCATCGTCCGTGAGCGCGGAGAGTCCGGATTCCACGACGCGGACGATGACCAGGCGGAGCGGCGCGCCCGACAACGTGTCGAACACCCTTCCCACCACCACTGCGGTGTCGGGAGGCGTTGGAGCGCTGGGTTGTTGTGCAGCACCGCAGCGCGCGGTGGCGCCGAGCATGAGGAGCAGGAGGGTGAGAGATGACAGGGAACGCCGCACGGGTAGGAGCTATACCCGTGCGGCGAGGGTGGCGTTCCTAGTTGACGTCGAATGGCGTGCTGGTCGCGACCGTCAGCCCCCCCGACGTCGCCACGAGCGTGTAACCCACGCCAACATTGTTGATGCTGAGCGTCGCGAAGCTCGCCAGCCCCGCCGCCGCCGCCACCGTCGTCGTCCCGCTCAGCGTCCCCCCGGCGGGATTGCTGCCGATCGCCAGCGTCACATTGCCGGTAAATCCCGTCGCGACGTTGCCGAAGGCGTCCCGCGCCGTCACCTCCACGGCCGGCGTGATGGTCGCTCCCGCCGCGGTGTTGGTCGGCTGGACGGTGAACACCAGTTGCGACGCGGCAGCGGGGGAGATGTTGAAGGTCTCGCTCGTCTGTCCGATGAGCCCGGGGGAGGTGAAGACCAAAGTGTACCCCACGCCGACCTTGTCGAGGGTGAGATCGTCGAACGTCGCGAGCCCGCCGACGGCGTTCACGGTGGTCGTGCCGCTCAACGCACCACCTCCGGGATTGGCGCCGAGCGCCACCGACACTTGGTTGGTGGCGGTCGTCACGAGGTTGCCCCCCGCGTCCTCCACTCGGAGCTGCAGGAACGGGCTGCCGATTAGGGCACCCGCGATTTCGTCATGCGGGTGTGCGCCGAAGTCCACGTGGGTGGGCGGGCCCACGAGCACGTCGAACGGCCCGCTCGTGATCTGCGCGAACCCACCGGCGTCCGCCGTGAGCGTGTAACCGGTGGCGGCGACGTTCACACTCAGGACGGAGAAGGTCGCGACGCCGCCCACGGCCGCGACCGTCGCCGTTCCGATGAGCGGCCCGCCGCCGGGATTCGCGCTGAGCGCGACGGTCACATCGCCGGTAAAGCTCGTAGCCAGGTTCCCCAGCGCGTCGAGCGCCCGGACCTTGACCGGCGGGTCGAAGTTCGTTCCGCCGGTGATCATGCTGGGCTGCGTGCCGAATACGAGGTGGGTGGCAGGCCCGGCAGCGATGTTGAATGCGTTGCTCGTGGCCGTGCTCAGTCCCGTGCCGGTCGCCGTCAGCCAGTAATTGTTGCTGCTCTTGTCGAGGGTCAGGTCGCTGAAGGTCACGACGCCGTTCACGGCCGCCACCGTAGTGGTCCCGCCGAGCGTGCTGCCTCCCGGATTGTTGCCGAAGCCGATCGTGACATTGCCCGAGAACGTGGGCACCAGGTTGCCCGCCGGGTCGAGCGCGGTCACCTGCACTACCGGTGCGATCACCTGGCCCGCGACCGTACTCGTGGGCTGCTGCGTGAACACGAGCTGCGTGGCATTGCCCGGCGTAATGTCGAACGCCGTGCTCGTAATCGGACCCAGGCCGCCCCCGCTCGCGCTGAGCGTGTAGCCCGTCCCCGTCCTATTGATGCTGATATCGAAGAACGTCGCGGTGCCGCTCACCGCGGCCACCGGGTTGGTTCCGCTCAACGTCCCGCCCCCCGGGTTGTTCCCGACGGCCACAGTTACGTCGCTCGTGAACCCCGTCGCCACGTTACCGAACGCGTCGAACGTGCGGACTTTCACCGCCGGGCTGAACTGGTGACCCGCCACGATGGTCCCCGGCTGCGTCGAGAACACGATCTGGGTCGCGGTGCTCGCGCTGATCGTGAACGAATTACTGGTCGCCGAGCTCAGCCCGGTCGTCGTCGCGGTCAGCCAGTAGCCGTTGCCGCTCTTGTTCAGGCTCAGGTCGCCGAAGGTCGCCACGCCGTTCACCACCGCGACGGTCGTCGTCCCGGTGAGCGTACTCCCGCCCGGATTGTTGCCGAGTGTCACGGTCACGTTCCCCGTGAATCCGGGGACGGGGTTGCTCCCTGCGTCCGCGGCCGTTACCTGCACCCCGGGAGCGATCTGCTGGCCGGCGACGGTGGTCGTGGGCTGTTGACTGAACAGCAGCTGGGTGGCCGTGCCCGGCGTGATGTCGAACGCGCTGCTCGTCACGGCCGAGAATCCTGTAGCGATCGCCGTCAGCGTGTAGCCCGCGGCCGTCTTGTTGAGGCTCAAATCCGTGAACGTTGCCACGCCCCCGACCGCGGCCGCTGACGTCGTACCGCTGAGCGTGCTCCCGCCGGGATTGCTGCCGAGGGCCATCGCGACGTTGCCCGTGAAGCCCGTCGCGAGGTTCCCGAGCGCGTCGAGCGCGCGGACCTTCACGGCTGGCGCGATCTGGTGGCCCGCAATCGCGGTGCTCGGCTGCGTCCCGAACACCAGCGCGGTCGCGGTGCCCGCGGTGATATTGAACGAGGTGCTCGTCGCCGTGCTCAGCCCGGTGGCCGTCGCGGTCAGCCAGTAGCCGGTACTGGTTTTGTCGAGCGTGAGCGTCCCGAACGCGGCTACGCCGCCGACGGCCGCTACCGTCGCGGTCCCGCTCAACGTGCTCCCGCCTGGGTTGTTGCCGAGCGCCACCGTCACGTTGCCCGTGAAGGTTGGCACCAGGTTGCCCGCCGCATCGAGCCCCACGACTTGCACCGCGGGACTGATCGGGGCGCCCGCGACCGTGGTGGTCGGCTGCTGGGTGAACGCCAGCTGCGTGGCCGTGCCCGCGGTGATGTCGAACGTGGTGCTCGTCACCGGACCCAAGCCCCCGCCGCTCGCGGTGAGGGTGTAACCGGTCCCTGCCTTGTTGATGCTCAGGTCTCCGAAGCTCGCCACACCGCCGACCGCCGCCACTGACGTCGTACCGCTCAGCGTGCTCCCGCCGGGATTGCTGCCGAGGGCCATCGCGACGTTGCCCGTGAAGCCCGTCGCGAGGTTCCCGAGCGCGTCGAGCGCGCGGACCTTCACGGCTGGCGCGATCTGGTGGCCCGCAATCGCGGTGCTCGGCTGCGTCCCGAACACCAGCGCGGTCGCGGTGCCCGCGGTGATATTGAACGAGGTGCTCGTCGCCGTGCTCAGCCCGGTGGCCGTCGCGGTCAGCCAGTAGCCGGTACTGGTTTTGTCGAGCGTGAGCGTCCCGAACGCGGCTACGCCGCCGACGGCCGCTACCGTCGCGGTCCCGCTCAACGTGCTCCCGCCTGGGTTGTTGCCGAGCGCCACCGTCACGTTGCCCGTGAAG
>Ga0137409_10003666_pt1 | contig 16217 bp, 13 predicted proteins | sample CZODoug1_16funga_FD_122059 | JGI IMG/M metagenome (GOLD analysis project Ga0137409, IMG submission 122059) | Vadose zone soil fungal communities from Angelo Coast Range Reserve, California, USA - CZODoug1_16fungal (Hybrid Assembly) | ecosystem: Environmental > Terrestrial > Soil > Vadose zone... | reverse complement strand
GAGCTACTGGCCTACGCGGCTCGGGATTGGGATATGGGATATGGGATTTGGGATTCGCAAGACCCGTTCGTTCCGGTCGAATCCCGAGTCCCGAGTCGAATCCCTAATCCCTAATCCCTAATCCCCTCTTACTTCGACTCTTTGTGTCCCGTATGCTTCCGACAGAAGCGGCAGAACTTCGAGAACTCCAGCCGCTCGGTCGTCTTCTTCTTGTTCTTCGTCGTCGTGTAATTGCGCCGCTTGCACTCGAGGCAGGCGAGCGTCACGATGTCTCTCATGGCTGTGATCCTGTCGGGATTCGGGATTGGGGATTCGGGATTCGCGAATCGCGCATCACGAATCCCTGATCCCGAATCCCAAATCCCGACGCTACTCGACGATCTCCGTGACCGTTCCCGCGCCGACGGTGCGGCCGCCCTCGCGGATGGCGAACCGCGCGCCCTTTTCGAGGGCGACGGGCGCCATCAGCTCGCCGCTGATCGTCGTGTTGTCGCCCGGCATCACCATCTCGACGCCTTCCGGCAGGTTCAGCGTCCCGGTCACGTCGGTGGTGCGGATGTAGAACTGCGGGCGGTAGCCGTTGAAGAACGGCGTGTGACGGCCGCCCTCTTCCTTCGACAGGATGTAGACCTCGCCCTTGAACTTCGTGTGCGGCTTGATGCTGCCCGGCTTGGCCAGCACCTGCCCGCGCTCGACGTCGTCTTTTTCCACGCCGCGGAGCAGGACGCCGACGTTGTCGCCCGCCTCGCCCGAATCCAGGATCTTGCGGAACATTTCGACGCCGGTGACGACCTTCTTCTCGGTCGGCTTGAACCCGACGATCTCCACTTCCTCGCTGACCTTCACCCTGCCGCGCTCGATACGCCCCGTGACAACGGTGCCGCGCCCCGAGATCGAGAAGACGTCTTCGATCGGCATCAGGAACGGCTTGTCGACGTCGCGCTGCGGGAGCGGGATGTAGCTGTCGAGCGCTTCCATCAGCTTCGTGACGCCGGCGATGCCTTCGGGATCGCCCTGCAGCGCCTTGAGCGCGGAGAGGCGGATCACCGGGATGTCGTTGCCCGGAAACTTGTACGCCGTCAGCAGCTCGCGGACCTCGAGCTCGACCAGGTCGAGGAGCTCCGCGTCGTCGATGGCGTCCACCTTGTTGAGCGCGACGACCAGATACGGCACGTTGACCTGATAGGCGAGCAGGACGTGCTCGCGCGTCTGCGGCATCGGACCGTCGACCGCGCTGACGACGAGAATGGCGCCGTCCATCTGTGCGGCGCCGGTGATCATGTTCTTGATGTAGTCGGCATGCCCCGGACAGTCGACGTGGGCGTAATGCCGCTTGGCGGTCGAGTACTCGACATGGCTGGTCGCGATCGTCATCACCTTCGACTCGTCGCGACGGCCCTGCGACTCGGACGCCTTGGCGACTTCGTCGTAGGACACGAACTTGGCCCAACCCTTGTCGGACGCGACCTTGGTGAGCGCGGCGGTGAGCGTGGTCTTGCCGTGGTCGATGTGCCCGATGGTGCCGACGTTGACGTGCGGCTTGCTGCGGTCGAATTTTTCTTTGGCCATGTCTGCGATCCTCGCGCTGCGTGTGATGGAGCCGATGACCAGGATTGAACTGGTGACCTCGTCCTTACCAAGGACGCGCTCTGCCAACTGAGCTACATCGGCCTTCGCGTTCACCTCTCGCTGTAAACGCTACGGCCGACAAGTCGGCCTTCGCATGAGCGCGAAGGTTGGCTTGCCAACCATAGCTCGCGGCCCGGCGCCATCCGCGAGCGAAGGTTGGAGCGGGAGACGGGGATCGAACCCGCGACCAACAGCTTGGAAGGCTGTGACTCTACCACTGAGTTACTCCCGCTCTCTTCTTCGCTGCTGCCGGGATTCGGGATTCAGGGATTCGGGATTCGCACGTCGGACGAATCCTGCCGAATCCCAAATCCCGAATCCCGTCACTGAACGTTGGTGGCGAGGGAAGGACTCGAACCTTCGAAGCCGCTAGGGCGACAGATTTACAGTCTGCTGCGTTTGACCGCTTCGCTACCTCGCCAGTTCGTCTGTGTGTTTGGAAACGGTGTTTCAGGTCTTACCTAAGACCGGATGTACGCTCGGTCGATGGAGCTGGCGAAGGGATTTGAACCCGTGACCTGCTGATTACAAATCAGCTGCTCTACCAGACTGAGCTACGCCAGCCAGACAAAAGGTGAACGATAGCACGACTTGTGCCACCGGTGCAAGTCCCTGCGGACCAGCGCTATGGACGAGCCGGCAGACCTGCCGTAACCCTCTATTCTACACGATCTATACGAGGCGGGAGGCGCTGCCGAACGGCCTCGAACAGGGCGATGCCGGCGGCCACCGATACGTTCAAGCTTTGAACATGCCCCTGCATCGGAATCGCCGCCAGCCAGTCGCACCGCTCCCGCACGAGCCGCCGCAGCCCGGTTCCCTCCGCCCCCACCACCAGCGCCGTCGGCAGCGTCAGGTCGATCTCGTCGCATCGCCGGGGGGCGTCGCCCGCCAGCCCGACCGTCCAGACTCCGGCCTGCTTCAACTCCTCGAGCGCCTGGGCGATGTTCACGACCTCGGCCACCCTGACGTGCGCGACCGCGCCGGCAGACGCCTTGGCCGCCGCGCCGTCGAGCCGCGCCGCATGCCGTGTCTGTCGCACCACCCCGTCGGCGCCTGCGGCGTCGACGGTTCGCAGGATCGCCCCGACGTTGTGCGGATCCTCGATCTGGTCCAGGACGACGATCAGCGGCGCTCCAGCCGCGCCGGATACCAGATCCCCGATGGTCACGCGTCCCAAATCGTGGACGTCGGCCACCACGCCCTGATGGGACCCGCCGCCCGCAACGCGATCCAGCTCGTAAACCTTCGCGCGCCGCACCGGAATCCTCTGCTCCTCGGCCAGCCGGGCGATGGCCGCCAGCCGGTCGTCGCCTCGCGCCGACACGCGGATCGCGGTGACGCGTCTCGCCCGGAGCGCCTCGAGGACCGGGTTGATGCCGTAGATCCTCATGGGATTCGGGATTCGGGATTCGGGATTCGCTCGGAGCCCGGGATTTGCTCGGAGAGCGCGTGCGCGAATGCCGCGGCCCGCTCGCGATTGCCGACGATCGCCGGGAGTCCGGCCGACGAAGGCAGCTCTGCGCCGCGATCGATGGCCGGCACCGCGAGATCGAGCTCCGGACCCTCCGTGCGTCCGGTGAGCACGACACGGATCGGATGGAACAGCGCCTTGCCCTTCTGCCCGGTGCGTGCCTTCACCTGATTCGCGATCGCGCGGAACCGCTCGCGGTCCAGGCGCGGCGACGCGGCGAGCTCCGCGGCAAGCGCGACCACCACCGTTCGCGCGCCGTCACCGTTCATCTCCTCGAGCGTCTGTTGATCGCGCAGCGGGATGCTCGGATCGTAGGTGAACAGGAACGCGAGGCGTGCGGGCACCTGGTTCAGCCGGTCGACTGACGAGCTCGTCATGGCCATCGCCGACGCGAGGAACTCGAGGCCCTGCGCGTCGGGCGTCATCACGACCCCGGCGTCGTTGAAGTAAGGCAGCGACAACGCTGCGAGTCGCGCCGGATCGGCAATCTTCAGATAGTGCCGGTTCACCCACGCGAGCTTCTCCTCGTCGAAGACGCCGGCGCTGTGGCCGACGGCGCCGAGGGCAAAGCGCCGCGCGAGCTCGTCGATCGGCAGCAGCTCGTCCCCGCCGCCCGGTGACCAGCCGATGAGCGCGAGGTAATTCACGAGCGCCTCCGGCAGATAGCCTTTCGTCCGGAATTCCGCGACCGAGGTGGCGCCGTGGCGCTTCGACAGCGGCGCGTGGTCCGGTCCCATCACCATCGCGAGGTGCGCGAAAGTCGGTGGCGCGAACCCCATCGCGTCGTACAACAGAATCTGCCGCGGTGTGTTCGAGATGTGATCCTCGCCGCGAATCACATGCGTCACCTCCATCAGCGCATCGTCGACAACGACTGCGAAGTTGTACGCCGGGTGCCCGTCGGCGCGGACGATGACCGGATCGCTGATGACGTCGGTCTGGAATCGCACGTCGCCGCGCACGGCGTCGGTGAAGACGACGTCGCGATCCTTCGGCACCCGGAAGCGGATCGCCGGGCGCTCGCCGGCGGCGATCCGAGCCGCAGCCTCGTCGCGCGAGAGGCGCCGGCAGGTGCCCGCATACAGCGCGGGACGGCCGGCGGCGAGCGCTTCCTGGCGCTCGGCCTCGAGGTGGGCCGTGGAGCAGAAGCAGTAGTACGCCGCGTCGGCGCTGAGCAGCTCCTTCGCGTACGACTGGTACAAGTGCAGCCGCTCGGACTGCCGATACGGCCCGTGGGATCCACCGCTCTCCGGGCCTTCGTCCCAGTCGAGGCCGAGCCAATGGAGGTCGCGAAGGATGGCCGCCTCCGATTCGCGCGTGGATCGCTCGGCGTCGGTGTCTTCGATGCGAAGAATGAAGGTGCCGCCCTGGCCGCGCGCGAGGAGCCAGTTGAAGAGCGCCGTACGGGCATTCCCCACGTGGAGCTGACCTGTAGGGCTGGGAGCGAAACGGACTCTCATGGAATTAGGAATTTGGAATTTGGAATTTGGAATCTGGAATGTCGTATGCGTGACGAATTCTGAATTCCGAATTCTTATTTCTGAATTGCTCGTATCAATGCTACAGCATGCGCCGCAATGGCCTCGCCGCGGCCGATGGCATCCACGCCCTCGTTGGTCTTGCCCTTGATGCTGACACGCGCGGCATCCACGCCGATCGCACCGGCAACGGCCGCACGCATCGCCTCGATGTGATCGCGAATCTTCGGGGTCTCGAGGATCACGGTCACGTCGACGTTGCCGACGCCGAGCCCCTGCTCCGCGGCCAGGGTCACGGCGCGCCGCAGCAGATCGAGGCTCGACGCGTCCTTCCAGTGCGGATCGGAGTCGGGAAAGTGACGACCGATGTCGCCCAGGCACGCGGCGCCGAGAATCGCGTCGGTCAACGCGTGACACACCACGTCGGCGTCGGAGTGCCCCAGCGCGCCGCGGTCCGAGGGGATCGTGATGCCGCCGAGCACGAGCGGCCGCCCCTCGACGAGGCGATGGAGGTCGTAGCCAGTCCCGGCGCGGCCGGTCCTCGCCGTTGCGGACTGCGGATTGCGGATTGCGGCGCCGGCAATCGCCTCGGCGAGCAGCAGGTCTTCGGCCGTCGTGATCTTGATGTTCGACGCCTCGCCCTGGACGATGCGCACCGGATGTCCCGCGCGCTCCGCCAGCGAAGCCTCGTCTGTCGCATCGCAGGCGAGCGCGAGCGCGGCGCTGAGCACGGCGCGTCGAAATGCCTGAGGCGTCTGCGCGAGATAGATCGTCTCGCGCGCCAGTGTCTCCGCGACGACCAGCCCGTCTGGGTTCGACTCGCAGTCTGGATGCGACTCGTAGTCTGGATGCGACTCGTAGGGCACCGCTTTAGCGGTGCCGGCCCCACTCGAGGCGGCCGCCCGCTTCACCGTGTCGCGCGCCTGGACCGCCGCGAGTGCCGCCCCCGACTCCGCGGCCGCCTCGATCGTGCGCGCGATCAAATCGGCGCTCGCGAACGGACGGGCGGCGTCGTGAATCACGATGATGTCGCTCGCCGGCGCCGCCGCGCGGAACGCGTTCGCCACCGAATCCTGCCGCCGCTTGCCGCCCGCGACAATCCGCAGCGGCTTCCCGGAACCGTGGAGCGCGAAGCCTTCAGCCGAGCGAAGATACGCCGGCGGATCGTCGACGAGCGATTGCGGCAGCGCGACGACGACGGCGTCGACCGCCGGATGCGAGAGAAAGGCCTCGACGCTGCGCTCGAGGATCGGCCGTCCGCCGACGGCCAGCAACTGCTTGGGCTGCGTGCTGCCGAGCCGCTCGCCGCGCCCGCCGGCCGCGATAATCGCCGTGACGTGCATAGGGTAGACGTTGATTATATGGGCTGGGGGCTGGCTGGGTTGGGGCTGGAAGCTGGAGCCGTTCTCACTTCGGCACAGCAGCAGAACGCCCCTCGTTTTTTTCAAACGCTCGCCGCATGTCGATACGCTCGGAGGGATCTAGCGAAAGCGCGCCGAGCAGGTCGCGCCGAGGAACGCGCCCATCTGCTCGGCTTCTCGTTCGATCGCACGTCGCAGCGCCGGCCGGGCGCGAGCGAAGAGCTCGACGGTCAGCATCGTCGCTTTCCCTACGCTTTTTGGAGACCAGACGCCGATGATCGTGCCGCCGCGCAGGACGACCGGCGAGATCCAGCCCTGCGGCCGGTAGACGCGCTTGTAAAACCGCGGGGCGACGAGATGCGCCTTGGTGGCGTGCGCGAGCAGGAACGAATCGAAGGCGCCGAGCAGCCGCACGGCGGAGCCGTCCAGCTCGCTGCACGTGAGCGCCTTCAAATCGGCCCGCCGGGTCCAGCCGGGCGCGCCGTCGACCGACACCTGCGCGAGCTCGGCGCGAAGACCCTCCAGCACCTGCTTCGCGTCGCTGGTCTTGATCCCCGACCATTTCGAGAAATCATGGGCGGTCGCCGGGCCGAACGCCGACAGGAAGCGCCGCAGCAATTCCGCGCGCGCCTCGGACACCCCGACCGCCGGTTGCCTGCCCAGCCACGCATCGGCGCGGACGAACGTCGCCGCGGCGCCGCGGGGCGGTCCGTAGACGATCGCGCCCTCAATCACTGCCGGGCGTACGGCGCTCCACGCGTGATCGAGCCAGGCGCGCACCCCCTTGGCCGCGTTCTTTTTCGCGCGCGCGATCAGCTGCTGCTGCGTGCGCGGGCCGTCGGCGAGCGCCTCGACGACCGAGTCGATCATCGCCCGGACGTGATCGGGTTTCGCGCCGACGCGCGTGTGCCACCGCTGCAGCGTCGCCATCGACGAGGGGCGCATGGCGGCGATGTAGATGGGCAGATCGGGCGCGGGGATCAGATGGAGCGTCAGCCGCATCGCCGACGTCTTGACCAGCGCGCGCTGTTCCCACAGCGCCGCGTGAATCTCCCCGCGCGTCGTCGATCGGCGGCGCGTCCAGATCGCCGTTTCGGCGGAGGACATCACTTGCGCCTGGATCCCGGCGGTGTCACGCACGACATCGACGACACGCTCGGCTGACGCGCCCACGTCAGGTAGCGCGAACCCTTCACGCGAGCGGGACTCGGCTGCACTTGCGCCACGGAGCGCAGAGCCTTCACGCGAGCTGGACTCGGCTGCGCCCGCGTCACGTAGCGCGCCTTCAGGCGAGCGATCGCCGGCGAGGTGCTGGCGCAAGAGACGGAATGCCATGACCTGCTCGCCCGTGATCGACTGCTCGGCAGAAGCGTTTTTCGCCACGACGTCACACGGCCATCGCCTGACGCGCGTCGACGGCGGCGGCGACGATGGCGCGGACGCGATCGGCGAGCGCCTTGGCGTCGCGCGGCGTCGGCGCGTCGAGCGCGGGCGGTTGGATCGGATCGTGAATGACGAGCGTGACGTCGGCCGGCTCGGTCCGCAGCCGCCCTTTCGGCATCACCTGGCGCGTGCCAATCACCGCGAGCGGCACGATCGGGAGGCCCGCCTCGATTGCGAGCAGGAAGCTTCCGCCCTTGAAGCGGCCGACGCGCCCGTCGGGGCTCCGCGAGCCCTCGGCGTAGATGATCAGCGAGAGCCCCTCGGACACCAGCGCGCGCCAGCGGTGCAGAATCCCCGCGCGATCGGGGCGCCTGCGATCGACGAACAGGTGGCCGCCGCGGCGTAGATGCCAGCCGAGCACCGGAAAGCGCGCGAGCGACGCCTTCGCGATGATCCTGAGCTGATACGGCAGCGACGCGAACACCACCGGCGTGTCGTAGATGCTCTGGTGATTCGAGACGAAAACGTACGTGGTGCCCGGGGTGATGCGCTCCAGGCCTTCAACACGAACGCGCACGCCGGTGGTCCTCAGAATCAGCCACGACCAGGCGCGCGCGCAGTCGTGCGCGAAATAGCCGCGCCGGTCGAACAGGCTCGACACGATCGACGCGGCGCCGAGCACGATCGTATAGATCGCGATGGCCGGGATCAGAAAGAAAACGGTCCGCCACCAATGAAATGGAGGAACACGCAATTCAGGTCTGTTGCGGCTGGACCGGGTCGGGCGCGCCTGCAGCGGCCGCCGCGGGGCGGGCGCGCTCGACGGGCGTCGCGGCGACCGCGGCGCCCATTCCTGCCTCGATGTAGCGCCCGAAGATCATCTTCCCCGCCGTCGTCTGCAGCACGCTGGTGACGACGATGTCGATGGTCTTGCTGATCATCTTGCGCGCGTTGTCGACGACCACCATCGTGCCGTCGTCGAGATAAGCGACGCCCTGGTTGTACTCCTTGCCTTCCTTCAGGATGAAGACCTTCATGATCTCACCGGGCAGCACCACCGGCTTCAGCGAGTTCGCCAGCTCGTTGACATTGAGCACGTCGACGCCGCGCAGCTGCGCGACTTTGTTCAGGTTGAAGTCGTTCGTGACGATCTTGCCCTGCAGCGCGCGCGCCAGCTCGATCAGCTTGAGATCGACTTCGCGCACGTCCGGAAAATCCAGATCCGAGATCGACACTTCGACGCCGGACATCTTCTGAATCTTCTGCAGGATGTCGAGCCCGCGGCGGCCGCGGTTCCGCTTGAGCGAGTCGGCGGAATCGGCAACCAGCTGCAGCTCCTTCAGCACGAACTGTGGAATCACCAGCGTGCCGTCGATGAACCCGCTGTCGCAGACGTCGGCGATGCGGCCGTCGATGATGACGCTGGTATCGAGAATCTTGTAGCGGCGCTGCGGCCCCGTGGCGCGGAACAGGCTGACCAGGCGCACCGGCTCCAGCCATTCTCCATGCTTGCCGCCCAGCACGAGCCCGAGATACGGCAGCACGATCAGAATGAAGCTGTGGAGGAACTCGACGCGGCGGTCGGCGCTGTCCGCCCAGAACAGCCCTATGCCGATCGCGTGGGCGATCCCGAGACCGATGATGCAGCCGATGAGGGCGCCGAGCACGCGCGTGACGGCGGTTTCCCGGAGGCGGCTCTCGAACAGGACGACGAGCGCGGCGAGACTCAGGGCGAAACCGACGTTGGCGGGCATGCCGACCGGCAGCGGCTGGAGAACCGCGGCGGCGTAGGCGACAGCGGCCACGAAGGAGACGCGCGCGAGCGCAAACCAAGCCATGGGACAAACCCCGCCTTGTAACGCGCCGCCGGTTATGAGTCGGTATGAAAAGACTGCCTGGCGGCTCAGCGTCCGAGGGGCAACCATATCACCGCGCCGCGGCGATGACAATCGCAGACAAGTGGATCGCAGACAAATGGATCTGTCAGACAAATGGATCGCGGCCGCCTACGCGAGCATCGCGTCGAGGGCCTCGCCGACCGTGCGCACCCCGACGAGCTCGCAATCACCGAGCTGACCGCCGTCGGAGGGATCGATGTTCGCCTCGGGCATGATGCAGCGGCGGAACCCCATCTGCGCCGCCTCGCGGATGCGCAGCGCCGCCTGGGTGATCCCGCGAACTTCGCCGGCGAGCCCCACCTCGCCGAACATCGCAGTCGTCCCCGGGATCACGCGATTGCGCACGCTGGAAGCGATCGCGGCGAGCACGCCGAGGTCCGACGCGGGCTCGTCGACCGTCATCCCTCCGGCGATGTTCACGAACACATCGTCGCCAATCAGATTGAGCCCGGCGCGTTTTTCGAGGACGGCAAGCAACAGCGACAGCCGCTGCTGATCGACGCCGCTGGCCATGCGGCGCGCAGTGCCGTAGGTGCTGGAGCTGACGAGCGCCTGTACCTCGACGAGGATCGGCCGCGATCCTTCGACGGAGCAGAGGACGGCGGACCCCGGCGCATTCGTGGGGCGCTCGGCGAGAAACATTTTCGACGGGTTCGGCACCGCGCGAAGACCGGTGGAGGTCATCTCGAAGACGCCGAGCTCGCTGACGGCGCCGAACCGGTTCTTCACCGCGCGCACGACGCGGTGGGAGTGATGCCGCTCGCCTTCGAAGTACAGCACCGTGTCGACGACGTGCTCGAGCGCCTTCGGCCCGGCCAGGGTTCCGTCCTTCGTCACGTGGCCGACGAGGAACGTCGGGATGTTCTGCCCCTTGGCGGTGAACAGCAGCTGCGTCGCGGCTTCGCGCACCTGCCCGATGCTGCCGGGCGCGGATTGAAACCTCAGCGAGAAGATCGTCTGAACCGAGTCGACGATGACGAGCGCCGGCTTGATGCGCGCGATCTCCTCGAGGATGCGCTCGAGACAGGTTTCCGAGAGCAGGTAAAGCGGCGCCTTGCCGACCGCGAGGCGCTCGCCGCGCGACTTGATCTGATGCTCTGACTCTTCGCCGGAGCTGTAGAGCACCGGCCCGCTGCGCGCCATGTGCGCCGCGGCCTGGAGCAGCAGGGTCGATTTGCCGATGCCCGGTTCGCCGCCGAGGAGCACCAGCGAGCCCGGCACGACGCCGCCGCCGAGGACGCGATCGAATTCGTCGATGCCGGTCGTCAGACGCGGGTGCTGCGCCAACTCGATGTCAGCGTAGAGCCGCGCCGCGCCGGCCGGGCCCGCCGACGCGTACCGATGGGCGGCGCCCGCCGCGCCGTCGGCCGCTTCGAGCGGCCGCTCTTCGACGATCGAGTTCCACGCGCCACAGTCGCCGCAGCGCCCGAGCCACTTCGGCGATTGCGAGCCGCATTCCTGACAGACGAAAACGGTCTTAGGTCCTTTCATGCTGTCGGGGTAGGGCGGGCAGGGCGGGTAAGGCTGGTGGGAAATTCCTGCCCCACCTGGCCCACCTGGCCGACCGGGCCTACTTGCCCTCGTCGTAGATCCGTTCGATCCTACTGCCAATGCGGCACAGGATCTCGTAGGGGATCGTACCAATTTGTGCAGCCATCTCGCGCACATCGATCCGGTCGCCGCCTTGCGATCCGATGATGACGACCTCGTCGCCGGGCGACACCTCGAGTCCGCTGACATCAGCGATCAGCATGTCCATGCACACCGATCCGACAATCGGCGCGCGGCGGCCGCGGATCAGCACGAAGCCCCGGCCGGCGAGTCGCAGATCGAGACCGTCCGCATATCCCGCCGGCACGATGGCAATCGTCGTCGGCCGCTCCGCGTTGAACTTCACGCCGTAGCCGACGCCTTCGCCCGCGCGCACGCCTTTCACCGCGACGATACGGCTGCCGAGGGCCATGATCGGTGTCAGTGGCAGCGTGGCGGCGAGCGGCGGCGGCACGATCCCGTAGAGCAACAGGCCCGGCCGCACGCGGTCGTACCAGACGCGCCTGTCGCGCAGCAGCGCGGCGCTGTTCGCGGCATGGATGTACGGAGCTCGGCGTCTAGCAGAGGTCGTAGAGATCGCGGAAACATCCTGTTCTCCGCGATCTCCGCATGCTCCTCGATTCATGTCTTCGATGTCCGTCAACGCGCGCTCGAAGCGCAGACGCTGATCGTCGAACAGCGGCGACTCCGGATCGTCGGCCGTCGCGAAATGCGTGTAGACCGCCGCGAGCTCGAGGTTCGGGCTCGCGAGGAGCTCGGGCAGCGTCCGGCGGATGTTGTCGCTGCGAAATCCCAGCCGGTTCATGCCGGTGTCGATCTTCAGGTGATACGGCAGCGTCTGTTTGTACCGCGCCGCTGCGGCCTGCACGGCGCGCGCCGCGCCGGGCGTCGAGATGGTCGGCGTCAGCCGGCAGTCGAAGAGGCCGTCGAGTTGGCTGACGCTGAGCGCGCCGAACACTAAAATGTCGGCGCGCAGGCCCGCGGCGCGCAGCGCCGCGCCCTCCTCGATGTCCGCGCAGGCCAGTAGATCGGCGCCCGCTTCTTCGAGCGCGAGCGCCACCTGCCCGGCGCCGTGTCCATACGCGTTCGCCTTCACGACCGCGATGACCCCAGGCGCGCCCTCGGCCCCTTCAGTCGCAAGGTGCTCGACGATGAGGCGATAGTTGGACTTGAGCGCGCTGAGATCCACGCGCGCGACGGTCGGCCGGATCATCTGCGAGAGATTGTACCGTCCCTCCGCGCGATGGCGCGACGGCTCGTCCTGACACTCGCAGCGCGAAGGCGGCGTCTTCACACTCGTAGCGCGAAGGGCTTCGCCGAGCATTCGCGGGCGGGCGGTACCGGTCGCATGCCTCCCGGTTCGCGCGCCGGCGAGTCAACCGACGCGTCGCGCCGGCGGCAGACGCCCAGGTGAACGGTAAAACAAAGGTCGCCTTCAATGCGCAGGGGCCGGCCCCTCATCACGGCACGGCGGGGACAGCTCGACCGCTGACGGCGCCGACGCGCCAACCCTTCTTCAGATCCGGCGTCGTTTTCGACGCCGCCGCCGAGCGACGGTTGCTTGACGGTCGCGCATTTCATTGCGGCTGGTATCGGATTTGTAAGCCTTGCGCCGAGGTACACGGCCAATGGCAGACAGAACTGGAGTTTCGCGCAGGAAGTTCCTCGAAACGGCGGCCATCGGGGCGGGAGGAGTCGCACTCCGCCGCCACGCTGCAATGGCCGAGCAACTCACGGCGCCGGCTCTGCCGGACCCCGAGCAGTCAGGCATCGATCATGTCGTCGTCGTGATGATGGAGAATCGCTCCTTCGACCACATTCTGGGGTGGCTGCCAGGGGCCGACGGGCAGCAGGCGGGGCTGACGTACTTCGATCGCGCGGGGCTGGCGCACGCCACGCATCCGCTCGCCCCGGACTATCAGGGCTGTGGACATCCGGATCCCGACCACTCCTATGCCGGCGCCCGCGTCGAATACGACGGCGGAGCGTGCGATGGGTGGATGCGCGCTGGAGACAACGACGAGTACGCGATCGGGTACTACGGCGTGAGCGATGTGCCGTTCTTCGCCCGCGCCGCGACGGACTGGACGACGTGCGATCGGTACTTCGCGGCGATCATGGGGCCAACTTTTCCCAACCGCTTCCATCAGCATGCGGCCCAGACCGATCGCCTCAGCAACACGTTCGAACCGAGCACGCTGCCTACGATCTGGGACCGGCTCTCCGAGGCGGGCCTGACTGGCCGCTACTACTTTCAGGACGCCCCTTTCCTTGCCCTGTGGGGCCCGAAATATCTGACGATCTCACGACACTACCGGTCGTTCCTGCTTGCCTGCGCCTCGGGCCGGCTTCCGCATGTCTCGTATGTGGACCCACGCTTCATCGAAGAACTGACCGGTACCACGAGCGACGACCATCCGCCTGCGGATATTCGGAACGGTCAGGCCTTTCTGAATCAAGTGTATACGGCGGTGACGACGAGCCCGGCGTGGCGACGGACTCTGCTGGTGATCAACTACGACGAGTGGGGAGGGTTCTTCGAGCACGTGCCGCCTCAGGCCGCGCCAATCCCGCCCGCCACTCGAAGGGCGGGAGACAGGGACGGACTCCGCGGCTTTCGGGTCCCCTGTCTTCTGATCTCACCGTTCGCGGCGCGTCGGCTCGTGGCCCACAACCTCTTCGATCACACGTCGGTGCTTCGCTTCATCGAATGGCGATGGGGACTCGAGCCGTTGACAGTGCGCGACGCCATAGCCAACAACCTCGCCGACGTGCTCGATTTCAGCCGCCGGAACCGCGCGGCGTCTCAGTACGCCGTGCCGTCGGGCCCCTTCGGAGCGCCGTGCCTCTCGTCGGAAGCGAACCCCTGGGTCATCGTCCGCGACCTGGCCCGGGGATTTGGTTTTCAGGTGTAACGTCTGCGATGAACACGACTATCGCGTAACCGAAAGCGTGCAGACGGCCCCGGCGGCGCGCAACATGGGGCTCGACCCCACGAATCATCGCGTGTTCATCGTCTCCGCGAAATTTGGACCGGCACCTGCGGGCGCGGCCGGCAACAGGGGCAGAGGCGCGGTGCTGCCCGGATCGTTCACGTTGATGGTGATCGAGCGGGATCCCGCAACGCGCTGACCGCGGTACCGCGTGGGCCGCTGAGCAGATCTGACAGGCAGATCTGACAGCGATTGGCAAAGTTCGCCGCTGCGCATTCGCGCGCCCGTTCGCGTCGCAAGTGTACGAAGTTGGTCCCGCCGACGCGGTCACGTTCGTGGTCGCTCCGGCGAGCTTTCCGGCGCTCCTGACGCGACCTCAGGCGATCACGGGTCGCCTTGCCGCCAATAGCTTGACCAGTACGACTCCGGCGACGAAGCCGCCGACGTGTGCCATGTACGCCACGCCGCCGCTCTCCGTCCTCACCCCCAGCGAGCCCAGGCCGTTGATCAACTGAATCACGATCCAGAAGCCCAGTACGGCAATCGCGGGTAACGCCACGATTCCACCTCGTGTGAGGACCCGGACCTGATTTCGGGGGAAGAGCACGATGTAGCCGCCGAGCACGCCGCTGATCGCGCCCGATGCGCCGACTGTGGGTACATTCGAGGCGCCGCTGAAAAAGATGTGCGCGAGCCCGGCGGCGATGCCGCAGGTGAGGTAGAAAAACAGAAAACGCATGTGCCCCATCGCCTTCTCGAGGTTGTCCCCGAAAATCCACAGATAGAGCATGTTGCCACCGAGATGCATCCACCCGCCGTGCAGGAACATCGACGTGATGAGCGTGCTCCAGAAAGGCAGCGGGATCGTCGGGGCAATGTCGTGGGCGAGCCTGTACTCCCGCGGGACGACGCCCCAGGCCTGAATGAACGATTGGAGCGCTCCGGAGGGCTGACTGAGCTCGAAGAGGAATACCAGCACATTCAGGATGACAAGGCTCACGGTGACGAGCGGTGCGGGCCCGCCAGGCGCGCGATCATCGCCAAGTGGAAACATGGGGCCTCCTGCGCCGACGGCACAGCAACGCCCGTGCCGTTGCTCCGGTTGAGCTCTACCGATTGAAAGGGCTGTTCTGTCCCGACCGTTCCAACCGCCGATCGCTTGCCAAAGCGAGAAGGCGACCCATCTCATTTCTTCTTCGCAGCTTCTGCAGCCAGCCGTTCTTCCTTGCGAGCACCACTGAGGACATGCTCGATGGCTTGGTTGCCCTCGTGGCACGCGTACTCGAACATCTGATACGACTGGTCCCGGCTCAAAGGAATCGCCACCGTCCAGGGTCTCGTGAACACGTTCGGATCATCGATGGTGACCTCGTAGCTGATCGTGTCGGCGTCGACACGCGCGAAACGTTCAACCAGGCGCAACGCTTCGCTGTGCGGCACACCCCTGATGCGTGCGGACGCGGCGTTTGTCGCGATCCAGCCCTTATCGTTGAAGTTCGTCGTCTCGACGACCAGCGTATTGCCTTCCCAGTGGCCGCGCGGGTCTCCGGTCCACATGCGGACGCTCTTGTCGAGGTGCGGACGTCCGTCGACGGGAATGATCCGGGCTTCGTGGATCATTTCGTGGACAATCACGACGTATCCCGGCGTCTGCACAATCTGGTAGGCGTTGTTGTAGCCGGCAGGAAACATTCTGCCCGGACCGCGCGTGATACACCGATCCCACGGGCTCATCGATTCATAGGAGTCGACGCTGGTCAGGTTGCGATCCCTCGCTTCCTCGGCCGCCGGCTTGACGGGAACTCTCCCGTCCGGCGGATCGACGACGAGCGAGGTCTGCCGCGTCGCCACGACTCTTGTTCCGGAGTCGAACCAGAAATCGTTGTAGCTGCCGACGTCGCCTGGCTTCGGAGCGTCATCGGCCTTCGCGCGCCGGTCAGCGGCCTGCCGTTCGAGCGCAGCCGCTTCCGGTTCCGTCAGAAACGGTTTCCCCGCCAGCGCACTGGGTCGTTCGAAGGGAGTAATCGTGGCGTTCGTCCACATGCCCTGAAGGTCGGGCTGGCCATCCGGCGTACGCGGTGGAGTCCACGTCTTCGCCGGTGTTGCGGCCGCTTTGGCCTTGGGAGTCTGACCGGCGACCGGCGCCGGCGCGAACGACAGGACAGCAATCACCGCCGGCAGCACGCCACGTGACGTCAGGAATTGGTGGCTCATGCCTGGTATTCTACGCCCGGAAAACGCGTCCACTGCGGCGATCCGTGGCAGAGATCTGGGTGGACCTGCGCGCGCTTGGGCCTGGTGTCTCGATTGACAGATGCCTCGCCGTTTGCGGACTCTGGCCAGGATCCTCTCGCATCGCGGCCGGCGCGGACGTCAGGGCGCGCTCAATCTGCGACGGAACCCGTTGCGGCCGGCGTTACGGCAGTCGCGCGGTACCCTGCGGCGTTTGTTCGTGGCCGCCTCGTCATGCCGAGAACACCCGCCATCGCCAACGCGGCGAGCAGCGAGCC
>Ga0137409_10003665_pt1 | contig 16218 bp, 12 predicted proteins | sample CZODoug1_16funga_FD_122059 | JGI IMG/M metagenome (GOLD analysis project Ga0137409, IMG submission 122059) | Vadose zone soil fungal communities from Angelo Coast Range Reserve, California, USA - CZODoug1_16fungal (Hybrid Assembly) | ecosystem: Environmental > Terrestrial > Soil > Vadose zone... | reverse complement strand
TAATCAAGCCTCCGCAGGTTGGACAACCTACGGTACATTTTTCTGAGGAGGATCAATCATGACAAAAGGCAAAAGCATTGCTCAACTGTTGCTGCGGGCGGGCTGCGCTCTGACGCTCGCCTGTTCCATACTTATGTTCACGGCGCAGGCGCAGAATCCCGAGCGCGTAACCTCGGTCGAGGGCATCACCGAATACCGCCTGCCCAACGGCCTGCGCGTGTTGCTCTTTCCCGATCCGACGAAGCAGACGATCACTGTAAACATGACCTACATGGTCGGCTCGCGCCAGGAAAATTACGGCGAGACGGGGATGGCGCATCTGCTCGAACACATGGTCTTCAAGGGCTCGCCGAAGCATCAGAACATCCCGCAGGAACTGACCGAGCGCGGGGCGCGTCCTAACGGGTCGACCACGGCTGACCGCACCAACTACTTCGAAACCTTCGCCGCCACCGAAGACAACCTCCGCTGGGCGCTCGATCTCGAATCCGACCGGATGGTCAATTCCTTCATCGCCAGGAAAGACCTCGACAGCGAATTCTCGGTCGTTCGCAACGAGTACGAATCCGGCGAGAACAGCCCTCTCAACGCAATGGTCAAGCGGATGCTGGAGGCGAGCTTCGCGTGGCACAACTATGGCAAAAACACCATCGGCGAACGCTCGGACATCGAGAACGTCAACATCGAACGCCTGCAGGCTTACTACAAGCGTTACTACCAGCCCGACAACGCCGTGTTGATGATTGCGGGAAAGTTCGATGAAGCGAAAACGCTCGAATTGGTCAAGCAATATTTAGGGCCAATCCCGAAGCCGGAGCGCGAACTGCCGAAGCTTTACACCACCGAGCCGGCGCAGGACGGCGAGCGCGCCGTGACGGTGCGCCGCGTGGGCGACATTCAGGGCGCAGGATTGGCCTATCACATCCCCGCCGGATCGCACCCCGATTTCGCCGCTATCCAGACGCTCGGCCTCGTCCTCGCCGACACGCCTTCGGGCCGCCTGCACAAGGCCCTGGTCGAAACCAAAAAGGCGGTCTTCGTCGGCGCCGGCCAGTTACAGACTTACGATCCGGGAGCCGCGCTTTTCTTCACCGTCGTCCCGAAGGACGGCTCGGTCGATGAAGCGCGCAACGTGATGCTGCAAACGATCGACGACCTGGCGAAGAATCCGCCGACCGCCGAAGAGGTCGAACGCGCCCGCCAGAAACTGCTCAAGGACATCGAACTGGCGTTGAACAACTCCGACAGAATCGGCTTGACTATGAGCGAATACATAGCGATGGGCGATTGGCGGCTCTACTTCCTGCGCCGCGACCGCATCAGGAAAGTGACGCCCGAAGACGTGAAGCGCGTGGCCGCCGCTTATTTCAAGCCGTCGAACCGCACCGTCGGGATGTTCATTCCCACGCCCACTCCCGACCGCGCCGAAATCCCGCCGCGCCCCGACGTCGCCGCGATGCTCAAGGATTACAAGGGAGAAGCGCCGGTGGCGATAGGCGAAGAGTTCGATCCGTCGCCCGCCAACATCGACAAGCGAACAGCCAGATCGACCGCCGCCGGATTGAAACTCGCCCTACTGTCCAAGAAGACGCGCGGTGGCAAAGTCGTCGCCCGGCTGGCTCTACGCTTCGGCAACGAAAAAGACCTGGCGAATCGAGACGGCGCCGGATCGCTCGTAGGCGATATGTTGATGCGCGGGACGGTCAAACACACGCGCGAGCAGATTCAGGACGAGTTCGACAAACTCAAAGCGCGAGCCAGCGTCTTTGGCGGCGCGACTCAGGCCGGCGCGACAATCGAGACCACCCGCGAGAACCTGCCCGCCGTCATGAGGCTGCTGGCCGAAATCCTGCGCGAGCCTTCTTTCCCGGCTAAAGAGTTCGAACTGCTCAAACAGGACGATCTCACCGGCATCGAAAATCAACGTAGCGAACCGACCTCGATCGCGTTCACCGCTTTCTCGCGGCACATGAGCCCGTACCCCAAAGGCCACGTCAACTACGTCAAGACAATTGACGAAGAGATCGCCGATCTGAAGGCCGTCACGCTGGACGACGTGAAGAAATTCCACAGTGATTTTTACGGCGCTGATTATGGCGAACTGGCCGTCATCGGAGATTTCGACGAGAAGGAGATCGCCAAACTGGCGGGAGACCTCTTCGGCGGATGGAAATCGTCGCGCCCCTTCGCGCGAATCCCGCAGGTCTACCAAGACGTTGAGCCGATCAGTAAATCGTTCGAAACCCCCGACAAGGCCAACGCCTTTTTCCTTGCCGGAGTAAATCTGAACGTGCGCGATGACGATCCCGACTATCCTGCGCTCGTGCTCGGCAACTTCATGCTCGGCGGCGGATTTCTGAATTCCCGCCTGGCCGTGCGCATTCGCCAGAAGGACGGCCTCAGCTATGGCGTCGGCTCGTCTTTCAGCGCCGGCGCGCTCGATAAGAGAGGCGCATTTATGGCCAACGCGATCTACGCCCCGCAGAACGCGGCTAAACTCGAAGCGGCATTCAAAGAAGAGTTGGCGCGGGCGCTCAAAGACGGCTTCACCGCCGACGAAGTCAAAAATGCGAAGTCCGGCTGGTTGAAGTCGCGTCAGGTCAGCCGCTCGCAGGATAACGAGCTTGTGAGCGCGTTGGCCAACGGCCTCTATCTCAATCGCACCTTGGCCTGGGACGCCGAGATGGAAAAGAAGGTCGAGGCGTTGACGCCGGAGCAAATCCTCGCCGCCATGCGCAAGCACATTGACCCGGCCAAGATCACTATCGTCAAGGCCGGCGATTTTGCCAAAGCGGCTCAGAAGCAGACGAATAACTGAAGGTTTGGAGTTCCGCCTTCAGGCGGTCTTTGTCAGCCATGCCTGCCGCCTGAAGGCGGAACTCCAAACTTCTTTCCATTAAAATCTGCCGCCTGAAGGCGGAACTCCAAACTTCTTTCCATTAAAATCTGTTCCATTTACTTGCTGGCGCGCTTCTGCGAAAATTTCGCGATGACTTTCCCGCATGATTGGCTATTAGACGCCATTCAGACTTACAAACCAATCCAGAGGAGGAGATATGCGACTTAAATTTATTCGCAGCCTCATCGCCGTATCGTGTCTTTCGCTGGCTGCCAGCCCGGCCCTCTATGCAAGAGATCCGGAAGACTCGGCGAAACAGGCCGCAAAAGCTTCGAAAGTCTTTCAGGAGATCATGGCCGCGCCGGATAAAGCGATTCCTGAAAGTGTGCTGGACAAGGCCCAATGCATAGCCATCTTTCCGCAGGTGATCAAAGCCGGTTTCATCTTGGGCGGACGCATGGGACGGGGAGTGGCCAGTTGTCGCGTCGAAAACGGATGGAGCGATCCGGCCTACTTCGACCTGAAAGGCGGCAGCTTCGGATTGCAGATCGGCGCGCAGTCCACCGATTTCGTCCTGCTCTTTATGAACCATGATGGGATGAAGAGCTTGCTCAAGAACAAATTCGAGATGGGCGGAGACGCGTCGGTCGCGGCAGGCCCGGTCGGGCGCCAGGCCGGGGCTTCGACAGATCTGATACTGGACGCGCAGATCCTTTCCTATTCTCGCAGCAAGGGATTGTTCGCCGGACTCGAACTCAAAGGCGCCGTCATATCGCTCGACGACAGCGACATGGAATCGGCTTATGGCTCGGAGGTGAAAGCCGAGGAGGTGTTGACGGGCAAGAAGGCCGGACCGGCGGCGGTGAAGGTCTACCCTGGCACGCTGTCGCGTTATTCGAAGCGCAAAAGATAGATCGAAAAATAATATGCCATATGTCATATGCAATGTTGCATATGACATATGGCATATTGAATTTGCCGCAAACTGCTTGTCCAACTACTTAGTTGATCCAGATGCCTGATCCTCTATCCGTCGAAAGCCGCCGGATCGCGCGTTGGCGCATCTTCGGATTGGCGTCGTTTTTGGCGATCGACTGCAATTTGTCGATGGCCTTGCGGCTTTCGTTGCGCGCGATTCCGCCGATTATCTCTTCCTTGAGCGCGTCGCTCGCGGCGCCGTCGTACAACTCGATCAGCGCATTGAGTCCCTCCTGAGTCTTGACGCGCGCGAGGTTCGAGACCGCGGATCGCTGAATCTCGACGTCCGAATCCTTCGCGGCGACCTCTTTGAGCAAAGAAATGGAGCGGGGGCTGTCGTGGACCGCGATGGCCCGCAGCGCTCCGCGCGCCAGCTCGCGGCTCTGCGCGTCGGCCCGCATTGCGCTATCGAGCGCCGCGATGCTCTGATTCGCGTCGATATTGCCGAGCCAGTAGACGGGGCGGTTTTCGAAGACGAACGGCTCGCTCAGGTTGAGCGTTTTGATTCTGATGAATTTCGGCTGGGAGCCGCTCGCGTCGGTGAGCAGAAGGACGGCGATCTGAGTCGTATCTTCACCGCGTTCGAGTTTGATCCCGTCGCTGTCGCGGTAGACCGTTCCGGAGAACATCCCCACGCGCGCGTCTTCGCGCGCCGGGAAATGATAAGCGAGCCAGACCGTGTCGCCCTGCTTCGTGGCTTTGAATTGTTTGACCGCCCGATCGATCTTGTCGTTGAGGTTCGATCCATCGACGTTGATGAAATCGGCCCTGGTGTATTTGCGTTGATCCTGAGCGAACGTCACGGCGAAGGCCAGTGACAGCGCGATGATCGTTGCGACTTTTCGCATGATTCCCTCCTTCACTGATGATTCAAGTCAGTACCGCGAGTGGTAGCGAGCGCAGACACAGCGGTGGGATTACCCGCTCGCTACCGCTCGCGGTACTGATTCGCGCTAAAAAGAAGAGGCAGTGGCGACGGCTGACGCCTTGGCCCTCGGCGCCACGACCGGCGCCGGGCTCGAAGTCGCGCGCTTGGCGTCAGGGCGGGTCGTGGCGCTACGCATCGAACGGACGCTGTTCAATTGCTTCTCCAGAGCATTTCTCAGATTGCGCATCTCCGCCGTCTTCGGATCCGTATCAGTGTACTGCGCGCGTATTGCGGCAAGCTGCGCTTCGACAGCCGCCAGTTGCGTTCGCAACTGGCTTTCGACCGCGCCGATGTGATCAAATCCGTAGCCGAGCCTGATCTTGTCTTCGAGGTCTTTAAGCTGTATTTCGATTTTGGGCATCTCTATGCGCAGCCTGTTCTGGATTTCATCGATCTTCAACTTTCCATCGATTTGCATCTTTTCAATCATCTCGCGCATTTTCTCGCTCTGCTCTTCCCAATTCTTCTGCCAGTCCTTTTGCCATTCTTCCCACTTCTTCGAGTCGAACTCGAAAGGCTCGCCGTTGTATTTGAAGACGAAAGATTTGGGAGAAGGCATGGGGTTAGGCATGGGAGTGAAGAATTGGCCGTCTATCATCCCTACGCGCTTCCGATCCTTGTCAATGAGTTCGAGATATCGCTGGTTGTCCACGTTATAAAGGCTGCGGACGGCGAATTGGCGCACGACCGGATCGGAATCGTTCTTGGCGATCTGGATCAGTTTATCGACGGCTTTGCGGCCCCTGTTTTGGGCCAGCGAGCGGATGACGTACTGCTTCATTTTCTGATCCTGCAAAGAGTCATAAATCTGGATCAGGGTGTTCGCGCCTTCGTCGCCTTTGACATTGCCGAGATAAGTGATCGCCCTGTTGCGCAATTCCTCGTTCTGTTCCGATTTGGCGATAGCGGTCAGCTTGGCGATGGCTTTGCTGTTGTCTACTTTGCCGGAGCCGCCTTCACGGCGCAGCAGGTAACGGATTATTTCGCCTTTGACCTTCACGTCGCTGGTTCCATCGTAAAGCTGGATCAACGCGTTGATCCCGGCGTCCGTGCGCACACGACAGAGTCCCTGCAAAGCCTCGCTGCGCACGTTCGGATCCGTGTCGCGTTTGACGACGTCGACCAGCAGATTGATCAGCTCGGTTTCGGGAATCGCCGACTCCGCCCGCCTGTCATCCTGTCCCAGCCCTACCCAGACGGCGGCTGGCGCCGGCGGTTCAGGCGCCAATGGAGCTATGGTCGAGGCGCGCGCGCCCTGGCCAAGCGAGCCAGAGAGAGCAGGCTGGACGGTAACGCCGCCGGGAATTCCACCGATCACGCCACCGGGCAATGGCGCCAGAGCCGCGTCAGGCGTGAGAGCCGCGACCGGCGGAAGAGGCGCTTCTGGAGCTTCGGGAATGTCAGGAACATCCGGAATATCCGGCGGCTCGACCGCGGGCGCCATGTCCGGAGGCAACGGCGGAACAGGCGGCAGCGGAGGAAATTCCTGAGATTTCGCCTGCGCGCCGGCCTTGTTCTCTTTCTTGCCCTGCTTAGCCGGATTTTGGCCGAGCGGCACGGCGATGACCGGCGAAATCAAACTACACACGGCGACGAACATGACCACGAGGCCAATGGCGTAAAGTAACGCCGGTTTCGACACGGCGGTCGTGGCGTTGCGATCACGATTGAGAATCATTTCTACCCTCCTTGAAATCACGTGTTTTCCGAAGACGATCCCGCCAATGCCCGTGGCCGCGACCCGCACAGCCATGTGGGGTTTCGATTCGTTCAAGGCTTCGACGAGTTTCGTGAGACAGCTTGCGTAGCGGCGAGGTTCGCACGTTTTGACGGCCCAATCGTCACAGGCCAGCTCGCGCTCGATTGTCAGTTGTTTGCAGATGAACCAGACCGCGGGATGAAAGAAGAGATATGACTGCACGACGCGTTGCAGCATGTTGGTCAGATAGTCCCAGCGTTTGATGTGAGCCAACTCGTGCGCGACGACGCTTTCGAACTCGGATTGCGACAGCCCTTCCGCCAGATCGACCGGCAGGATGATCAGCGGCTTTAAAGAGCCGATCGTCATCGGCATCACGACCCGCCCGGACGTGAAAGCCCGCACCGGCCTCTTGATCCCGAACAGAGAGGCCAGCCGCTCGACGTGTACGTTATATTCGGACGGCGCCGGTTCCAGACGCCCGCGCAGACGAAAGACCGCTCTGTAACTGCGCGCCACCCGCCACGACATCAGCGCGCAAAGCGTCAGCCACAGGCCGGCCAGCGCCAGCGGCGCCTGCCCGCTGAAAGCGTTCGCAGTGAGCGATTTCACGCGCCGCCAGAGGGGTTGGTTTTCCACTTTGGGAGAATCCAAAGTCCCTGGCGCCGCGGCCACAGGCGCCGCTGACGGCCCTTCAACGCCTTCAACAGTGGATGCCCTGGCGCCGTCGTCGAATCGTCGCCGCGCCAAATTTCGCTCTAGAACCTGCGGTGGCGGATTAAACTCGCGGCTGATTTTCTCCTGATTCGCCGGAGTGTTCAGTCGCGCGATCTCGCTATCAAGCGACAGCGGATTGGCCTCTTTGCTGCCCTCTTTGCTGCTTGGTTGAATCGCGGGCGTCGCGGTTTGGACGGCGGGTCTCGGCGACTCATGCTTGACGGGCGTGGCCGGATCTGTCCCCATGTCGTTGCGATTCGCGACGACCGCAAGGAGCGGCAGCGCCCCTATGGTCAGCAGCGTGACGAGCCAGACGGCGTGGCGTGTCGTCGCGCTCGCCCGGTTGACTAGCCGCAGCAGCAGCCAGACCAGAACGGTGATGAGCATTCCTTGCCACAGAGTGTTGAGCAGCGCTTCGAGCAGTAGACGCGCCAGCGAGTCGAAATTCTCGATCATTGAACTCATTTCGTCCTCCTGCGGCCTCGGCTTTTGTCGAGGGAGGGTTTGGTTACTTTGTGTCTTCGATCATCTTCTTGAGACGTCTGATTTCGGCTGGAGTGACGTCATCGTGTTCGAGAAGATTAACTACGAGCAATTCGGGAGAATTGTTGAAAAAACGTTTGAGCAGATAGCCGATTACGCTCTTTTGCGCCTGCTGGCGGTCAACCAGCGGGCGGTAGACGAATGCGCGCCCCTCCTTCTCGTGCTCGACATATCCCTTCTGCTCTAATATACGCATCATTGTCAGAACCGAACTGTATGCGAGTCGCGAATCAGGCAGCGATTCGACGATTTCAGAAACTGTTGCCGGCCCCTTGTCCCAGAGCACGTCCATCAGCTCAAGCTCGACTTCGGTCAGTGTAGGCGATTTCCTGCGAGCCATCTTGTCTCTCCTTTCGGCCCGAAACGCTAAAAGCCATTCGACGAACGAATCATTCGCAGTGATGGCGCAGCGATGAACCTTATTTGTGAGCTATTAAAGAATTCGTGATGAAGATACTCAAACATACCCGATGTGTCAATTAAATAATTAGTAGTTGAATAAAAATTCATCCGCGTTTTTCGGCTTAAAACTAAAACTTAAAACCAAATGCTTATACACATCAACAGGCATCCAAACGCGCCTACCTTGACACAATGAGAATTGATCGGATACTTTTGCTCTTTGCCATCAGAAGCGCGCTTGACGCCGGTTGTGATAGGTCATGGCTGTAAGTGATAATCAGGATTTATTCAGACAAAAGGAGAAAAGAGAATGAAAGAAGGAATTCATCCTAAATATAGCGAATCTCGAGTCGTTTGCGCCTGCGGTCATTCGTGGACGACTCGTTCGACGCAGAAAGAAATCCACGTGGAAATCTGCTCAAACTGCCACCCGTTCTTCACCGGCAAACAGAAGCTGATTGACACGGCGGGTCGCGTCGAGCGTTTCCAGAAGAAATACGCCAAAAAGAACGAGAAGGCTCCCGCCTAGCTGCGAATTGTAAAGATACAAGCCACAAACGCGGCTGCGGAACCTTCCGCGATCGCTTTTGTGGCTTTGGTTTCTTGCATGGGACTTATAGGTCCCATAGGCGCTACAAGTCTTATAAGCCCTATATGAGTCAGGAAAAAGAGATTATTGTCGGCGGCCAGGCCGTGATCGAGGGTGTGATGATGCGCGCGCCGAATTCTTATGCTGTCGCCGTGCGGCGGCAGGACGGCAGTATAGTCTCAAAATCCGAGCGGCTGCCAAAGCTCGCGGATAAATACCCGATCCTGAAAACGCCAGTGCTGCGCGGGAGCGCCGTTTTGATCCATTCAATGATGCTGGGCGTCAAGGCGTTAAACTTCTCCGCGACGGTCGCATTTGAAGACCAGGAGGGAGAAGAAGCGAAGCCGCCGCCGCTTGAAGCGCGGTCTGCGGCTTCGGGCGCGTTGATGACGACAGCTCATGTCGTCGAATCGCCGAGGCAGGTCGGGCGCCGGGAAGCTGTCAATGAATCATCGAAATCCGAATCCTCCCGAGCAGCGGGCAGAGCAGCGGGCAAAGCGGCGGGCGAATCAGGAGGCGCGGCTGCGACGGCCGCCGGTTCGATAGCGTTCGCGCTGGTTTTCAACATCCTGCTCTTTATCGCGCTGCCGTTGTTGCTGACAAACTTTCTTTTCATTTACTTCGGCTGGGGCTCTGCGCCGCAGATCGTCACACAGCTATCGACAGGTCAGGCCGCGGCGTCAGGCGCGCATTGGTATTATGAAGCATGGACGTGGCTGCAGGCTTATGTGATGAAGCCCGCTCGCCCGTCGTTCGCGTTCAACATGGTGGACGGCGTGATCAGGATGATCTTTTTCATCATCATGATTTTCGGCTTCTCGCGGCTGAACGACATCAAGCGCATCTTTGAATATCATGGCGCCGAGCACAAGACGGTTTTCGCATGGGAGTCGGGCGACGAGTTGACCGTGGTCAACGCGCGCCGCCATCCGCGCCAGCACCCGCGATGCGGCACCAGCTTTTTGATGGTCGTGATGCTGGTCTCGGTCGCGCTCTTTTCGGTGGTCAAGTTCGATGCGCTGACGCTGAACCTGTTGGCGCGAATCGCGCTGATCCCGCTGATCGCGGGCGTTTCGTACGAGATCATCCGCGCCGCCGGCAAGAGGGAATCCGGCGCGATCTTCAAGCTGATGACGCTGCCCGGCATCTGGATGCAGAATCTGACGACGCGCGAGCCGTCGGACGATCAATTGGAAGTGGCGATCTACGCGCTGAAAGAATCGTTGAAACTCGAACCGGTGGTTGGCGCCTAGTGGTTGGTGGTTGGCCTTTCGCCTAAACCAACCACCAACCACTAGGCGCCAACCACCAGTGACCGACTTATGTTTGAAAAACTCGAAGCCATCGAAAGAACCTACGAGGAATTGACGCAGCAGATGACCGACCCTGCCGTGATCGGCGACCAGACGCGCTACACCAAGGTCGCCAAGCAGAGCCGCGATCTCGAGCCTGTGGTCGAGAAGTTCCGCGAGCTGCGTAAGCTCGACCTCGACATCGCGGGCGCGAAGGAATTGATGCGCGACGCCGAAGACGAAGAGATGCGCGAGATGGCCTCCGCCGAACTGCCCGAACTCGAAGAGCGGCGCGACGGCGTCGAGAATGAATTGAAAGTCCTGTTGCTGCCCAAAGACCCGAATGATGAAAAGAACGTGATCTTCGAGGTTCGCGCCGGGACGGGCGGCGAAGAGGCTTGTCTGTTCGCGGCGGAGATATTGCGAATGTACGCGCGATACGCCGAGAGACACGGGTGGAAATTTCAGGTCACCGACTCTTCCGAGACGGGGCTGGGCGGCATTCAGAAGGCCGAAGCGATCATCGAAGGCGACAAGGTCTATTCGCGATTGAAGCACGAATCGGGCGTACACCGCGTGCAGCGGGTGCCGCAGACCGAGGCCAGCGGGCGCATTCACACCTCGGCGGTCACGGTGGCCATCCTGCCCGAAGCCGAGGAGGTCGACGTGAAGATCGATCCGAAAGATATACGCATCGACACGTTCTGCTCATCGGGACCCGGAGGCCAATCGGTCAACACGACTTACTCCGCCGTGCGCATCACCCACCTGCCCACGAACACCGTGGTCTCGATGCAGGACGAGAAATCGCAGATCAAGAACCGCGAAAAGGCTATGCGCATCCTGCGTTCGCGGCTGCTCGAAATCGAACGCCAGAAGCGGCAGGACGCCATTTCGGCCGAGCGCCGCTCGCAGGTCGGCAGCGGCGACCGCTCGGAGAAGATTCGCACTTACAATTTCAAAGAGAACCGCGTCACCGATCACCGCATCGGCCTGACGATCCATCAACTCGATCAGATTATGGAAGGCGGGATCGAATCGCTGATTGACGCGGTGGTGACACACTTCCAGGCCGAAAAGTTGAAAGAAGAGACCGAGAGGCAGGCGGCGGCCGTTTAACTGATGCGATCCTCTGGAAAAAAGGGCGGGGAAAATGGCGCGACGATCTCCGAGACGCTCAAAGAGGCCAGCGAGCGTTTGCGCGCTGCCTCAGTGTCTGGCGTCCCCAACGACCTGCTGGACGCGCAGACACTGCTGGCCGAAGCTCTCGGCAAAGACCGAACCTACCTGATCATCAATTTCAACCAACAGTTGTCGGAGGATCTACTGTCGAAATTCCGGGCGATGATCAATCGCCGCGCCGCCGGCGAGCCACTGCAATATATCACCGGCCGTCAGGAATTTTTCGGCCTCGACTTCGAGGTCACGCCCGACGTTCTTATCCCGCGGCCTGAAACCGAGCTGATCGTCGAAGAGACCATTCGCATCATTCAGGAGGACTGGCAGGAGGACTGGCAAGAGGACTGGCAGCAGAATGGGATCGTACGTCCGGTGATCGTCGACGTCGGCGCCGGTTCGGGATGCATTGCGGTGGCCCTGGCGAGAGAGTTGGGCGACGCGCGCTTGATCGCGAGCGACATCTCGGAAGCGGCGCTGCGCGTGGCGCGCCGCAACGCCGCACGCCACGGACTCGAAGACCGGGTCGGCTTCGTCGCGTCGGATTTGCTCGATGCGTTCGCCGAAGAAGACTTCGCGGATTTCATTCTCTCCAATCCGCCTTACGTCTCCGAAGAAGAGATGTCTTCGCTGCAGCGCGAAGTGCGCGATTGGGAGCCGCGCCTGGCGCTGACCGATTCAAATGACGGGTTGAGCATTTACCGCAGATTACTGAAGGACGCGCCTTCGCATTTGAAGCCGGGCGGTCATCTGATTTGCGAGATGGGTTACATGCAGTCGGAAAGAATCTCGGCTATGGTTAATCATCAGATTTGGGGCGGCGCCAGGCTGCTCGACGATCTGCAAGGGATTCCGCGAACAATCGTTCTACGAAAGCTTTGAAGAGAGAATACGGAACAGACAGAGGAAAGGACGGGGCGGCGCGGCGGCGGGGCGATGAGGCGACATTTCATCGTCGCCTCATCGCCTCGTCGCCCCGTTCTTCTGTCCTTCTGTCCCTCCGTCTTTTCCGTCCGCTCCATGTTCTCCTGCTCCTCACGGTCGTCGCGACCAACGCGTGTCTGCTCAAAGCGAGCAAGCCGAATCTGCCGGCCATCTTTCCGGCGCCTATCGTCGCCAAACGGACGGGCAAACCTCCGATCATCATCATCCCCGGCGTCACGGGCTCAGAGCTGGTTGCTCGAACGACCGGAGTGAAGTTGTGGCCCGACCTTTTTCCGGAAGATAAAGGGGCGCTGGCGCTGCCGATTACGTCTACGACTCTTTCCGAAAATCATGATGACGTTGTCGCGTCGAGTGTCATTGAATCGGCCCAACTCATCAAATTCATGCCCGAAATCGGCGTATACGGGGCGTTGCTCAAGGCTCTGGAAGCTCAGGGCGGTTACCGTCGTGGCGATATTGACGCGCCTCCGCCCGACGGCGACCGTGACACTTATTACCTCTTCGCTTACGACTGGCGTCGCGACAACGTCGAGTCGGCCATCGGCCTGGGGCGGGCGATCCACAGGATCAAGACGCGGCTGCGGTCCCCTGGTCTGCGGTTCGACATCGTGGCCCACAGCATGGGCGGATTCCTGGCGGAATACTATCTGAAGTACGGCATGGTGGACGTGCTCGACCACGCCGGCGCGGCCCCGGTCACCTATGCCGGCGCCACGGACATCGGCCGCATCGTGACCATCGGCACGCCGCACCGCGGCACCATGTCGGCCTTCCGGATCCTGAACAACGGGTTCGCGCGCACCATGTCGCCGCGCGAAATCTTCAGCATGCCGTCGGTGTACCAGCTCCTGCCGGACGACCCGACCGGGCATTTCCTGGACATGCAGGGAAACCCGGTGGCGGTGGATCTCTATGACGCGCGGACCTGGGTCGAGAACCGCTGGGCGATCTGGAGCCGCCGGGGCGCCGAGAGCGGCGAGGCGCCGCCTCCGCAGGCGGAGCGCTTCCTGCAGGCCGCGCTCGACCGCGCCCATGCCTTCCACACGGCACTCCGCAAGGATGCCCCCGGCGACGCCCCCGTGGTGCCCATCCATTTGTTCGGGTCCGACTGCATTCCGACGCTCGACCGCGTGGTCCTGAGCCCGGCGGCGGATGGAGTCGAGATCCTGTTCAACGACGGGACAGAACCGTTCCGTAACGCCCGGGAGCTGGAGAGGCTCATGCTGGCCCCCGGCGACGGAACCGTGACGGCCGACTCGCTCGTGGGGCTGTTCCCGGCGCCGCCCCCCTCATCGACGGCGTCGACGTTCTTCTTCTGCGCGACCCACGGTCTCCTGCCGGCCAACCGCGGCTTCCAGGACAACCTGTTCTACGTCCTTCTGGGACAGGGGGCGCGCAAACCCTCGGTCGTGCCGGCCGCCCAGGGCGGTTAGCGGGTCGACTGGCGACCCGCATCCTTTTTCAAATTCGCAATGACGGAATGGAAACGGCGGGGACTATCCGCGCGGCGCGGTGGACGGCGCAGTCGCGGCGGCAACGGCCACGGACGATGCGCGTGCCGAGATCTTGAGGATCAGCTTGAACAGGAGCGACAGCGCCAGGGCTCCGACACCCAGACCGAACATCACGCACAGGAAAATCACCGCGAACAGGAAGAACATGTCCATAAGACCGCCACCCCTCTGCAGAAATCGGGGGGTGGCGCCTGTCGCCACCCCCTCGTTCGTCTCATTCCAACCGCGAGCGCAAGGCTAATATAGGCGCCCGCGCCCGTCAAGCAAGCCCGCGCGCGCTCGATCAGTTCGACGATTCCTGCCCGCCCTCCGTGATGTTTTCGTCGTCGACCGTGCCGCCCAGGCGCGCCAGGTTCGGCCCGGCGTGGTCCGATCCGCCCGCTTTCACGGCCTTTCCATACGCCTCCTTCGCCTTGTCGGTCTGTCCCGTGCGCTCGTAAGCCATGCCAAGATTGTTCTGGAAGAAGCCGACCGCCGGGTCGAGGCGCACCGCTTCCTCCAGATAAGGCACGGCCTCGGAGAAGCGTCCCTGGCCGATGAGGGCGTACCCGAGGTTGTTCTGCGCGTAGGCGTTCGCGGCGTCCTTCTCGACGGCGGTCTTGAACGCCTCGACCCCTTCGTCCTTGCGGCCGAGGTTCAGGAGGGCCCGACCGCGCACGTTGTGAGCCGGGGAGCTCTCCGGATCGAGAGCGATCGCCTCGTCGGCGACTTCGAGCGCTTCCTCGTACGAGCCGGCGTCGTTCAGCACGCGGCCCAGGTTGACGCGAGCCTTCACCGAGCCCGAGTCGAGCGACGCCGCGGACGTCAGCGACGTGATCGCCTCGTCGAGCGTCCCTTCCTTCCAGAGAGACAGTCCGAGCAGGTAGGCGGGATAGAACCGATCCGGGTGCCCATCCACCTCCGCGCGGAGATAACGAGTGGCCGACGCGTAGTCGCCGTCCTTGAAGAACCCCTCGCCCTTGCCGTAGAGGGTTTCACCCTTCTGCAGCACCAGGTTCTCCGTGACGCCGCCCGGCAACCGACCCTCCGTTCCCGTGATCGGCACCGGGCCGAGGGTGCCCCCCGCCGTCCCTTCCTGCGACGAGGGATTCACCGGAACGCCCGGCTCGGCCGGTCCGAACTTCGCCGGCACGAGTTCGGACGCGCTCCGTCCGTGCCCGGCGTTGCGATCCTTCGACTGCACACCGACGATGACGACCCCCGCGGCAGCGACGACGATCGCCGCTCCGCAACAACCCACGATCCATTGTCCAGTCCTGCTTGTGCTCATGGTGGTTCCTCCTTGCCGGCCACGCATAGCGAGACCGGTGCCAGGCGCTCGCGGGGGGCCGGGCGGATCCCGGCAACGGCGTCAGATCCGGAGACTTGCAGGCGCGGACCCGAGGACGCGCGACGCCCGCGGCCCGTCGGCTGAGCGCTCCGGGGGTGTCCCGCCGACGACAGCCTGCGGCCGGGCGCACACACGTCGTGGAGGGGCTGACACGCGGGGTTGCCCTTAATCGGGCGGAATCGTGATGCCGAGAGCCTTCAGCTTCTTGTAGAGGTGGCTGCGCTCGAGCCCGAGCTCACGGGCGGTCCTGGCCATCTGCCACCGGTTGCGCTCGAGCGCGGTCCTGAGCGCGGCTCGCTCGGCATCTTCGAGAATCTGGCGGAGCGTCGGCGTCACGGAGGCGGGCGCGGGACGCGCCGCCGGCTCCGGAGAACGGGACGACGCCGGAGCGGGTGGTGGCAGGACGGCGCGCGCCTCGTCCTCGACGATCGTCTCCCCCGCCGCAAGCAGCGCCAGGCGCTCGACGAGGTTGCGCAGCTCGCGCACGTTCCCCGGGTAGTCGTGGGCGACGAGCAGGCCGAGCGCGCCGTCCGAGAACCCGCGGGCGCGAGTCGCCCCTTCGCGCCGGGCCAGGTCCAGGAAGTGGGACGCCAGGGCCGGCAGATCCTCGCGCCGGTCGCGCAGGGGCGGCACGGCGATCGGCAGGACGGCGAGCCGGTAGTAAAGGTCCTGGCGGAACGAGCCCGCCGCCATCGCGGCGCGCAGGTCGCGGTTGGTCGCGGCCACGACGCGCGCGTCGACGCGCAGGGGGCGCTCCCCTCCCAGGCGCTCGATGGTCATGGTGTCGAGGGCGCGCAGGAGCTTCGCCTGGAGCGTCGAGGGGATCTCGCCGATTTCGTCCAGGAACAGCGTCCCGCCATTGGCCAGCTCGAACAATCCCGGCTTGTCGATGTCGGCGCCTGTGAATGCTCCCTTGCGGTGTCCGAACAGAATGCTCTCCACAAGCGTCATGGGCATGGTGGTGCAGTTCACCGCGATGTAAGGACGATTGTGGCGCGGGCTTTTTTCGTGGATGGCGCGCGAAAGCAGGTCCTTGCCCGTGCCGCTCTCGCCGCGGATGAGCACCGTCGAATCGGTCGGTGCGACCTTCGCCACGAGGGACAGCGCCGTGGCGAGCGCGCCACTCTGCCCGACGATGGTCAGCGCGCCGGTCCGCAGCGCCTCGACCTCGCGCGTCAGCCGCTCGCGCTCGGCGCGCCCGGAGCGCGTCTCGAGCAGACGCTCGATGCGCACCTGGATCTCGTCCGGATCGACCTGTGGGTCCTT
>Ga0137409_10003664_pt1 | contig 16218 bp, 15 predicted proteins | sample CZODoug1_16funga_FD_122059 | JGI IMG/M metagenome (GOLD analysis project Ga0137409, IMG submission 122059) | Vadose zone soil fungal communities from Angelo Coast Range Reserve, California, USA - CZODoug1_16fungal (Hybrid Assembly) | ecosystem: Environmental > Terrestrial > Soil > Vadose zone... | reverse complement strand
GCCGACGGTGTTTACGAAGAACCGCGATCGGCTGCCGCAGCACGCCGTCGCCCACAGCTTCTTCCAGCGCGTGATCGCCCGTGCGGCTGATCTGATGTCGGACGAACACTTCACCGTCGACGGCACGCAACTCGAGGCATGGGCGAGTCAGAAGAGTTTCCAACGAAAAGACGGCGACACCGATGGCGACCCGACGCCCGGTTGTATCGGAAGTCGAACAACGCGGAGGCGCGCCTGGCGTATCTGGGCCACCTGCTGATGGAGAATCGTCACGGGCTGATCGTCGATGCGTAGGCCACCATGGCCGACGGGTTTGCCGAACGGGAGGCCGCGACGACGATGCTCAGCACCCATTGGCGATTTGCGTCTCGGCGGCACCGAAGGGTCGGGGCGGACAAAGCGTATGACACGGCCGACTTCGTCGACCAGGTGCGCGAGCTCGACATGACGCCACATGTCGCGCAGAACGACACGCGCCGCGGCGGGAGCGCGATCGATGGCCGCACGACGCGACATGCGGGGTACGCGATCAGTCAGAATGCGCGGCCCCGCATTGAGCGCGCGTTTGGGTGGCTCAAGACCATCGCCGGCCTGCGGAAGGTAAAGCTGCGCGGCCTCGCGACGGTGGATGCACTCTTCGTGTTCGCCAGCGCTGCGTTCAACATCAAACGGATCGTCACGTTGCGCGCGGCGGTCGCCTGAGACGCGACGCCTGACAGGCTCGCCACGGTTTGAGCCTGTCCAGCCCGCACAAAGGGACGCCGACCGTTCTGCGTCACGACGCTTTGCCCGAATGCGCGACAGAGATAGTGCGTATAGTCATCCGTTTTTCAGCGACTTCCTAACTATCTAGCTTCAAGGAACTCGAGCAGGGCGCTCACGTCCGCATCCCCCAGACGGAGATTGGGCATGATCACCTGGTCATACTTTGCGAACAGGGCCGTGGCGATGGGGTCTTTCTCCGCTAGCACCTTGTCCGGTACTGCGATGAAGCGCTTGAGCCACTCCGGATCCCGGACGTTGCTCACGCCCAGCAAATCGGGACCGATCTGGTCGCCGTGGCCAATACTGTGGCAGGCGGCGCAATGGGTCGCGAAGAGGTACTGCCCCTTGTTGTCCAGAGAGAGTACGGGCGCCTCGGCGAAACTTTTCCCCACTTTCGCGGTTTTCCAACTGTTGAGCCAGTCGCCGATCACGACGGCAAGGCGGCGCGGGTTGTCCAACGCGGTGTTGCGGATCCATTGGCCGGTCGACTCATTGCCGAGCAGCACCGCGGGCATGTGGCCGTCCCGGTCAACTGGGTCGGAGTACAACCCCAGTCTCTTGCTGATCAATTCGATGTCCTGATTGTTGCCAGTGAGAAAGAGCCAGCCGGGTCCGACACGATACTTCTCGGCGTACGCCTTGAGCTGCGCCGGCGTGTCTCGCCAGGGATCGATGCTGATGGAGTAGAAAAAAATATCCCTTCCGACGCGGTCGCCCAGCATGCGCTGCACCTGCGCAAGCCGCGCGGTCTCGAGCGGGCACGAGTCCAGGCATTGAGTGTAGAAGAGGTCGATCACTACAATCTTGCCCTTGAGCAGATCGTCGTAGAAACGAACCTTCGCGCCGTCCTGCGTGATCAATTCGACATTGGAGAAGTACTCCGCGCCCTTCCGGCTGTAGCCTGCCGCTGACGCGGACCGCGCGGATCGAAGGGCTACAGCGGCTATCAATAAGGCCGCGACTCCCGCAAGAATCGAAATCTTTTGTCGCATCGTTCATCCCCTTCTCATTCGAATCGCGGATCAGGCCGGCGAGTCATCCGCCACGACGACTCGTCAGCCCGTGGTACCCGGAAACAACCGATCACAAGGCTGTCGGGAGGATGTCGTCCGGATTGATGAACGTCACGCCCTGCGGTGTGGCGATTGGCGTGGGAAGGGGGCTCAGGAACGGGGCACCCCCCGCGTTGATTTCCCACCGCAGCAACATGGCATTGTCCTCGTGCGTGAGGTTATGACAGTGCTCCAGGAACATGCCGCCCCAGTCGCGGAACTGCAAGCTGATCTTGAGTTCTCCGCCAGGGTGGAGGCGATAGACGTCTTTGCGTCCTCGCTCCGCCGGCAGCACGTTGGCGGCGGATCCATCGCGCTCAAGAATCAGCCCTTCTTCGAAGTGAATATGGATCGGGTGATCCCAGCCACCGCCACCGTTCCTCAGCGTCCAGATCTCGCGGGTACCCAGTCGCGGCGCCGCCGAGACCCGGCCATAATCGGCCGCGAGCGTTGCCCCGTTATCCGTCCGGATGCCCCAAGGACCGGTAAACGAGGTGATAGGGTCGGAGCTCGTCTGCCCCGCGCCGCGTCCGAACTCGAAGACTCGCTCCCGGGCCACGGGAACGCTCGCGTGGTCCGGATTCGGGATCAGCGTGTCGAGCACTTGGCTCACATCGGGCGTGGCTGGATCCCGGACGATGCGGAACTCCAGGAATCGGCCGACCCCGGGATCAGCAGACCGGCCGGACAGGGCCTGGGCCAGCGTGAGGTCCTTCGACGGCAGCCGGCCGTCCTGGTGCTCGGCGAGGTTCACCATCCAGACTCTGTCCTCGATGCTGTAACGGGAGAAGTCAATGACGATGTCGTAGCGCTCCGCGATGCCCAGTTCGTCAGTCGCACTAAGAGGCACCGTGTGAGGCAGCAGATTGCCGTCATTGCCGATCTGGATCATGGAGGAGCCGTCGCTCAGCGCGAACTTGAAGAAGCGCGAGACAGCGGCGTTGAGAATCCGGAAGCGATACTTTCTGCGCTCGACCTCGAAGAACGGCTTGTAGGCGAGGTTCACACATACCGCGTCGCCCAGAAATCCGTCAAAGTTGAAGATGTCGAACACCAGTTGCCCGTCCTGGTCCCAGGCTTTGTCGTTCACCACGAGGTTGACGTCGTAGTCGAGGTTCGCAAAGTCGTTCGTGGTGCCGCTGGGCAGTCGGAGGTTGACTCCGTCGTTGATCCCCTCGTTGCCACGATCGAGCGCGCTGTAGAGATTGAACATCCCGAAGTTGCCCTTGTACACGTTCTGGTTCGTAAAACTGAACATGTGGTCGTGGAACCAGTGGCTGCTCATCGTCTCGTGCCAGTCGCCCGGGACTCTGGTGATACCGCCGCTGCCGTCGGGGCTCCCGGCCCTGGGATCTCTGGCGTCAACGTTGATGGTGTCGCGTCCCGCGAGCACGATCGGCCAGTGGTAGTCATAGAACTGGCCCGGAAAGAAGAAGGCGCCGCTGAATCCGTCGTTCTCGGCCCCATGGTGCCCGTTATGTTCGTGTGTCGAGATCGTGTGCCGCCCGAAGCCGCCGTTCTGAGTGACGTCGACAGGCAGACCATTCTGGTGGCGGAAGAGAATGGGCTCCCCGTAGCGGCCAATAACGAGATTGGGTGGAAGCGTCCCATTAAACGTCCACAACGACAGGGGCCCTTGGTCCGGCAGGGCCGGGTGGAGACGCGGGCGAATTGGAGACGCCGCGCTGATGCCCGAGTTGAGGCTCGACGGAACCGTCGGATTGTAAGTGGTGTTGACCCTCGCCCCCAGCTGCGTCACTTCGACAGCCACTGCGGGGGGAAACGCCTTGAACCGCTGGTGTGCCCACACGTCTCCCGGGGGCCGACCCTCGATCGGTCCAAAGCCGCCACCGAGCGCCGGGTCGACGGCCCGCTGGGTCTGGTTGGACCGCGCCGTCGGGAAGGGATTCAGCGAGGAAACCGGGTTTCGCGGCAGCACGTTGAAGCGGGGCATGGGCTGCGTGAATGGTTGGACGCCAAAGAGCGGGCTGAGTGGCGCACCGGTGGGAATGTTGCTGCCGGTTACCGAGCGGGCGCTGCCGACGAACGGGTTCAAACCGCCGATGGGCGCCAACAAGCCCGCCGTGGTGAAGAGGCCCCATTTGAGGAGATCACGTCGGGACACTTGGCCGTGCGAGAGGGCTTTCACGATCTCCGCTCGGTTCTTTCGAGCGTTCTCTGCTTCCCTTAATCGCGCTTGGGACGCTGTCCGTGGAAGATACATCACAGTTGTGCACTCCTTCGATTGATGATCGCGGATGACCGCAGTCGTTACTTCGACAAATCTCGACGCTCAACTTCTTTCCGGTTGAGTCTTGTCAACGGGTGTGACAGTAGCAGCCTCCAGTACTCTGACGGAGGCTGCCGGGTGCTATCTCAGGCTGACGATTGGACAGTTGACAATGAACCCAGTCGCGGTCAACGGGCCGCCATCGGGCGCCGTGAGCTGACCCTGTTGAGCCAAGCCCTGCGCCGTGCCGACGTCGGTCTGACGCACGTTCTGGCCGGCGGCCACGATCTGATCAGTCCACTTGGCGAGGTTGACATCCCACATCGGGCTGTACCGTCCCTGTGAGGGATTCCAGCGCAGTAAATTCAGCGGATCCAGGCCGTCCAGAATGGCCGAATTGAGCCCCTGCCGCTGTGGGTTGTTCGCGCCGGTCTGGCCGTTGACGAAGGCAACGAGCGTTGCCCGCGAGGACGCCGTGCTGTCATCGTTCACGGTCGGCAACGCGTCCAGGGCAGGCGCCAAGGTGACGTCTTCTAACGTGGCCGCCACGGGATTTGACGCATCAAAGGACATGTATTTGACCGGATCGCCGCCTTGAAACCCGTCGGTTTGGCGATAGGTGACGGTATTCCTGATCAAATCGATGCTGATCGCCTTGTCTGCCTTACCGGTGCCGTTCGCAATGTGAGGAGCATTGACGATGACCCCATTCGGCATTTGGATCAGCGGGCTGTATCCAGCCTCGCCGACGGCACCTGGTTGCGCCGACGCGGGCGGAAATCCTTGCGGCCCTGGCGTGAGTTGCCGGATACGTGAGAAGTCGACCGAGGCGGGAAAATCAACCACGCCATTGACGATGGTCACGTTCTGGACACCATTGCTCCCCGCAGCGTTCGCCAGCTTTTGCGACCTATTGAGCCCGAACTGCTGGGAGAAGGTTCCGTCAGATGAATCAGTCATGACGTAATACACGGTCTGGCCGCGGCTGGTTCCACGATACAGTGGGAGCGTGGCCGTGCCGTTCGGGTTCTGCACCGCGCTCTGGATGAACAGCGTATGTCCGCCCCTCGCAAGAAGCAGTTTGGAAGCGGAAACAGTCATTGTCAGGGCCACCGCCGAAAAAGCGACAAACGTCTTGAGCTTCATGTGAACTTTTCTCCTGGGAGTCATTAGAGTGTTAGACCAAGCCTCAGCAAAGAGGCACTCATCGGGACGCGCGCTAGGACTTCCCTTCCTCGATTGCAGTGCGATCGTTCCTCCCTCCTTCTCCTCTTCATCTGTGCGCTGGCTCTGTCTCCTGAGTCGTGGCGAGCGTCGCACGCCCACTTGATGTCGAACCAAGATGTCTGCGGCAGCCTGAAATATTCCTGGTAGGTGTGAAAACGGTCGGCCGACCGTGAGAAGCCGGGGTCACCCCTGATAGAGCTTGGGATTGAAAAACGGAGCCAGCGCGGCAGCGACAATTAAATACCCACCGGCCATCTGTTTATTCCCTCGACCGCTTGCGTGACCGCGCAGCCTGCCCGGCCATCCCGACCGACCAGCGTCGCTCGCACGACGTACAGTCCGCCCCGCAGATCGCGAAGCTCCGTGGTCGTGGTCCGCGGTGGCCGTAGCTACCGACGAATTCATCACGCCCGCGCGCGCACAGGCCAGCGCGCTTGGGCGGCCCGGCTTCGAAGCGGTTTACGTTCCGCATCCGATCCAGGACCAGACTGCGGAGCAGATCGCCGCCCGCGCTGACGCAGTGACGGCGGAGATTGTGCGGCGATTAACCGGCGCGTGAGCCGTGAACGTCAAAAGGCTCTTGCCTTGTTCGGTCAGCATTCTCACTTCTCGACGGACGTCGGCCCATTTGATCGGCAAGGTCACGATCGTGCCGCTGGCTTCAGCGGCCAACACCAATTGCAGCGCCTTCGTCACGACTTCTCGCTGAAGCGCGGCATGAAAGGGCACGCCGAAGTGCGCCACCATGCCGATGACGGATCGCGCCATCTGCGACGGGGCGGGCGCGTCTTCGTGCGCAGACACTTCATGAGCGCGATCGGGGATCGTTGGGGCGGAGCCGTGGTTGTCTATCGGCCTCGAAGGTGGCCTTGATCCGTGGCCAACCGAAAGCGTCCGCTACGTGCTCAAGACGTGGGCGGCGGCGGCGGATGGCACAGGCTGGGGCGTTGGTGGAGGCGGAGCGATTCTGCTGCCAGACGATGTCACCCGCCGAGTGCTGGACGGTCACGAACGGGGGGACGTGATCGATCAGGTCGCACGCGCCGCTGTCCGTGGGACGCGCGGAGCCTGGTGCGTCCTCTCACCGGATCTGATCGGCCGCCAAGACTCCTTCCGTTGAGCGATTCTTGCCGCGCTCGCGCCATTCTGCAATCCCACACTATACTGGGGCTCATCTCCGGTCTGACAGATTTCCTCCCTTCTCCACACCACTGGAATATTTCGCGCGTCAGCGAACATCTACCTCACGGCAGCGTCGGCGATCTCGGTACGAGCCCGTCCGAGACGCGGGAGCTTCTTGACCGAGAGGGAAACGCGCATGTCTACACGCACGGCGACCCTGATCGCCCAGTCCAACGAGAGAGGCCTTCAACTTGCCAACACGCTCCCAGCCGATCTCCTCGCCGTCTTCGACCGCAACGCGGACGCGTTAGCCGCAACCGACTTCACCCACCGTGCCGTCGCCGTGGGTCAGGCCGCCCCGCCGTTCAGTTTGCCAAGTGCGACAGGCTCGGTCGTCAGTCTCGACACCCTCTTGGCAGAAGGCCCCATCGTGCTGACCTTTTACCGTGGCGCATGGTGCCCGTTTTGTGATCTCCAACTACGCGCGTATCAGGCGATTCTCCCGGCGATCCTGGCTCGCGGCGCTCGGTTGGTTGCCGTCTCTCCACAGACCCCAGACAATTCCCTAACCACGGCCGAGAAACGGCACCTCACGTTCACGGTCCTCAGCGATCTCGGCAACGTCGTCGCCGATCGGTATGGCCTGACGTTCACGGTCGACGTCGCTGTACGCGACGCGCAAGCCGCCTTGGGATTGGATTTGGAGGCCTACAACGGCGACGCGAGCTACCGAATGCCAGTCACCGCCACCTATGTCATCGGCCGTGACGGCATGATCGCGTTCGCGTGTGTGTCCGGCGACTACCGTGAACGCGCCGAGCCGTCCGATATTCTCGCGGCGCTGGACAAGTTGTGAGTAGACGCCTCGGCGATAGCGTGCGGTGCACCGCCGCGCTCGCGTGGACGGTGCTCTGCCTCAGCGCAGCGGACGCGTCGGCTCAGAGTCGCTTCGATGTCGGCTTACTTCTGGGTTCGACGACGGCGACAGACGAGGGGACGGTTCTCCAATTCGATCGGGGCACCACCTACCAAGCGACATTCGCCTGGCGTGTCTGGAGGACCAAGGCAGCGACCCTCTCTATCGAAGTGCCCTTCATTGCGTCACCGGCGTTTACGGTCGTCACTCCCGGCGCCTCGTTGCCTCTGGAATACGCATCGCTGTATCTGACGCCCGGCGCTCGCGTCACCCTTTTGCCAAGCGCGCCGATTTCGGTGTTTGGCGCCATCGGCGCCGGGTACGCGCGGTACTCCGAATCGAGACTGAAGGTCGACCGCAGCCCGAATCTCAACCAACGTGACACGAACGCCGACGCACTCGAGTTTGGAGCCGGCGTAGAGGTGCGCGGCTTCGGCTGGCTGGGTTTTCGCGGCGAGCTGCGCGAAGTGTACACCGGCGCTCGGAACTTCTCGATTCACACGCCGGCGCCGCGGGTCCACAATGTCATCGGGTCCGGGGGCCTCGTGGTCCGCTTTTGAGTCGACTCAGGTCACTCCAGTCGTCGTTGACCGCTACGAACCCGCCCGGGCAGCGGACGTAAGGAACGGTCGCGCCCCAGGGCCAGCTAGGTGCCCCTCTTGAACGCCACGATCATCCAACCGGCTTTGGTGTCGAGCACAATGACGAGAAAGTCCTTCCTGTGCCCGATGATACCCGCCGGCCCTCAATTTATTCCGACGGAACGGGCTCCTCAGGATCCTTATGGACCAGACGGCGTATCGACCGATACCGCTCTCATTCGACCAGCTCGCCCCACGCGAACAGACCGCGAACTTAGAGGCCTTCGGCCGACGCATGGCCCGCCGCCGCACGGTTCGCCACTATTCGTCAGAGGAGGTGCCTCAGGCGCTGATCGACGGCGCGATCGCGGTAGCCGGCACAGCCCCATCCGGGGCGAATCTGCAGCCCTGGCGATTCGTCCTCGTCCGGGACCCCGACGTCAAACGGCAGATTCGCCATGCCGCCGAACAGGAAGAACGAGAGTTCTACGAGACGCGCGCGCCAGAGGAGTGGCTCGCGGCGCTCGCCCCGCTCGGCACCGACTGGCAGAAGCCGTTCCTCGAGACCGCGCCGTGCCTCATCGTCGTATTCCGGATCGACTACACCATCACCGCGGACGCAGACGGTCGCGAACATCAGACCAAGCACTACTACGTCGCCGAGTCGGTCGGCATTGCGTGCGGGTTCCTGCTCGCCGCGCTGCACCTTGCCGGATTAGCGACATTGACGCACACACCGAGTCCGATGGGCTTCCTCTCAGCGATACTCGATCGCCCGAGGAATGAGCGTCCGTTTCTGCTGATTCCAGTTGGCTATCCGTCCGCCGACGCAGTCGTGCCGACGATTACCAAGAAGGGTCTCGACTCGATACGATTGGACGTGTAGCGAGGACTGACAGGCGTCGTGAACTCACCGGATGCCGACGTCGAAGAGTCGCCTGCGACGGAATATTGCACCGGGTCGACGACATGATACCCGCGGGGCGAAGTGGGATCGTCGCGCGACGGCGCGGTCGGAGGCCAAGACAGGCGCCATGAATGGGGTTTTCATCGAGGCAGAACGCGATGGAATGCCGGGCGGTTCGCGAACTGGCCGATTCGTTTGTCGGCGACGAACTCCTGGTCGAACGAATCATCACATTCTTCGGCATCCTGCGACCTGTCCGATCTGCCGGGACGATGTGGCGACGCGCGTGGCGCACGGCCGTACGGCAGGTTTTGACTGTGCGTTGGAGCTCGAGCCCAGCTCCGAATTCGTGGTCCGGTTGAGACGGATGCTCGGGCCGCCGCGCCTCGTGGCTCGTCCTTGGCGTCGGTTGCCGTTGAGCACCTGATGCAAGTTCCAGGCAGTGCGGTCATCGATCACCATGGAGGAGCAAGAGATGACGGAGTCCAGAGGGCCTGTGGCGTTGATTGTGGGCGGATCGTCTGGCATGGGTCGCGAGGTGGCCCGGCAGCTTCTGGCTCGGGGTCTGACGGTGCGTCTGCTTGCGAGAAATGCCCAGAAACTGAGAACGGCTTGCGACGAACTGTCGGTGCTTGGCCCCGTGGAGACGGCCGAGGTCGACCTGCGGGATGAAGAGGGCGTCACGAAACACATTTCGATGCTGGACGCCGAGCCCCGTCACATCAAGTTCCTCGCCAACGCCGCGGGCTCGTTCAAGCCGACGGCCTTCCTGGACCATACGAAGGCCGACTATGACAAATACGCCGTCTTGAATCGCAGCTTTTTCTTCATCACGCAGGCGGTTGCTCGCAACATGAAGCGGCACGGCGGCGGCTCGATCGTGAACATCGGCTCGATGTGGGCGAAGCAAGCGGTCAAGGCGACGCCCTCGTCGGCGTACTCGATGGCCAAGGCGGGTCTCCACTCGCTGACGCAACATCTGGCCATGGAACTGGCCGACTACGGGATCCGCATCAATGCCGTTTCACCGGCCGTGGTCGTGACCCCCATCTTCGAAGAGTTCATCGAACCGGCGCGCGTCGAAGAGACGCTCCAGGGTTTCAACGGCTTTCATCCGATTGGGCGTGTCGGCCGAGCCGTCGACGTAGCCAACGTGGTCGACCTGCTGCTATCCGACCAGGCCGGATGGGTCACAGGTGTGGTGTGGGACGTCGATGGTGGCGTGATGGCGGGGCGCAACTGACCGACCGCCCGACGGTGCGGCTGGCATCGCCCGGGTGGGTCTGGGCTGTCGAACGCGGGTTGTCAGCGTTACCGCTCGGCGGCAAACGCCGGATCGATGGTCGTTGGCGACAGGTGATCGAGATAGTTGCTGATGGTCTTCAACGCGACGCCCAGGAGTAACTCCATAATCTGCTCTGTCCTGTAGCCGGCGGCAAGAAAGGCCGCGACGGTCTCCCGACCGGCATAACCCCGCTTCTGGACGATTTCACGCGTCAACGCGATCAGCGCATCATGCCGGATGTTACCGGTGGGTCGGTGATCGCGAACGGCGGCGACCTCCTCCGCCGGGACGTTCAGCACCGCTTTCAGCATCATCGAATGGGCGGCGGTGCAATACGGGCAGACATTCTCCAGACTCGCGGCGAGCAGAATCAGCTGGCGCTCCACAGTCGTGAACGTCTTCGCGAATTCGGCGTCGAGCGCCAGATATCCCTTCAGCACGGCCGGAGCGTTCGCAAATGTGGCCATCAAGTTCGGCACGAAGCCGAAGGTCTTGCGGATCTGCTCGAGCACCGGTTTCGCATCATCGGGCGCGGTGCCGATCGTCAATGGGTGGAACAAGGCGGTCTCGCTGGGGCTCGTCACGGGTTCACCATCCTTTGGCTGTATCAACGACCGGTGATCGGTCGGAGGACGACGTACGTCGGCAAGCCGACGGCGCCAAAACGCTTCATCACATCCTTCGCTGGCGACGCATCGGGCTGTTCGGCTTGATACTTGATCTTCACGTAGCCGGCCAGAGCCGACCTGACGTCGGCATTCGCCAGCGTCGTCCGATCCATCACGAGGCAGTTCTTGCACCAGGTCGCCCACATGTCGATCAGCACCGGCTTGTGCCCACGGCGCGCCGCCGCCAGTCCGGCGGCGAGCGAGGGCGTCCATCCGTTTTTCAGCTGTGCCTCCGCACTCGACGTCACGACTGCCGGATCGACCCACCGACTCGCGAAGAGGTCGTAGGCGACGTACCCGTAATACGCCGCCGTAACGAGGATTAGGACGCCGACCGCTTGCTTGATGCGCACCATCCAGAGTCCCGGCTTTGGCAGGGCGGCGAGACCTGCGCCTGCGGCCGGCCAGGGCGCGGCCATGCCGATCCCGAGGCAGAAGTGCAACGCCAGAGCCAGCGGGGTTCCCGTCGCGTACAGATTGCTCGAGAAGAGCACGACCTGAATGACCACTGGCGCGACGCACGCGCCCGCGAGCAATGCGGCGACGGCGCCCATCGAAAAGGCGAGCAGGAAGGAGCCCCGGCCGTTTTCGTTCACGCGAAAACCGCTCCCAAGGCTTGAGAAGTCGATCGCGATCAGATCGAACATCGCGAGACCGAGCACTACAAACAGCGCGGCAATGCCGACATTGAACCAAGGCGACGCGTTGATCGTGCCGAACGTGCCCGCGGTGAGGATGACGACCAATCCGAGCACGCCGTAGACAATCGCCATCGCACCGCCATAGGCCGTCCCTAGCAGAAAACCGCGACCGCGCGAGCTCGCCTGCGCGCCCGCGCCGATAATCGCGAGATTGATCGGGATCATCGGCAAGACACATGGCGTGAGATTGAGGGCAAATCCGCCGATCAGCACGATCAGAGAATGGCGAGCGGACCCCGTCCCTCAAACATCCCGCGCGCCTTCACGCCCCGTTCAGCATTGTGAATGAACGTCACGAATTCCGCGGAGGTGCTGTAGCCCGTCGTTCCCAGCACCGTGAAATCGTCGAGTGTGGCGACGCCGACATCCTCGGCCAGCGCCGGGGTGGCTGCCGACGCCAGCGACGGCGCCGCGAAGGGGGACTCGCCATGGCCGAACGCGATCTGCTGAAAGATCTCGTCGCCGCGGCCGTCCGTCGTCTTACTCGCCGGTACGACGGCGACCGTCCACTGCAGATCGGCCGTCGACGGTGGATAGCACAGGTTCATGTCGCACGCCTGGTAGCGGAGGTGCGCCGCGATTGGGAGCGCGCCGACTGCGACAGACGAGGCAAGGGTGGCCTGGACGCCAATGGCAAACTCCCGCTCGAAGACGGCGAGCGGCTGATCGAGACCGGCTTGCTTAAGCTCAGTCGCACGCGGAAACACGATTTCGTCGATGCGCACGCCGACCGGCGCATCGATCGTCAGCGCGGTGGGGATCAGCGACGAATCGCGCGGCATGTTCGATTGCGTATGCACACCCTCCGGTAGCGCGACCTTCAACGCGAGCCGAACGGGCCCTCCCGCATGCGCCGCGGATGACTCGACCAGGGACATGATCGCAGCCTGGGGCCGTCGGGCCTGTGCGTAAGCGAGCTCGCCGACGACGAGCAGCGCGGCGACTGTCGCGCCGACGAGTGCCGAAATACGAGGTGCCATCGCTCGATCAGATCTGGCTGCGTTAGTCGCCGAGCGCGGCCAGGGCCCTCATCACGTCTGTCGCCGCGGCGCGCCCGTCGTGCGCCTTGCTGATCTGCGCGAACCGAACGGTCGACGTCTTGTCGATCACGAACGTCGAGGGATACGACGTCTCCTTCGGTGCGTCCCAGCGCAGGCCGTAGGCCAGCGTGAAGACGTAGTCGGGGTCGACCAGGAAGCGGAAATTCGACGGCATATCCTTGTTGGCCGTGAACTCCGCCGCGCGCTGCTTCACCTGGTCGGCCGGACCGGGATACACGAAAATGACGCGGGCCCCGGTGGCTTCAATATCCTTCGCGTGTCCCAGGAAGTCGCCGAATTGCCGCGTGCAGAATGGGCACTGATAGCCTGGCCACCCGCGGAGCATCACCAGGACGACCGGGCCGTGGGCGAGCTCGGTCGAGAGCTTGACCTGACTGCCATCCAGAGCGGCCAAGGTGAAGTCCGACGCCTTGTCGCCGACCTTCGGCGTGAGGCCCGCGGCGAGCACGAGCGACCCTCGGCCGACAAGGAGGGCCAGCAACGCCGCGGCGCTCAAGATGGCGATGCGTCGCGTCAAATACCGAAGTCTGTTATTCATGATCTTCACCGAAGTGCTCCTGTTTGTGTGCGTGTAGGGTTCAGAGAGCGGATTGAATGACCTTCTCGATTGTGTCCAAATTGATCGGGCCCGAGACGCGTCGAAGCTCTCGACCGTCCTTGCCCAGCAGCACCGTCATCGGGAAGCCGCCGACTCCGCCGAACCGATCGGCGACGGCATCCGTACCGATGAGGACGGGTAGTTCACGGACTGACGTCCTGCGCCCAGTGGGAAGCGCTCCGTGCGGATCCATGGCGCGACGACGTTCCTGCCATCGTCGTCCATCGCGACGCCGAGGACGACAAAGCCGCGGGCTCCGTACTTCGCTTGCAGCTTCATTAGATCCGGGATCTCGGTCCGGCACGGCGCACACCACGTCGCCCAGAAGTTCACGAGCACGACTTGGCCACGGTAGTGGCCCAGAACGACCTGGTGACCCTCGAGGTCGGGCAGCGTGAAGTCTGGAGCCGTTGGTCGGCGGCCGACAGCGAAGCCGCTGATCGCCAACGTGATGATGACCACGAGTTGCAGGCGTCGCACACGATAGAGATATCGAAGGCGCGAGTATTTATTCCAGGCCGTCGAAACGACGCGTCAATGAAGGCCGGACGCTGTCTGGCGCCGCAGTCATCAGCCGGGAATAAACCGTGCGGTCTAGGACATTATCGTTGTAGACACGCCCAGACCCGACTTTGATGGCACAGAAGTTAGCACCGGCCGCCGACGATCACGTCTGGACCGCCTTCGAGGCGGAAGCATTGCCTCACGTCGATCGGCTGTTTCATTTGGCGTTGTGGTTCGAGCGGAATCGAGCGGAAGCGGAGGATCTCGTGCAGGAAACGATGATTCAGGCGCTCCAGTCGTTTCACCGATTTCAGCCGGGTACCAATTGCCGCGCCTGGCTCGTGACGATTCTGCAGCACGTGCGCAGCAATCGGCGGCGAGCGCATCAGCGGTCGCCGGTGGTGGAGGATCCGGAAGATCGGATTGCTCATGCGACCGCCTTCGTACCGCCGGTGCCTCAAGACTTGACGGATGAAGACGTACTGCGCGCCCTGGGTGGGATCCCCGTCAAGTTCCAGGAAGTGATCGTCCTCTGCGACGTGGAGGAGATGACGTACAAAGAAATTGCGGAAGCGCTCGCGGTACCGCTCGGAACGGTGATGTCGCGCCTGCACCGTGGCCGCGCGTTGCTTCGCCATGAGTTGGGTAGCTCGGCGGTTCGGTGCGGCCGCCGCGGCAGTGAAACCTGAGACCTGATATGGAATGCCAGGATGTCCGAGAAATGGCCGATTCGTATGTGGTGGACGAACTCCTCACCGAGACGAATCATGAGATTCTGCGCCACTTGGAGATGTGTCCGAGGTGCCGGGCCGATATTGCCGGCCGGCGCGCCCTGCGGGTGGCCGTGCGACACGCATTTCACCGCGCGCAGGAGCTGGCGCCGACCACGGAATTCACGACGCAGTTGCGCGCGACACTCCAACACGCGGCGACTACGACCGAGGCGCGTCGCGGGTTCAGATTGTCGGGATGGTTCGCCCTTGCCGCCACCGTACTACTCGCCGTCACACTCGGTTTCGCCTATCGTGGTCGCGAATGGGTAACGGCGACGGCCGCTCTGGCTCGGGCCGCGGTGGGCGACCACCGCTACTGCGCGCTGAAGTTTCAGCTGGCCGAACGGCCGATTCCCCTTGAAGATGCCGCGCAGCGATATGGCGCCATGTATCGTGTTGTCGAGACCGCGCCGCCGGACGACGTGTCAACCATTGGCAGGGCCGCCCATGTGCTCGAGCGGCACGCGTGCGTGTACGACGGCCGACGGTTCGCACACGTTGTCCTCGACTATGGCGGTTCGCGTGTCTCGCTGCTCGTCACGGCAAGTCCTGAGGGTATTCCGATTGCCGTCCCCAATGCGGCGCGCGTCGCGCGGCACGACGCTCGGATTGACTCTATGTCCGTCGTGTCTGTGCGGACGGATCGCTACACGATCTTCCTTGTCGGAGACCTCGATCAGGCGGAGCTGGCGCGTCTGGCCAACGCGGTCGCGGAGCCTCTCGCCCGCCAACTCGTCGCCGTGTAACGGCAGAAAAACATCATGTTGATCAAACCCGCAGCCGACCTCCGAAGCTCCGATATCACCGATAAGAACGTATATCTCAATCGTCGGGAGTTTCTCGGTGCGACGGCGGCGACGACCGCCGCCGTGGTTGCCGGCGTCCTCGGCAGCGAAGCGTTCGTGCGTGCCGCGACGCCGGCGCCGCACGGGCGCAAGCTGGAGAACGTCAAGAAGACTCCGTTCGGCGCCGACGAAAAGCCGAACAAGTGGGAAGACATCACCACCTACAACAACTACTACGAGTTCGGCATCGACAAGGACTCGCCGTCGATGTTTGCGCGGAACCTCAAGACCGAGCCGTGGACGGTCGCGGTCGATGGCGACTGCGCGAAAAAAGGGAACATGCCGCTCGAGGACATCCTCAAGGGGCAGGCGCTCGAGGAGCGGATCTACCGTCACCGCTGCGTCGAAGCCTGGTCGATGGTGATCCCCTGGGTGGGGTTTCCGCTCGCCGACTTCATCGCGCGATGCGAGCCGACGTCAAAAGCGAAGTTCGTGCAGTTCTTCACGCTGAATGATCCGATGCAGATGCCCGGACTGCGTTCAAACATTCTCGACTGGCCATACACCGAAGGGTTGCGGATGGACGAAGCGATGCATCCGCTGGCGATCCTGGCGGTGGGCCTCTACGGCAAAGTGCTGCCGAACCAGAACGGCGCACCGATTCGATTGGTGGTGCCCTGGAAATACGGCTTCAAGGGCATCAAATCGATCGTCGAGATCGGTTTCACGGAGCGCGAGCCACCCTGCACTTGGAATCGCGCCGCACCGAGCGAGTACGGCTTTTACGCCAACGTCAATCCGCGAGTGGACCACCCGCGCTGGAGCCAGGCCAGCGAGCGCCGCCTGGACGGTTCGTTCGTCGGAAAGAAAATTTCGACGCTGATGTTCAACGGATACGGCGACCAGGTCGCCAGCCTGTATAACGGCATGGATCTGCGAAAGAATTACTGATAAAGACTGACTGTCGCGGACCGCGCACCTTGCAGTCCGTTACAAACAAGATGGCATCCTTCTCCCGCCTCATTAAGTGGATCAAGATCCCG
>Ga0137409_10003663_pt1 | contig 16220 bp, 16 predicted proteins | sample CZODoug1_16funga_FD_122059 | JGI IMG/M metagenome (GOLD analysis project Ga0137409, IMG submission 122059) | Vadose zone soil fungal communities from Angelo Coast Range Reserve, California, USA - CZODoug1_16fungal (Hybrid Assembly) | ecosystem: Environmental > Terrestrial > Soil > Vadose zone... | reverse complement strand
ACCGTCGCGAGAACCGGCCGCTCGATGAAAATGTCGGTGAATTTCCTCATCCGGACCCCCTATTGGTCCTTGGGTTTCGGCGCCGGCTCGTTCGTCGGCTGGATGGAGTTGTTGACGACCACCGGAAAGCCCGAGCGCAGCTTGATCTGCCCGGCGGTGACCACCGTATCCCCCTCCTTGATGCCCGAGAGGATCGCGACCTGATCGCCGCGCGCCTCGCCGGTCGTGACGAACTTCTGCTGCGCGAGGAGCGCAGGCTTGTCGTCCTTCCCCTTGCTCTCCTCCACAACGAACACGGTGTCGCCGAAGGGATTGTAGGAGACCGCAGTCTGCGGGAGCGTGAGAAAACGCTGCGGGCCGCCCGAGGCGATCACCACGGTGGCGAACATCCCGGGAAGCAGGCTGCGCTTCGCATTGCGCACGGTGGCGCGCACCTGCACGTTGCGGGTCGCAGGATCCACCTTGGGATCGATCGAGCTCACCTCGCCGGGAAACTGCTGGCCCTGGAATGCGTCGGTTTTCAGCACGATCTTCTGTCCGAGCGCGATCCGGCCGAGCGATTTTTGCGGCGCGAAGAAGTCGACGTACACGGGGTCGAGCGCCTGGAGCGTCACCAGCTTCGTCCCGGCATTGACGTATTGTCCGACGTCCACGGCGCGGATGCCCAGCCGCCCGGCGAAGGGCGCGCGCACCAGTTTCTTGGCGACGAGCGCCCGCTGCTCGGCAACCTGCGCTTTCGCGCTCTTCAGGTTGGCGGCGTCGGCGTCGACGACGGCCTGGCTCACCGCCTGGATCGCCAGTTGCTTCTGATCGCGGTCGTAGTTCGCCTCGGCGAGCTCGACCGCCGCCATGAGCGACTGCAACTTCGCCACGTCAGAATCATTATTGAGCTGAACGAGCGGCGCGCCCTCGGCGACCTCCTGGCTCGACTGGAAGTGGATCGCGGTAATGAGCCCCGGCAGCTCGGGCGCGAGATCGGCGCCGCGCACCGCGCGCAACGTCCCGACTGCCTGGAACTCGCCCTGCCATTCCGTGAATTGCGCCTTGGCCGTGGACACGGTCTGGGTTGGTATCCCCTGGGCGGAAATGCTCTTCTTTATCACGCCCCCCAGGAAAGCCTTGAAACCGAACAGCCCGCCGAAGAGCACCCCGACGATTGCCAACATGATGATCATGCGCTTGGTCATAAATACGACTCCTTGAATTCTTTCCTGGCCGCTCAGTCGGCCCGCGTCGCCTGCGCCGAAGCCGTCTGCTCGCGATTCCACCAGCCGCCACCCAGTGCCTGGAACAGCGCCGCCGTGTCCGCATAGCGCGCCGCCTGCGCCTGCACCAGTGCGGCTTTCGCGAGCGAGTACTGGCGCTGCGCGTTGAACAGTGCCACATAGCTCGCCGCGCCGAATTTGAGCTGCTGCCGCGTGACCTCGAGGCTTTCGCGCGACGCCGCCTCGGCTTCGGCCTGGGCCTTGAGCGTTCGGGCGTCGTACTCGAGTGCGAGCAGGACATCGGCGACGTCCTGGAAAGCCGTGAGGACGGTCTGCCGGTATTGCGCAAAAGCCTGCTCGTAGGCCGCCTCCGCTCCTCGCTTTTGCGCTCGGAGCTGTCCCGCGTGAAAGATCGGCTGGAGCAGGTTCGCGCCGAGGTTCCAGATCTGCGTGCCCGGATCGAAGAGATTTCCGGTGCGCGTGGCCAGCGACCCGTAGCTTCCGCTTAGTGTCAGCTGGGGAAACATCAAGGCTTCGGCAACACCGATCCGCGCGTTGGTCTGGCGCATGATCGTCTCGGCCTGCCTTACATCCGGCCTTTGTTTCAGCAATTCGGAGGCAACGCTCAGGGGCAGCTCCTGGGGCAACCTGAATGCGCTGAAGTCGAGCTCGGGCAACTTCGCGTCGGCGGGGAGCCTGCCGACCAGCACCGCGAGCTGGTTGCGGGTCTGGCCAAGCGCCTTCTCCAGGGGAGGCAGCGTCGCCCGCGTCTGGGCGGCTTGGGCCCTCTGCCCGAGCAGATCGGAACCGGAAATGGCGCCGAGCTTGAATTGCTGCTCGGCGAGCCGCAGTTGGGTGTCCTGCGCCTCCGAGATTTCACGCGTCGCACGGATCTGCTCGCGAAGCGATGCTTCGCGGAAGGCCGTGGTCGCGACGTTTGCGGCGAGGGACAGATAGGTGGCTTCGACCTGGAAGCGCTGGAAGTCCACCCCCGCCTGCAGCGCCTCGAGCTCGCGGCGCGCCCCGCCCGCTACGTCGATGGCGTAGGTCACGTTCACCGAGGCGTTGTAAAGGTTGAACACGCTCGAGGGCGCGGACGGATTTCCGAACGACGCTGCGGAGATGCGCTGGCGCTTCGCCGAGAGGCTTGCGTCGACGCTCGGATAGAGCACCGAGTACTGCGCGTTCACGTTTTCCTCGGCCTGGCGCAGCGCGGCCTGGGCGGCGGCCAGCGTCGGCTGCCCGGCGAGCGCGGCCCGGACCAACGCGTCGAGCTCCCGAGAGCCGAAAATCGTCCACCACGCGGCCGAGATTTTCGCGCCAACCGCGAAACGCTGCGCGTCGCCGCCCTGCACCGGAGCAGATTCCGTCTGGCCGACAAGCTGTGTTTCGGTATACTCGCTTGCGGCGGGCGCGTCCGGAGCCCGATAGTCGGGCCCGACCGCGCAGGCGGCGAGCACCGCCGCAACAACGAGGACCATTACGCCGTTCATCCGGATCATCTCTTCGCCCCTTTCACCATTGCGCGCTCTTCTCCGTTCGCCGGCTGGAGCCCGGTCATCAGCGCGCGCACCGCTTCGCGCAGCCGCTGGCGGGGTTTGCCTTTTGCGTCCGAAGTGCCGTAGAAAAATTGGTCGCACAAGGCGGCATTGAAGCTCACCGCCATCATCAGCTCGGCGACGGTTTCCGGGACGACGGACGCTGCCACGCGGCCGAGTTGCCGCTCGGCACGCAAGTAGGCTGCAATCGCGAAGGCCCCGCGCCCCGGCCCCATCGAACGCTCGTTCATCATGCCGCGCACCTTGACGAGGAGCTCCTGGTCGGCAAAAAGCGAGCACACCAGCGGTGTGATGCGGTGATGAAAAGCGAACGCGCTCTCGAGCACGTGCTCGAGGTTCTTCTGCACCGTGTCCTGCCCTACCTGAAGGGGAAGGCTGTGCAGCACCTCGGGGAAATCACCGAGCTGGTGCAGCACCACCGCCAGGATCAGCTCGGCCTTGTCGCCGAAGTGATGGTAGAGCGCGCCTTCGGCGACGTTCGCCGCGCGGGCGATATCGCGCGTGCTGACGCAGCCCAGCCCCTGCGAGGAGAGCAAGCGCTCGGTCGCGGCGAGGAGCCTCTCCTTCTGGTCGGGAGACGGAGAGCGGGGAGCGCTACGGGATGCGGCGGCTTTGGCCACGCGGAGTCGTGTGCGGAGAAGTGGTCGGTCTTGAGCGAATGCTCAGCCATTATGAGCAAGTGCTCAAGAAAAATCAAGCCCCAAATCAGGCTGCGGCGCGGCTTTTTTGCTTTTGCTGCGCGGCCTTGGCGTGCATCGAGGCATAGGCCCCATGGGCCGCGGCCTCGGCGTCGCCGACGTGGACGCTCATCCCCATGTCGGAGAGCACCGACCCGAGGGCCGAGAGGCACAGCATCACATTGTCCGGGCGGCAGGAGTAGCCCATGATGCCGATGCGCCAGATCTTGCCGGCGAGCGGCCCGAGTCCCGCGCCGATCTCGATGCTGAATTCGTTGAGCAGGGTTTTCCTCACCTCGGCCTCGTTCACGCCCTCGGGGCAGCGCACCGCGTTCATCTGCGGAAGCTGGTATTTCTCGTTCACCAGGAACTTGAGACCCATGGCCTCGAGCCCGGCCTTGAGCGCGTTGTGGTGGCGCTGATGGCGCGCCCAGGCGTTCTCCATGCCTTCCTCGCGTAGCAACAGGAGCGCTTCGTGCAGACCGAACAGGGAATTGGTCGGCGCGGTGTGGTGATAGGTGCGCGTGGTCGCGCCCCAGTAGCCGAGCAGCAGGTTCATGTCCATGAACCAGGAGTGGATCTTGTCCTTGCGCGCCTTCACGTAGTCGACCACGCGCTCGGAAAAGGACACCGGCGACAGCCCGGGCGTGCACGACAGGCACTTCTGGCTCGCCGAGTAGATCGCGTCGATTTCCCATTCGTCCACCCGCACCGGCGACCCGCCCAGGGTGGTCACCGCGTCGACGATGGCGAGCGCGTCGTGCTGGTGCGCGACCCGGACGAGCGCCTTGGCATCCGATTGCACGCCGGTGGAGGTCTCGCCGTGGACGAACGCGATCACGCGCACGTCGCGGTTTTTCTTGAGCGCGTCCTCGAGCTTCTGCGGATCGACGGGCGCGCCCCACTCGTCCTCGACGACGATCGCCTTGCCGCCCGCGCGCTCGACGTTCTCGATCATGCGCCCGCCGAACACGCCGTTGCGGCACACGATCACCTTGTCGCCGGGCGCCACCAGATTCACGAAGCAGTACTCCATTCCGACCGAGCCCGGGCCGGAGATCGGGAAGGTCAGCGGGTACTTGGTCTGGTAGACGTAGCGCAGCAGTCCCTTCAGCTCCTCCATCATCTCGACGAAGACCGGATCGAGATAGCCGATCGCCGGCTGGCTCATGGTGGTGAGCACGCGCGGGTGGATCTCGGTCGGCCCCGGGCCCATGAGCGTGCGTTGCGGCGGATGGAACGAGCTGATGCGCTTGGCGGGTGCGAAATTGTCCATGGCTTCCTTTCCCGAGAGAGGCGACCCGAACAGATGACCGTCGGGGCGCGATTTGACCTTCATCGGCTTCTTGGCGTGGGCTTCGTTGAGCACTTCGACCGCGGCAATTTTTCCGTCGGTGACGTGCTCGACTTCCATCGCCCAGCGCGCCGGCACGTAACCGAACTTGACCCAGTTGTTCACGACCGCACGGTCGAGCTGGAAGGCGCGGGCAACGTCTGCTTGGCTACCGAAAATTTCGACGAGGCGGGCGGCGCAGTTCATCGCCGCCGAAGACTAGCATGTCAAAGTTATGTTGACAAGAGACTCTGTACGCTGGGAAGTGAGCAAGCGATCCTGTCTCACTCCACCTGCAGCCCGATCCGCTTGATGAGAGCACCGAACCGATCGTATTCCACGCGGAGCATCTTTTCGTACTCCTCAGGCGTCGAGCCGGCGGGCTCCATGCCGATCGCTCCCATGCGCTCGATGACGTCGGGTGCCTTCACCGCGTCGATCACGGCGCGGTTGAGCCGCGCCACGATGTCGCGCGGGGTGCGCGTGGCGACGAACACGCCCAGCGGCGCCGCCATGTCGAACCCGGGGTCGACGGTCTCCGCGACCGTCGGCACTTCGGGCGTGAGGCTCGAGCGCCTGGACATGCTGAAGGCGAGCACGCGAAGCTTGCCGGTCTTCATGGCGCTCGCCGCCGCGGGATAGCCGACGAAGCCGAGCAGCACGTCGCCCGCCATCATCGCCGGGACCGACTGGCCTGCGCCCTTGAACGGCACGTGGGTGAAGTCGACCCGCAGGTCCGCCTTGAACCGCTCCATGGTGATCTGGTGGATCGACCCGTTGCCCGATGACGCGTAGGGCATCGGCTGCTGCTGCGACCTGGCGAGCGCGATCAACTCCTGAATCGAGCTGGCTTGCACCGACGGATGCACCACCAGCCACATTGGCACGACCACGGCGAGCGAGACCGGCTGAAGGTCTCTGAAGGGATCGTAGGGGAGCGACCTGAACAGGTGCGGCGCCGTGGTGATCACGCTGCTGTCGCTGATGAGGACGGTGGTTCCGTCGGGCGGCGACTTGGCGGTGAGGTCGGCGGCCACCGTGCTCCCCGCTCCGGGACGGTTCTCGACGACGAATTGCTGGCCGAGTGCGACGATCCACTTCGCGGCGAGCATCCGGGCAAGGGTGTCGGGATTGCCGCCGGGCGCGAGCCCCACGAGAACGCGCACCGGCTTCTGCGGCCACCCCGGAGCCTGCGGGCTCGCGACGCCCGACCACGCCATAGCGGCCAGACCGAGCAACAGCGCGAAGCGGTTCATCCTCCCTCCCTGGTCAAAGCTCCGCGTGAACGCGCAGCAGATTCGGAATCGTCTCCGGCGGCCGCCGCCCGAAGCCGCATTCGGTGGCGATACCGAAGTCGCCCGCGTATCTTGCAGCGGCATCGATCCGCTTCCTCGTCCCCTCGACGCCGTCGGAGTCGTGCACCAGTCCGAGGAAGAGCTTCGTCTTCCGATCGAGCTTCAGCCCGGCAAGCGGCTCGAAGTAGGCGTCGTCGCCGCGATCCGCGGGCACCGGCATGTGGAGGTAGTCGATCGGGCGCTCGAGCTTCGCGGCGAGCCGGTTGTGGACCTCGACCATGTTGGCGGTGCTCTCGGGCTCCTTCCAGTGGCGGCCGCCGTAGCTGCCGTAGCACAGGTGCACCCCCAGCTCCACGTCGCGCGGCACGTGCCGGCAATGTAGGGCGAGTCGCTCGATCACGCCCGCCTGCACGTCGGGAAAGTGAGCATGGCGGACGCCCTCCCACTGTCCCATCTCGGTCGAGACGTCCCACTGGATCGCGAGATCCGGGTGCGGAATCTCCGAATGGATCTCGTTCACCTCGGAAAAAAGCCGCTCGCGGTAGATCGGCTCCACCGTCGCGTGGTGCTCGTAGACCAGGTGCGCGTTCAGGAACGCTGCAGTCGTCGGCAGCGCGACCTGGAGGCGGAGGTGACTCGGGACAACGCCTTCCGTGCGCAGCCGGCAGAACATTCGATAAGAATCGATTGCCGCCTCGGGGTAGCCGAGGCGTCCGATGCCGATGTCCTGCGGCCTCACCCCGGCGCGAAGCCGCAGGCGCGGAGGCGGCGGTGCCCCGCGGGGAACGATCGCGCTCCCCTTCCAGGTGCGCGTGCCTTCGGTCGGATGGGTGATGCGCCCGCCCGCGGCCACTTCCCGCGGGTCATCCTCGAAAGCGGGGTTGTTCTCCAGCGCGAAACGGAGGCGCGCGACCCATGAGGTGCGCGGCCCGGTCTCGCCGTCCGGCATGCGCCGCATGCGCGATCCGAGAAGGGGCCCAACCGCGCGGAACACTTCCTCGCTGTCCTTCAGGCCAACGCTGCCGACCAGCAGCACTTCGCGGGCGGAGCGTCTATCGGGCTTCACGCCCGCATTGTAGATGCTGCGCGGACTTGAAGAAGGTCAGCCCGAGGGCTGGCCGGCCGTCTCTTCGGTTCCGGCAACCGGTGTGCGCGACGGGCCGATGCGTCCGAGGAGCGGAAGCTTCAGGGCGGGGTCGAAGGGATTGATCCCGAACGTGAGGCCGAGCAGATTCACTTCGAGGCCTTCGACGCCGCTGGCGGTGATTCCGGCGAGGCCGAAAAGCGAGAATTGAAAGCCTTTGCCGCTCGGTGCGGAGCCAAGCAGCTTCGCCCCGGAGTAGTCCTTGCCGATCGCAGTCGGCGGCAGGTCGGCTTCGAGCTCGGGTATTGCGCGCAGCACCCATGCGGTGAAGGTGTTGGAATTCGGGCCGGGCCACATGGTGTATTTGCCCGCCCAGGGATAGGTGTGCGCAGCCTCGTCGATGCGCGGGATCAACACCGCTGCGCCGGGGCCCCGTTTCTCCGCGATCAGCTCGGGCGCGCTCCCGAACCAGCGGGCGTCGGGCGCGCGGTGCCTGACCGCAAGCGCCGAGTCCTGCCAGCGCAGCCGCCAGCCGATGATCTCGTAGACGGTGTACTCGTTTGCCGCAGCGGGCTTCACCGCGATCCAGGTGTGTACCCCGAAGACCCCGCGCCAGCCGATGACTCGGGCTGCGTAGACCTGGACGACCGCTTCAGGGTGAGCGGAGGGATCGGGGGCGAGCCCGACCGGCTCCTGGCTTGCGGTGCGCCAATCCTGCGCGGTGACCCGCCCCACCATCGCGGCGCCGAGGGCAAGCGAGCCTGCGACGACGACATAACCGACGAACCCCACGCGACGCCTCATTGATCTTTGTCCTTCGTTCTACCAATAGAACGTGACGGCTTCATTTCGTTCAACGAGTCCGGAGGACGCGGGTTGACGCGGGCGCCCTAGTCGAGCGCCCTGTCGCCTTCGCCCGACGCCTGGCCTGTCGCGCGCACGGCGGCGAAATCGAAGACGTTCCTGTCCATGAGGTGCGAAGGCGCGAGGTTTGCAAGAGCGCGGAACATCGAGTCCACGCGCCCCGGATGGCGCTTTTCCCATTCGCGCAGCATCTGCTTCACCTGCTTTCGCTGCAGCGTCGCCTGCGAACCGCACAGGTCGCAGGGGATGATCGGGAACTGCTTCGCCTCGGCATAGGCCTCGAGGTCGGACTCCGCCACGTAAGCGAGCGGGCGGATCACGACGTGCTGCCCATCGTCCGACTGGAGCTTGGGCGACATCGCCTTCATCTTGCCGCCGAAGAACAAGTTGAGAAAGAAGGTCTCGAGGATGTCGTCGCGATGATGGCCCAGGGCGATCTTGGTCGCGCCCAGCTCGCGCGCCACGCGGTAGAGCACGCCGCGCCGGAGCCGCGAGCACAGGCTGCACATGGTCTTGCCTTCGGGGACGAGGCGCTTCACCACCGAATACGTGTCCTGCACCTCGATGCGGAAGGGAATCCCGAGCGAGGCGAGATAGTCCGGGAGAACATGCTCGGGATAGCCCGGGTGGCGCTGATCGAGGTTCACGGCGATGAGCTCGAAGGACAGCGGCGCGCGCTCGCGAAGCTTCATGAGGACGTCGAGCAGCCCGTAGCTGTCCTTGCCTCCCGAGAGACACACCATGACGCGGTCGCCCGCCTGGATCATGCCGTAGTCGCCGATCGCCTCGCCGACCTGACGGCACAGGCGCTTCTCGAGCTTGTTCGACTCGAACCGCTCTTTCCGGGTGAAACGGATTTTTTCTGGGGCGTTCATGGGTGTGTCCGGATATTCACAAGTTGATACTTCTTCCACCATCGACTGAAATGATCTGCCCGGTCACGTAAGGCGCCTCGGCGATCAGATAGTAAACGGCTCGCGCGATGTCGTCGGGCTCGCCGGTACGCCTGAGCAGCGTGTGGGACACGATGCGCTGGCGCGTGAGATCGTCCCACGAGCCGTCCTCGGGCCAGACGATGGCACCGGGCGCGACGCCGTTCACGCGCACCTCGGGCGCAAGCTCGCGGGCGAGCGAGCGCGTCAACCCGGCGAGCCCCGTCTTGGTGACGGAGTAGATCACGTAGTTCTTGAGCGGGCGCTCGGCGTGGATGTCGGTGATGTTCACGATCGCCCCGCCGGTCTTCTTCAGATGGGAGGCCGCTGCCTGCGACAGGAAAAGCGGCGCCCTTAGATTCGCGCCGATAAGGCTTTCCCAGTTGGCAGGCGTCATCTCGCCGACCGGCGTGGGGAAGAACGTCGAGGCGTTGTTGACCAGCGCGTCGAGTCGCTCGAAGCGGTTGACGGTGTTCCTCACGATCTCGGGCAAGCCCTGGAGATCGAGCAGATCTGCCTGCACCAGCGCCGCGGAATTGGCGCGTGCCGCGTTCAATTCCTCGCGCAGCGCCTTGGCCTCGCGCTCCGAACCGCGGTAATGCAGCATCAGGTTCGCGCCCTCGCGATGCAGTCGTCGCGCGATCGCCGCGCCGACGCGCTTCGCGCCGCCGGTGACGAGCACAACTTTCCCTGAAAGCGACTCGCTCATGGCCTAGAATGATACCGGAATAGTCCTTCCATTCCCGACATGGCACTTCCCGAGCCTACGCCAGACGCGCGCGCACACAGCGATCGCGTCGCGGCGCATATTCGCGGCGAAATTGCCGCGAGCGGCGGCTGGATCAGCTTCGCGCGCTACATGGAACTCGCGCTCTACGCGCCGGGCCTGGGCTACTACAGCGCCGGGGCGAGAAAACTCGGCAAGGCGGGGGATTTCGTGACCGCGCCCGAGATCTCGCCGCTGTACGGCCAGACGCTCGCGCGCCAGGTGCACCAGATCATGCAGGCGGGATTTGACGAGGTGCTCGAAGTGGGCGCGGGAAGCGGCGCGCTCGCGGCCACGCTGCTCGAAGAGCTCGAGCGCTCGGGAAAAGCCCCGCGTAACTATCTCATCCTCGAGCTCTCCGGCGACCTGCGCGAGCGCAGCCGCGACACCCTCGCCGCTAGGGTGCCGCACCTGCTCGAGCGCGTCGCCTGGCTGAATCGCCTGCCTGCCGCGTTTTCCGGAGTCGTGCTCGGCAACGAGGTCCTCGATGCCATGCCGGTCCACGTCGTCCGCGTGCATGGCGGGAAAATCGAGGAAGGCGGAGTCGCCCTGCGCAGCGAGCGCCTCGACTGGTCCTGGCGCCTGGCCTCGGGCGAGTTGCTCGACGCCGCGCGTGCGCTCGATCTTCCCGAAGGCTTCCGCACCGAAATCCCGCTCGCCGTTCGCGGCTTTCTGCGCTCCCTCGCCGGCGTGTTGGAAAAAGGCGTCGCCCTGTTCGTCGACTACGGCTTTCCGCAGAAGGAGTACTACCATCCGCAGCGCAGAGAGGGCACGCTCATGTGCCACTATCGCCAGCACGCACACGCCGATCCCTTCTTTCTTCCGGGGCTGCAGGACATCACCAGCCACGTCGATTTCAGCGCGGCCGCGGCGGCCGCGCGAGCGAGCGGGCTCGAGCTCGCCGGCTATACGAGCCAGGCGCAGTTCCTGGTCAACTGCGGCATCACCGAGGTGATGTCGCGCACGCCGGCCGAGGACGGCGCGGCGTTCCTGCCGCTCGCCAATCAGGCGAACCGTCTGATGAGCCCCGCGGAGATGGGCGAGCTGTACAAGGCCATCGCCTTCGACCGGGGACTCTCGACCGCGCTCCTGGGCTTTCGCGAGGGAGATCGGCGTCAGGCTTTGTAAGGTGTAGCCTAGGGTTCCCGACCAAGGCGGAACGGTAGCAACAGGACCTTCCATGGAACCGTCGCAGACCCAATGGGTCAGGATCCACCCGCTCGTCGTGCGCGTCACGCACTGGATCAACGCGCTCGCCATCCTCATCATGGTGACGAGCGGCTGGCGCATCTACAACGCGTCCCCCCTCTTCCCCTTCAGGATTCCGAACGAGCTCACGCTGGGAGGCTGGCTTGCGGGCGCTCTGCAATGGCACTTCGCCGCGATGTGGCTGCTGGTTCTCAACGGCATCGTCTACGTGACCTACGGGATCGTGTCCGGACACTTCCGCAGGAAGCTCTTTCCGATCACCCCGGGCGCGGTGTTGCACGACGTGCGTGAAGCGCTGCGCGGCAAGCTCGCCCACGAGGACCTGTCGATGTACAACGCGGCGCAGCGCGCTGCCTACCTCGCAATCCTCTTGTGTCTCGTCGTCCTGGTGTTCTCGGGATTGTCGATCTGGAAGCCGGTGCAGTTCCAGGAGATCGCGGCCCTCATGGGCGGCTACGAAGGCGCGCGCTTCGTGCATTTCGGCGCGATGACGCTGATGGTGTTCATCGTGCTCGTCCACATCGTCATGGTGATCCTCGTGCCGCGCACTTTCCCCACGATGATCACCGGTCGCGCAAGGAGGGCCTCATGAAAAGACGCACCATGGCAACCAGCCTCGCGGCGCATTCGCCGAAACTCATCCGCTCGGTCGAGCGGCGCCTGTTCCTCAGGCAGGGCCTGTCGGTCGGGGCGCTGGCCATGCTCTCGGGCTGCAACCTGACCGACGACGAGAGCGTGCAGAAGGTGCTCGAGGGGATGTCGCGCTGGAACGACCGCGCGCAAGGCTTGATCTTCAGCCCGACCAAGCTGGCCCCGGAATTCCCGGAGAGCGCGATCACCAAGCCCTTCCCGTTCAACGCTTTCTATACCGAAGCCGAGGTCACCCTCGTCGAGGGCAAGAGCTACCAGCTCGAGCTCGCCGGTATGATCCGCGACAAGAAACCCTGGACCCTGCCCGAGCTCTACGCGCTGCCGCAGACCTCGCAGATCACTCGCCATATCTGCATCGAGGGCTGGAGCGCGATCGGCAAATGGAGCGGCGTGCGCTTCTCGGACTTCCTGGCGCGCATCGGCGCCGACACCACGGCAAAATACATCGGCTTCGACTGCGCCGACGACTACTCGACCAGCATCGACATGGCGACGGCGCTGCACCCGCAGACGCTGCTGACCTTCCGCTTCGCCGACGAGATCCTGCCGCCGAAATACGGATTCCCGATGAAGCTGCGTATTCCGACCAAACTCGGCTTCAAGAACCCCAAGCACATCACCTCCATCGAGGTGACGAACGACTATCCGGGCGGCTACTGGGAAGACCAGGGCTACAACTGGTTCAGCGGTTCGTAGCAAGCTTGAAGCGCTTCGCGCTCGCGCTGCCCGCCGCGCTGGTTCTCGCGGCGGCGGCCGTCGCCCAGGACGTCGGGCAGCTCGCCGCCCAAGCGAAAAAGCGCTGGGCCGAAAGCCCGCACGGGCCGATGCTCGAGCGGATTCTTCCGCCCACGTTCGAGCCGCGTCAGCTACCCGCGCCGAAATCGCGCGGCGCGCAACTCGTGCTTCGCTACTGCGTGCAATGCCACAACCTGCCCAACCCGGCGATGCACCACGCGGCGAAGTGGCCGGCCGTTTTCGAGCGCATGGTCGTGCGCATGCGCGGCAAGGGCAACCTGGGCGAGCTGATGCACGAGATGATGGCGGGCGTGCAGGCTCCGACGCAGGACGAGGCGGCGGTTCTCCTCGCGTATCTGCAAAAAAACGCTCAGAAACCGATCGACCCTAAGAAGTATCCCGAGCTTTTCAGCGCCGAAGGCCGGTCGTTCAAGCTCGCGTGCGAGCAGTGCCATGTGCTTCCCGACCCGATGCGCCACACCGCCGCAGAATGGCCGGCGGTGGTCGCGCGCATGGAGAAGAACATGGAGTGGATGAACCGCGTCGTCGGCAATCAGCACCCTCCCGACGAGCCGCAGCTCAAAGTCGAGGAGATCAACGCGTTCCTGGTCAAGCGCGCGCGGAAGGGCTAGGCGCGGCCGGAGCGGGCTGGGACGGCACGGCCATGCCGCGCTTCACCGCGGGCCTTGCGCCGATCGCGTCGAACCAGCGTTTCACGTTGGGAAAGACATTCAAGTCGGTCTTATGCCACTCGTGGCGCGCCACCCAGGGATAGGTCGCGATGTCGGCGATCGAATATTCGTCGGCGAGGTACTCCGTCTCGCCGAGCCGTTTGTTCAGCACGCCGTAGAGGCGGTCCTTCTCCTTGACGTAGCGCTCGATCGCGTAGGGGACCTGTTCCTTGGCGGAGCGCAGGAAGTGATGCACCTGGCCAAACATCGGTCCGACGTGGCCCATCTGGAACATCAGCCATTGCAGGGCGAGATACTTGCCGCGATCATCCCTCGGCAGGAATCTTCCGGTTTTCGCCGCCAAGTAGATGAGGATCGCGCCCGACTCCATCATCTGGATGGGCTTGGCCCCGGGACCGTCGGGATCGACGATCGAGGGGATCTTGGCGTTGGGGTTGATCGCCACGTAGCCGGGCGCGAATTGATCGCCGGCGCCGATGTTGATCGGGTGGACATTGTAGGCGAGGCCGCATTCCTCGAGCATCACGGAGACCTTGCGGCCGTTGGGTGTGCTCCAGGTGTACAACTGGATCATCATTCTCTCCTGTTAAAGTAACCGCATGCTGAAGTGGATTCTCGTGCTCGTGATCGCGCTTATCGTCCTCACCGCGCTCGCGCCGTGGCTGTCGCGGTTCGGGCTGGGCCGACTGCCCGGAGATCTCACCGTGCGCTACAAGGGGCGGCTCTACTACCTGCCCCTCACCAGTACCGTATTGCTGTCGCTCGTTCTCACCCTGATTACGCGCGTCCTCTGAGGGTCCGGGGCGTACCCGGCCGCCAGGCGCTTTTCCAGGGCGGCGAGCTTGCTGCGTATCGCTTTGCCCATCGCGATCTGCGGATTGGACGGCGGATAGCCTTCGGCGCGCTCGCGTTCGCTCACCGTTTTCTTAGCCGCGTCGAACGCCTCGGCGAACGAGAAAGTCTCGCGCAGGGCCTCGTCGTAGAGCGCCTCGCTGAACCAGGTGTAGTCGCTGTCGTAGTTGCAACCGAAGGACGAATGGAACGCGTCCGCGGCGGTGATGACGAGGGTATTGTCGTCCTTGAGCGGCTCGATGAACCCGCCGGAGAAGCACGCCGAAATGACGATCACCTTCCATTTGATGCCGCTGTCGGCGAGCATGCGCGCCAGCGCGCTCGGCGTGAGCTGGTCCAGCTCGAGCGGCGGAAGGTCGAACGCCAGCCGGTAGTCGCTGCCACTGTGCGTGGCGATGTGAAGGAGAACAATGTCTTCCTCGGTGTCGATGGTGTTGCCGAGGTGGGCGAGCGTCGCCCTCAGGTTGCTCACCGTGGCGATGGGTTGGTCGGTCAGCGATGCGGGGTTGTTGATGAGCGCGAGCGACCTCCCGGCGGTGTCGAAGCGTTCGTCGAGCAGCTCCTTGATGGACGCGATTTCCGAGTAGAAAGTGTCCTGGCCGCTGTCCGCCGCGACTCCGACGAAGTAGAGATCTTCGACGCCGCGACGCTCGGGCTCGAGGGCGGCGAGCCGCTCGTCGAGGAGCCTCCCCTGCAGATGGAATACCTCTTCCTGGGTCAGGCGCTGCTCGCCTTCGTCGGCTTCGCCCTCTCCGGTGGCGACCCAGAGATCTCCGCCGGGTGCCAATTCCATGAGCACAGCGAGAAACGCGACGAACACGACCAGTGCGAGCGCCGAGCGGCTTCCTCGCCAGCCGGTGAGAATGCTCTGGCCGCGCACCACGGCGGCGCAGGCCCAGACGACGAACACCCAGTCTACCGCCCTCGCGTAAGGCTCGAATGCCTCGAAGCCGGAGAGGAGATCGAAGGCGGTCCCCACGACCAGGAAGGCCGGGGCGCCGGCGACAAAGACGACGGCGAACGCCGTCGCGAGCCGGGCATCGCGGAACACCAACGCGCCCACCATGCAGGCGCAGAGCAGGAGGGGAATCGCGGCGAGCGCCGCGGTGAGCGCGCCGAGATCGAAGGTACCGGGGAAACCCTGGCGCACCACGCCCACCGCCAGCCACAGCGCAAGGCAGGAGACCACGAGGGCGACGAACTGTCCCACGGAAACGCGGAAGTCGAGCGCGCGCACTGGAAGAAAGAGCGCGAGCCGCAAACCCGCCAGAAGGTTCTTCACCAGCCCGCGCCAGAGCAGAGCCGCGTCGGACCCGGACTCCATCGCTAGCCGTTTCTCTCGATTGCCGCGATCCGCGCGCGGCGGATTCTAACGGCGATTTCGGACTTGTCGCCCTGCGAGGCGACTGCCCTGGCATCGACCTCTTGTGCCGCAGCGAGCGCACGCCGCAGGACAGCACCGGGTAGATACGGTACCTGCACCCAGCCGCGCTGGCCGCGCTCGGCGCACGCGCACAGGGCAAGCAGCTCCTCGAAGCGCGCGGGCCGGCGGAACGCGTCGCAGCGCTCGAGCAAACCGAGCAGCTCGGGCGCGCCCAGGATGGGCGAGCGCCTCAGTGCGGCGGCGTGCCGGCGCGCGAGCACCGCGAGATCGCGGCAGTCGCCGGGCGCCTTGAGTCGCTCGCACACCGCGCTCACGGATTCGGAGGAAGGGAGACCGAGTGCGAGCAGTGCGAATCGCGGAGCGAGGGGGAGGCGCTCGGCTGCGGCGCATTGGAGCGAGCGTACGAGCACGCGCGACGCGTCGTTCGCGGGCCTTGCGTCCTCGAACTCTAGCCCCAGCTCGGGCAGGAGCGTTCCGAGCAGGCCCGCTTGCGCGAGCACGGCGAACATGAGCGCAGGGTCGCCCTCCATCAGGCCGCGGGAAAATTCCTGCCACACGCGCTCGGGCACCAGCGCTTCGGCTTCGCCGTTCGCCACCATCGAGCGCATCAGCACCATGGTCTCGGGCGCGACCGCGAAGCCGAAGCGCGCCGCGAAACGCGCGACGCGCAGGATCCGGACCGGGTCCTCGGCGAACGCGGGGCTCACGTGCCGCAGCAGCCCGCGCTCGAGGTCGGCCGCGCCGCCGAACGGATCGACCAGGCGCCCGGCCTCGTCGCGCGCCATGGCGTTGATGGTCAGGTCGCGCCGCTCGAGGTCCTGCTCGAGCGTCACGTCGGGCGCGGCGTGGATCTGGAATCCCTTGTAGCCGCGCGCGACCTTGCGCTCGGTGCGCGCGAGCGCATACTCCTCGTGGGTTCGAGGATGCAGGAACACCGGGAAATCCTTGCCCACCGGTTTATAGCCGAGTCGCACCATCTCCT
>Ga0137409_10000338_pt2 | contig 16221 bp, 8 predicted proteins | sample CZODoug1_16funga_FD_122059 | JGI IMG/M metagenome (GOLD analysis project Ga0137409, IMG submission 122059) | Vadose zone soil fungal communities from Angelo Coast Range Reserve, California, USA - CZODoug1_16fungal (Hybrid Assembly) | ecosystem: Environmental > Terrestrial > Soil > Vadose zone... | reverse complement strand
TGGCTGGGAGGCAGGGATTCGAACCCCGATAGGCGGATTCAGAGTCCGCAGTCCTACCGTTAGACGACCTCCCAGCAAGAGGATTTTCAATGTAAGTGTATCGGGTTTTCTTTGTCAACCGGGTGAAGTAGTAAATCGTGAATCGTAAATGGTGAATAGATAAATTCAGTGAATACTGAATGGTGAATAGTAAATAGTAAGCAGTGATAACCCAGTGCGCGGGCTACATGATCGTCTGACTATTTATGATTTACGATTCACTGAATTTATCTATTCACGATTCACTATTTACTATTTACTGCATCTAGAGGCACAATAGGCCCGCAAGTTATCCGCCTCCCGCGCTAGCCCGCATTTCGGCAGATCGCTCCCACACAATTTGGAAGACTATCTTCAGAAGAAGTGGGAGTGATATGACTGAACAAGACGAACAGAACCTGGCTGTGAATTCAGCAGCGACTATCAATTCAACTTCAGCGGTTTCGGAAACAAGCAGTACGGCTGGAAATGACGAGGAACAAAGGCTCCGCGCGCAGGTCGCACTCTACGAAACAAGAATGGACGAGGTGGCGGAATTGATCACTCGAGTACGACACGAAATCAATAATCCGCTTACCGGAGTGTTGGGCCAGGCGCAGTTGCTGCTGCGCGAAGAGTTGAGTGAGAAGGCGCGGAAGCGGGCAGAGACTATTGAGGAACTCGCAATTCGCATGCGCGATATTGTCGCCCAGTTTCGGCAGGTGCAGAAGACTTCCAAAAGTTGAAGACCCATCAGGCGTGTACCTCCACTCGCAACCGTCTTAAAAGAAAACTGGCAAGAACTTGGGATGCTCCTGTGGAGGCGGGCTGTGGTCGAGCGCGCTTGCGGATGATAGACTTTTGCGCATGGCGGCTCGAAAACCTCTTGCCCGAAATAACCACCTTGAAGAAGCGATGGCGCTGCTGATTCACAACCAGGCGGCATTTGTCGAGCAAATTGCCAGAAACGATCAAGAACGACTAGCGCTTAAGGAATGGCAGCACAAGACCGAGGTATGGCAGCGAAAAGCTGAAGAACGATTCGACAAGATTGAGGAACGGCTCGCGAGAATAGAAGCCAGTCTGCTTGAACTCCCAGAAACGATTCTCCAAAGCGTCCTTGAGCCGATTGTTCAAGCCGTTCTCGAACAGCTACCCAAGGCAGTGAAGAAGGAAATCGGGTTCACGCCTCCGACTTAGTCTGCGCGCCGCCCGCGTTTTCAAATCGCTAACAAAGAAAATGCGCGGCCGAGTCGCCGCGCATTTCCATACTCATTGAATTGATGGGTGATCAGGCGTCTAAACCAGCCGTCTTGCCTGCGAAGGGTGACGTCATTTGGCTAGCTAAACTCCGACGGATTCTTCTTCGTGGTCCTGGACCAGATAGGGAGAGACGGTCACCAGCTTCTCGTCCGAGTCTTCAGAGAGGACAGCTTGTATGATCGGCAAGCTCAGCGAGTGTTTCTTTGAAATTCCCGGCACGTCGTGGCCGGCGGCGTAAACTGCGTGGCGTCCGTGCTCTTCATACCACTCGCCAAGGTTCGCGGTCTTGTGCATGTTCTCGATAATCTGCCGCCAGCCCACGCCCGTGTTGTAAGCGCAGAAGGAAATCTCGCCTTCCTGAGTGCCGTAAGGAATTACGCACATCTCGGTGCGGCGGAAATCGTAGTTGAACAGATCCTGAAACCACATGCCCTCGACGCAGAGTACGCGCCAGATGTCGTTGGGATCATCCTGGACTGCGGCTTTCATACGATCGTTGCGGTCGGAGCTGGAATTGGTCGACGAGGGTTTGAAGAGATTCAGAATCTGCGAGATCGGAAAGCCTTCGGGCGCTTGTTCGGCATTGAAGTTTCGCAGGATCGCCATGCCGAGCTGTGCATACGACAGCTTCTTGCCACGCGCTGTGTCCGTGATGGTAGCGACGTCTTTCATGAACTGCTCGTAGTTGAAAAACTCGAACAGCGATTTGAACTCGCCGGTCTTGCGGTTGACTACCATCAGCGTGAAGATGCCGCAATTCGGATGGCAATTGCAGGAAGACCAACCCCAGGGCGCGTCGGCGCCTTGCAGCATGTCCATGACGCTGGTGAATGCCGAATAGGAAGAAAGCGGATACCAGTCGCGCAGCGGTTGCAGTTGGCCGCGCAGTTGATCTTTTAGATCGTGCGTCATGCCGGCGAGCGTGTAACGCTGCTGGATACGCAAGGCGTCGGAGATATCTTCATCGCGGCCTGTGAACGAAACCGGCTGAAACGCTATGGTCTGCACCTTGTCGATGTTCTTCGCTGCGAAATCAACGATCGCGCCGATGCCGTCGTTGTTGATGGTGTTCACGATGGTCGTAACCAGTGTGACTTTGATCCCGACGCTGGCGAGGTTTTCAATCGCCTGCTGCTTCACATCAAACAGGTTGCCCACGCCACGATGTTTGTTTTTCTCTTCACTGACACCGTCAAACTGAAGATACACGCCATGTTGTCCCGCAGCCTTCGCCGCTTTGCAAAACTCAAGGTCTTCAGCGAAGCGGATGCCGTTGGTGGCGGCCAGGATTCTGTAGAAGCCAACTTTCTTCGCATAAGCGACGGCCTCGAGATAGTAAGGCGAAAGCGTCGGCTCGCCGCCGGAGAAGAGAATGATGATCTGGCGTTTGGGTTTGAACGACACCGCGCGATCGAGAATTGCTTTCGTGTCTTCGTAAGTCGGCTCGTGAACATAACCAACCTGATTTGCGTCCATGAAGCATGGATTGCACATCATGTTGCAGCGGTTGGTCAGGTCCACCGTCAAGACGGCGCCGCGGCCAAACTTGATGTTTGAAGTGCCATGACGATGTACGTGGGAGTCTTCAGCGGCGCGAAAGTCGCGGCCGAAGAAGAGCGATTCGATGCGCTCAAGGAACGCCGGGTCAGTTGCCATCACGTCAACAAACTCGCCGTGCTTCGGGCAAGTCTTGCGCATGACCACCTGCCCGTTCTCTTCAACTATCTGAGCCTTGATTTCGCCCGGGTGTTCGTTCATCAAAGATTCGAGCGTGGTCGAACCGCTGATGACGGCATCGCGAACTTCCTTAACGCAACGCGGGCAAAGACTGTCGGTCTCGCGTGGGAAGCCGAGCGGCGGCGCACTGCGCTCGTAAGATTTCAGCAACGGGCCCGGCGCCCATTTCGGACTAATCGCCTCGCCCTCAGGCAGCAGGGTGTTGACCGACTGAAAAGCTTTCCAGGCGACGTCCGAAAGATTGGACAGCAGCTTGGAGCCTTTCACTCCGGTGAGCTTGCTTTTGTCTGACTCGCCGCGGCGAAATTGATCGCTAAACAATGAACCATTCTCCTCACAGCGTCCGCGTTGCGAAACGCCTGGAACATCAATAAAAACGAGTTTATTTCTAAATAACTGCCGGGCTGGACATGAATAATAGCCGCAGTTTCCAACCGCGTCATGATAGTTGGTCTGCTGTGGCATGGCAAGGCAAAAAGGGCCGCAACGGCTCGAGTCTCAAGGGCCATCTGGTGCCGACGAGCGAACTCTGAAACTGTTTTTCAGACTGCAAATCAGAATCGCAGTCCCGACTATTCGTGAAAAAGTGTAATATCAGCCGCCGCGGAGGGATTGGGATGCCCGCAGGTCAGGTAACGCAAACTGTTCGTTTGATGGGCGGTTCATTGCCCTGACCTGAGCGTTAACACACAACGTAAACCAACAGTTTGCGTTACAAAATTCTGAGTACTAATCCATGTCCGATCCGAAATTGTGGACTATCTCTGAGCTGAGCGCGCACGTGGGTGGCCGCCTCGTTGGCGACGGCAGCATTCACGTCGGGCGAGTGGCGGACATCGGCGCCGCCGGTACTGGCGAAATTGCCTACGTCGAGGATGAGAAGTTTTTTGCGGCGGCGCGGGCTAGTCAAGCATCCTGCCTGATCGCTTCTAAAGAATTTGTCGCGTCGTTGCAGGACGTAATCATAGAACATGAGTTGGCGCCAGTCCTCATTGAAGTTTCCCAACCCAAACTCGCCTTCGCTTTAGTTGCCGCTTTACTACACCCGCCAAAACGTCGCGAGCCGTTTGTCCATCCGTCCGCGGTGATTGCGAAAACGGCGGATATCGACCTAAGGGTTTTCATCGGCCCACACGTTGCGATAGGGGAAGGCACCCGAATCGGATCAGGCACACGCATTGAAGCGGGCGTGGTCATCGGCGATCACGTAAGCGTAGGTCGCGACTCGGTGCTCCATCCGGGCGTCACGCTTTACGATAACGTCAGCGTTGGCGATCGCGTGATTTTGCATGCAGGCGTCGTGATCGGCGCGGACGGTTTCGGCTATGTGCGCGACGACATGAGCTATCACAAGTTTCCGCAGTTGGGGACGGTGTTGATAGAAGACGACGTTGAGCTGGGCGCGCACACCTGCGTCGATCGCGCGGCGCTGGGCCAAACACGAATTGGCCGCGGTACGAAGATCGACAACCTCGTACACGTCGGGCATAACTGCGATATTGGCGAGCGCGTGGTTATCGCCGCGCAAACCGGGATCAGCGGCAGCGTAATTATTGAAGACGACGTGGTGATTGGCGGACAGGTTGGCTTCGGCGATCACATACGCGTGTTGAGCGGCGCGGTGATTGGTTCAAAAGCGGGCGTGCTGCCGGGGAAGATCGTGCGGCCGGGCGTGTGGTGGGGAATTCCAATCCAGCCGCTCGATGAATACAAACGCCTGAACGCGCACCTGAATCGGCTGCCGCAAATGCGCGAAGAGATTAAGGAACTACGGCGGCGGCTCGAAGAACTCGAAAAGGACAATCGCGACGGATAGCTTTTGCTGTTGCGAACCTCTTAGATTGTTCTTCGTGGCTTCGCCACTTGATGTGCGGTGGTGGCTGCGCCCCACCGAAGAAGCTCCTTATGAATTGAGGGGCTGCGCCCTCTCAATGGGCGCAGCCCAAATCCCTGAAAACTCGTCGGAAGGTCAGAGACCTTCCGCACATCAGGCGGCAAAGCCGTAAGCAGTTGAAACGCCCGTCCGAGTCTCGTGTCGCGTGCAAAGTCTTTGCATGGAGCGTCGAAGCTGATCGCATGGTTGGAATTCTTGACTCCACTACCGAACAAGCATATCGTCATTTTGTTTGGAGGTATGACTCCTCGGCGGGTATCGCGTTACCATACGCGATCAGCCTGAACATTTCTCACTGTACTAAGAGAGACTTTATGAATGCTCAATCAGTAAGTTTCATCAAGAGATTACTCATACTGCTCGTTATCAGCGTGGTTTCCGTATTGCTGATTACAGGGAAACTCGTGCCTGGCATTGCCCAAGCGCCCGAAGAGCAATCGCCGAAAGAAACGGTGCTTGATGACGCAATACCTAAGCACGTGCCAATCAGAATCAAAATCAAAAAGGAGAAGGAAGCAGCATTCAAGGATCTCAAAAACGAAAGGTGGGCGCGCGACTTTGAGCTTGAGGTCACCAACACCGGCGATAAACCAATCTATTCTCTTTCCTTAATGCTGGTTACCGATCTTAAGGCATCTGCCGGATTCCGCATCGTGGCTCCTCTTAATTTCGGTATGTTGGGCGAAGTAACGGACAAAGCGGGGCCTGATGACGTCCCCATTAAGCCGGGTGAGACCTACATCTTCAAGATTCACCCAGGTCAGCTAAACGCATGGGATACAATCCAACTGAAGGAACACCGTTCACACCCAAAAAAGATCCAAGTGAAATTTGAAGCACTGAGCTTCGGGGACGGGACTGGGCTTGTGGGTGAAGACGGGGAGGCGATTCCCCACCCACCATACAAAAAGTCAGGTCTAGTGAGTTGTGTGGATAAGCAGAAGGCTCTTCCCATGATCCCGCCCTGGGACAGCGCGCCTAGCACCGCAATGTCTTCAGTAGGTGTTTTACCGGCAAGCCTTTTGCCGGTAAATTTTTTTGGTACCTGACGCCTCAGAGGCAATTTCCTTTCAACCGATCGTCCTGCCACAGGCCAGTTGCTCAGGTGTTGACTGTACCCCGATCAAATTCAGTCAGGATAATGTGTGCGTAAATTGTCCGCCCCAAAATAGGATAACGGCGACAAGTTGCGGCGATCCGAGCGGCTCTTGTCGAGCGCCAGTCTACGATTATATTGAATGCCAAACGGGAGACGGCAGTACCTACTACTGTCAAACGATTGCATTGCCATCCTGCGGTGCCCCGCCGCCGCCTCCAACCCCCACACCCACTCCAACTCCAACTCCAACACCCACGCCAGTGGCGTGTCCGCAGACTGCCCCAGAAAACTGCATCAGTGGCATTCCGGTAGATACGTGCACTTGGGATAACCCTCCGGGTGTCGAAGACGGGTGCCAACCTCTTTATCATCGGGAGGGAGTTTGCTGCGTTCCCGATACTTGTGAAGGGACCCTGGGGGCGGCTGAGTACCAGCAACGGCACAGTAACTGTATGAGTCTTGGGGGCGCATTCTGGCTTGATTATCCGGAATGCCGATGCTCTGATCCGTCGCCAATCGTGATAGACGTGTTGGGAAATGGCTTTAACCTAACCAGCGGAACTGGCGGGGTGATGTTCGACATAAACAACGACGGTGTACGCGACGGCCTTTCATGGACGAGTGGCGGCTCAGACGATGCTTGGCTTGCTTTGGATCGCAATGGTAATGGCGCTATCGACAACGGAGCGGAGCTATTCGGCAATTTCACGCCGCAACCTCCTTCCGCAAATCGCAACGGATTTTTGGCTTTGGCCGAATTCGACAAGCCGGCACGTGGTGGCAACAGCGATGGTCTGATAGATCGCAGGGATAGTATATTTTCGTCTTTGCGCTTGTGGCAGGACACAAATCACAACGGCATCTCAGAACCGGCAGAACTTCACCCTCTGCGGGAACTCGGTCTCAAAACATTAGACCTGAACTATAAAGAATCGAAACGGGTCGACCAGTTTGGCAATCGGTTCCGCTACCGCGCCAAGGTGAAAGATACGCATGATGCGCAACTGGGTCGCTGGGCGTGGGATGTGTTTTTGGTACAACAGTAGGGGCATCGCAGGTATTGCGGATAGCATGACTACTGATAGGTTTCGTGGCTTCGCCACTTGATGTGCGGTGGTGGCTGTGCCCCACCGAAGAAGCTCCTATGAATTGAGGGGGCTGCGCCCTCCAAGTTGGGCGCAGCCCAAATCCCTAAAAACTCGTCGGAAGGTCAGAGACCTTCCGCACATCCGACGGCAAAGCCGCGATGGCAATGGTTAGTTGCGCGACAGAATGCGTTGCTATCTGATTGCAGTGAGTATGCACTCAGCAGCTCTTTCTGAAGCCCCGCCTTCGCCAAGTTCATCGGCCACCTCGCGCAAACGTTCACGCGCATCGTCGTTTCGTTTCTTATCGAGTAACAACAACAACTCGCTTGCCAGTCGCTCGCCGTTCAGATCATCCTGCATCAGTTCAGTGGCCACGCGCTCGCCCGCTACCAGGTTCACCAGACCGTAGTGGTCCGTTGAGATCAAACGTCCCAGCGTGTGCCAGTTGATGGTCGACTCTTTGTAAACTATCACCATGGGCGTGCCGAGCAACGCCGCTTCCAGCGTCGCCGTGCCGCTCGCAATCGCAGCCGCGTCTGAAGCGGCGAGCGCTTCGCGCGATTGGCCGGAGACGATATGCAGACACGACGGTAGCGGCTCGGGCGTTCCACGTTGCGCACGCACGATGTTTCTCACTTCAGCCGAGGTGCGGCTCGGCGCGACTACCACAACGAATTGAACTTCAGGGCGACGAGCGGCGATAAGCGCGGCGGCTTCGAGCATCGGCGGCAGAATGCGTTCCACCTCCTTGCGGCGACTGCCGGGCAGAAGTGAAATGACAGGCGACTTCGGATCGAGTCTCATCTGCCGGCAAAACTCCGCGCGGCTATAACGAGCCTTAACTTCGCCGGCGAGCGGATGGCCCACAAACTCGACGTGCTCGATCCCGCGCTCAGCGTACCAATCCTTTTCGAACGGAAGAATGGAAAGCAGCAGATCGACGTCACGGCGAATGTTGCGCGCGCGATACGAACGCCAGGCCCAAAGTTGCGGACTGATGTAGTAGATCACTTTCAGACCGCGACGGTGCAATGCGTGGGCCAGTTTCAGATTGAAGTCAGGCCAGTCGACGAGGATTACCGCGTCAGGCTTGCGTTCAAGCGCGGCTTTTTTCAGGAACTTGAAGGCCTGCCAAAACTTCGGCAGGGCGCCGCCGATCTCGACCAGACCCAGGATAGCCAAATCATCTGAACGCACAATCGAATCGACTCCGGCGGCTCGCAACAGCGGCCCGGTCGCGCCGAAGAAATCCAACTGGTTATCAGGCGCGGTCGCGCGCAGGGCGTTTACCAGCGCCGCGGCGTGGGCGTCGCCCGAAGCCTCGCCGGCAACGATCATTAATCGACGCGTTTCCATCGGCGCGCATGATAGCAGAAGGGAAGTGGGCAGCGGTTCTGCGGCTTTGCCGTCTGATGTGTGGAAGGTCTTTGACCTTTCGCTAGCAGCAGTATGTGAGGGGCTGCGCCCTTAAGTACAGTTCTGCCCAAGCGAAAGATCTTCGGTGTCTGAATTGCTGAGGGGCACAGCCCCAATCCTGTTTTGAACTCACGGAAGGGCCGAGCCTTCCGCACATCAGACGGCAAAGCCGCGGCTAGCGCAGCAGCCTGATTATTCCGTAGCTTCTAGATTCTTCTTGCTGCCGTCTGCCTTCTGCCTACTGCCTCCTGCTTTTTCGTGTTAGCATCGCTCTCGTTCTAATAAAAATCTGGCGCGCGCCCTCCTGACTACGTGCTCGCCGATAAGTCCGTGGAGTTCACTTTTTTGCGCGTTCTTTTTCGCTCAAGCGGTATGTCCACCCTCGTTCGCTTTTGGGTTTTGATCGCGTTCCTGGGTTTTGCTTCACACCCCGCGGTGGCGCAACAGACCAACCCCGTCGATCGCAAGGTCACCAACCCGATGACCGACACGCCCAACGTTAATCCGTTAACGCAGGACCAACCCGTCAAGCAACCACCGCCGTCCCGACAGGGTCAAGCCGGCGAGCAGACTGACTTGCTCAAGGTTGATGCCGGCACGCAGACCGTTTCCGGTCCAAAGGAGGCGCGTGTTTTTGTTTACGAAGGAAACGTCGACGCGCGCATCGGCACTTATCGTTTGCAGGCCGACAAGGTAACTGTGTACGAAGCGACGAATAAAGTGATTGCGGAAGGCAACGTTGTTTTCGATCAGGGTGACCAGCAACGCATCACCGGCACGCGCGCCGAATGGAACTACCGAACCAAGACCGGATTCTTCATAAACTCCACCGGCTTCACCAATCAAACACAAGACGGCACGCGAATCTATTTCACCGCCGATCGCATCGAGAAGATCAGCCTCGATACCATCATCGCCACCAACGCGCAGATTACTGCCTGCGATGAAGACGTGCCCAAGTGGAGCTTTCATGCCAAGCGGGCGAAGATCAAAACGGGCGATCGCGCGCGCGTCTATTCGCCGAGCCTGAGGGTGAAGGGCGTGCCGATTTTTTATCTTCCCTACGCTTCAGTTTCGATCAAGCAACGCGATCGCGCTTCGGGATTCCTGACGCCGACCTTCGGCGGGTCCGGCAAGAAAGGTTTTCGCATCTCCAGCGGCTACTACCAAACGCTGGGACGATCGGCCGACGTTACGCTCAGAAATGATATCTACACTTCACGCGGCATCGGTTTTGGCGCTGACTTGCGCACGCGCGCCAACTCGCGTTCATTTTTCAACGCTGGTTTTTATGTCGTTAAGGATCGAATATTCGGACACAAAGCGGATGCGACTCATCCGGATCAAGGCGGCTCGAGTTTATATGTGGAGGGCGTCCACTATTTTCCCAACGGCTTCATCGCCGCCGCTGACGTCAACGTAACTTCCAATCTGGCTTATCGCCAGGTGTTTTCCGACAGCATCCAGCAGGCGATTTCGCCGGAAGAACGCTCCCAGGTTTTTGTCAACAAGGACCACAACGAATACAGCTTCGACTTTCTGGCGCGCTCACAAGTTACCAATTTGCCAAACTCGCGTATTCGCATTCGTGAGCTGCCCAGCGTGTCGATGGAAAAACGCGCCACGCCGCTTGATTTCCTGAAAAAGCTGCCCGTCTATTACTCCTTCGAGGCGTCTGCTGACGGCGTTAGTCGCAAAGAGACGGTCGACGATTTGATTGCCTTCAGGCGCGACGTGGGCGGCGATCCGATAATTTCGCCTTCGATCGTGCAGCGGCTCGATTATCATCCGCGGCTTCAGGTTCCGCTTTATTTTTTTGGCGTGTCGGTTACTGCGTCGGCGGGTGGTCGGGTGACGTTTTATTCAAACTCGATCGACCCAACGAATCGGGCGATATTGAGCCGCAACATCGCGCGAGGCTATGGGGAGTTTGAATTGGACGTCAGGCCGCCGCCCTTGTTCAAAGATTTCCATCGCAGTAATGGCGGCTTCTTGTTCCGCCACCTGATCGAGCCTTACATTACTTACCGGCGCATCACGGGCGTCAATAACTTCGATCGCGTTATCAGGTTTGATTACGTCGATGCCGTGGCTGACACTAACGAGATTGAGTTTGGCGTTTCCAATCGCTTCTTCACGCGTCGCTCGACTGAAAACGTCAGCAGCGCGGCGGCGAAGGCGGCCCGGACCGGACAGAAGGCGCCCACTTCGGCGCAGCCTTATGAAGCCTTGACGATCACCGTCCGCGGAAAATATTTCTTCGATCCCTTCTTCGGCGGCGCGTTGGTGCCGGGCCGGCGAAACCAGTTTTATCCCATCAACACGCTCTCCGGTTTTAGCTACGGCGGCGTGCCGCGGCGCTTCTCACCGCTCAACGTCGAAGCCCGCTACCGCCCGCGCGCCGATATTTTTCTCGACCTGCGCACCGACCTCGACACGCGCGGCGGCGGTATCAGAGCACTCTCTGCCACCTTTGGCATCAACCGGCCGTTGGTCCAGGCGTTCCAAAGTTTTTACTACACGCGCGCGATTGAGCTGGTTCCCAGTCTCGCCAGGTTCGCTGACGCGCGCGGCAAGGAACCGGGCACGCTGCGCGGCTCGCAGTGGAGTCCTTCAATATTTTTGGGCGACCGCGAAAAAGGACTCTTCGGCGGCGCCTCATTCTTCTTCGATTTTCAACAACGACCGGGCACCAACGGCCGCTCCCTGATCAGCTCCACCGTGACGGTCGGCTATAGTTGGGACTGCTGCGCGGTCACCTCACAGTACTATTCTTTCAACGTCGGTGTCAGACAGGAAAACCGTTTCGTGTTCAGTTTTAGATTGAACGGCATCGGCACCTTCGGCACCGAACAAATCGGACAACGCTTCCGCTAACTAAACGCCTCCCAACTTTTTGTTGACAGACGATCGGTATTGCGCTAGATTTCGCGGTGTAATTCCCCCACAACTTTCGTTTTAAGTGGACTCACCGCTTAAGCCTCCGTCAACGAGATTAATTTTCCACAACTTTGCCCTGTCGTGCTGGCTTGTACGCAACAACTGCTTGCTAGTTAACCAGGTAAGCACGGCTCTCCATTTGAAAAAGGACATGAAAGGACATGCCTCATGACTCGCCAACTCAGCAGCATTCTCACTAAATCCAGAAGACCTTTTTGCCAGGCTGATCTATGCGGCACGCACAGGCCCTGTTCAAACTGCTCCCAGAGAAACCGCTGCGCGCGCTCACATAGAGGTCGCTGCGTCACTCTGCCACTTGCTGCTTGTTGTTTTGCCTGGGTGATAATGTTCTATCCACATTCTGTTTTAGGTCAGAACCCGCCGCCCAACATCCAGTACACCAACAAAGCCGCCGACCTGGGACTGCGCGGCAATGCGAAAGTCAACTCCTCAACGCTGGGCTTGGAACTAGAGATTCCCCTGGGCAGCTATCCAGGCCGCGCTGGGCTCAACTTACCTGTCATCCTCAACTATTCGTCGAAAGTACACCGCCTTAGCTACGAAGGTTACAACCCCGGGCATTTCTCTTCGAGTGGGCAACCAATCGGTGACGGATATGCAATCGTCATCGCCAAGTATGGGGAGCATTCGGCATCTGGTTGGACGAGCAGTTTGGGCGCGCCCCAATTGGATTTCACCCTCACAAACCAAATTTACGACAACTCGGGCAGGCCGGGATCAAACGACGGAAGTGCTTGCCCTCTGTGCATCTATTCGATCGACCGCATGCTGGTGTGGATGCCGGATGGCTCTTCTCATGAGCTGCGCTCGAGTGATCGGCCACGTGTCGGAAGCGATCCACTACCTGACGATCTCTATGCAGTGGACGGCTCACGGTTGCGTTACCAGAGATCCACCGGAACGCTATTTCTACCCGACGGCACACGTTATGCCAACGGCCAGTATATTGATCGCAACGGCAATGTCCTGACTGGGGTCAACAACCAGTGGACGGATACGGTCGGTCGGGTCATTGGAAACCCATTTGCGACGCCAGGCACAACGCCCAGCGCGGGTGACTATGTTTACTCGTTGCCGGGAGTGGGTACCTCAACCATCAATTACACTTTCAAGTGGCGCAATCTGGGCGATGCTGGCGTGCAGACCACTCCTGAGCCATTACGGTACGTAGCGAACCAGGGCTGCCCATTCGGGGCCGGATCGTACAGTCCGAGTCTATTCGCTGCGCAGGCCGACGCCTACATTTGTAACGGCGGCAACGTCTTCAATCCCGTGGTGCTCTACCAAATCGTTTTGCCGACCGGTCAGGCCTACACGTTCACCTACAACATCTACGGTGAGATCGATAAGGTGATCTTTCCGACCGGTGGTTATGAGCGCTACGCGCACGGTCAAATTTGGCCCGTCTCTTTCATGAGTTCTCCGTATAACCAGGGAAATCGCGGCGTCGGTAGCCGCTGGGTGAGTGCTACTGGGTTGAGTACCGACGAAGTGCAATGGCAGTATTTTAAACCTACAGGGGGCCAGGTTAACATCACAGCGCCGGATAACTCGCTCACTCAGCTCTACCTGTCTACAGAGAATCTAAGTCCGAGCTTTGGCTACACTCCAGACGGCGCTCGCGTGGGTATGACTTATGAGGAGCGGTTCTATTCCCCTCCAGACGGCTCAGGTAACCGGCAGATACTCCGTCGCAACCTGACCGACTGGACCATGACCGGCTCAAATGGCGGCTCACTTGCGCAAGGTGCGAATCGTAATGCGCGAGTGACAAAGCAAGTAGAACTCCTGCTCGACACCGGCGGTAGTGCGCTCGCGAAGACCACTACTTACGGTTATGACCCAACTTTCCAGTTTGATGTTGGCGTCGATCAAACCTCGTTGAGCGAATTTGATTTCGCGGTGGTTGATCAGAATACTGCGCAGACGGGCGCGATCAGTTCCATTCCCACAGGTTCGTTGGTGCGAACAACACAGACGAGTTATCTGACCAGCAATGCAAACTATCGCAACCGAAATATCGTCGGTCTACCAAGCTCAGCGAGCGTTTACAATGCCGCCGGCGGGTTAGTGGCGCAGAGTTTGAGCAGCTATGACGAATACTCGCTGACGCCTATTGGCAGCATCGCAAGCTGGACCGATCCGCAGACTACCTATCGTGGTAATGCGACGACGACCAGCCGTTGGCTCGATACGACCGGGACATATTTGCAGACGCACGCGTATTACGATCAGTTTGGGAACGTACGAACCGTAGTTGACGCGAAAGGCAATCAGTCGCAAATCGATTATTCGGGCACCTATCAGTTTGCCTACCCGACGACTGCAACCACGGCTGTCCCCGATCCATCGGGTCAGTACGGTTCCACTTCGGCGTTTTCAATTACGACGAATTATGATTTCAATACCGGAAAAGTCGTATCGACGACCGACGCCAATGGCAAAACAACCAGTTACGATTACACGGATTCCCTGAATCGTCTGAAGCAGGTAACGCTGCCTGACGGCGGGCGCACCACTTACAGCTATGTGGACGCGCATCAGTGCGGAGCTTATGTCGAGACGCGGACGCTGCTCGATTCGACGCGAGAAGGTATTAGCTGGCAATTCTTCGACGGACTGGGCAGGCCTTACCTATCGGAGACCTATGAAAACCAGGACCCCAGTAACCAATATCTGAGAGTTGACACGCAATACGACGCCATGGGCCGCGCGTGGAGCGTTTCCAATCCCTACCGTTCAACCGGCTGCTTGTCAGCGGTCAATCCTTCCGGGCGCTGGACGCAAACGACTTTCGATGCCTTGAGCCGGCCGACTCAAATTAAAACCACTGCCGATAATGCCGCGGTGACCACTGCTTATAGCGGCAACACGGTGACAGTTACTGACCAGGCAGGAAAAAAACGGCGCAGCGTCACGGATGCCTTAGGACGCCTGGCCCGCGTTGACGAGCCTGACGGCAACGGCAACCTGGGACTCACGAGTGCGCCGGCCCAACCGACGAGTTACACCTACGACGCGCTTGGTAATCTGCGCCGGGTCGATCAAGGCAGCCAGCAGCGCTTCTTCATGTACGACTCGCTCAGTCGTTTGATTCGCGCGAAGAATCCGGAGCAGGCCGCGGGCTCCGTCGTCTCAAACATGACCGACGCCGTCACCGGCACCAACCAATGGTCGATGGGCTACGGCTATGACAACAACGGCAACCTGACCGTGCGCATCGACGCTCGCAACGTTACTACCAACTACGCTTACGACGCGCTCAATCGAAACACCGCGGTTACATATTCGGACGCAACTCCGGCAGCTTATCGATATTACGACGCAGCGACAAATGGAAAGGGCCGGCTCTATTGGGACCAAGCGGTGGGGGTCTCGGCGAATGTGTTTGATGCTTACGATGCTGCGGGACGTCCGACTCAGTATCATCAAAGGTTCTGGGTCAATGGAGCGTGGGGCCAATCCCTCAACCTCACCCGCAACTACGACAAGGCCGGCCACTTATTAACTCAGACTTACCCGTCCGGTCACACTGTAAGTTACGGCTATGACATTGCGGGTCGTATCAACAGCGATAGTGGCAACCTCGGCGATGGCGTGACGCGCACTTACTCGACCGGAATGACCTACAGCGAGTTCGGCGGCCTGCAACAAGAACAGTTTGGCACCCAAACGCCGCTCTTCCACAAGCGGCACTACAACGTGCGCGGCCAGCTTTATGACGTTCGCTTGAGCACTCTTTCGCTCCAGACGGGTGAATGGGACTGGAATCGCGGAGCCGTGGTGAACTATTTCAGCGCTAACTACAGTTGGGGCGGGAACTCGTCAGGGAGCGGAACCGATAACAACGGAAATCTAACCAGACAGTCATCCTATGTTCCGGCTAATGATTCCCTTACGCCTTATAACTTCTCGGAAGATACGTTTAGTTACGACTCTCTCAATCGCTTAAAAAGTGTCAGCGAATTACCAGGGACACAGGGTGGATATGGAGCGCCGGCGTTCACTCAGATGTACGATTACGACCGCTGGGGTAATCGCACCATCAATCCAAGCTCCGGTATATCTAACACGCAGTTTGACGCGAGCGATGCTGCGACTACGAACCGGCTTTATGCACCAGGTGACACGGCGTTGCCGATGAACCAACGCCGAATGCAATATGATCTTGCCGGCAACCAGACTTACGACTCTTATTCTTATCCGGGACAGGGGGCAAGGACCTACGACGCCGAGAACCGCCTGAAGCAGGCGTGGGCGAGTAATCAATGGCAAGCCTATACCTACGACGCCGACGGCCGGCGCATCAAGCGCAACGTCAACGGCATCGAGACCTGGCAGGTCTACGGCCTGGATGGCGAGTTGCTGGCTGAATATGCGGCCGGAGCAGCGCCATTTCTGGCAACGACGGAGTATGGTTACCGCGGCGGCGAATTACTCGTCACGGTATCCTCGGGCGACGTTCAGCGTCTCAAACGTTTCGTAAAGAATCTTTACTACAATGCCCTGGCACGCGACCCTTCCGCGAATGAGTTGCAACAACAGATGGACACGCTCGCCCAAGCCGGCGTGCAGGGAGAGGCGCAGCTATTGACGACTGCCCGGTCAATAGCGCGCGGCCTGTTCCAGTCTCCAGAATACACCTCGCGCGGGCGCACCGACCCTCAATACGTCACCGACCTCTACAACGCCTACTTGCAGCGGGGTCCGGACTCTGCCGGCCTTAACTTTTGGGTGAGCAACAC
>Ga0137409_10003662_pt1 | contig 16227 bp, 15 predicted proteins | sample CZODoug1_16funga_FD_122059 | JGI IMG/M metagenome (GOLD analysis project Ga0137409, IMG submission 122059) | Vadose zone soil fungal communities from Angelo Coast Range Reserve, California, USA - CZODoug1_16fungal (Hybrid Assembly) | ecosystem: Environmental > Terrestrial > Soil > Vadose zone... | reverse complement strand
TCTTCACCGCCGAGACAATCTGGTTCAACGGATCGGTCAAGGCCTCGAGGATCTCGTTGCTCGAAATGGTGAAACTGCGCGGAATCCCTTCGGAGAGATTGCGCCCTTTCACCTCCATCTCCTTGACTTCGGAGCCGGGGAACGCCGACCCGATTTCCTTCTTGATGCTCTCGGCGGTGGGTTCGCCGATCAACATGCCGTAGTTGCGGCGGATGTAGTTGATGATGGACTCGTCGAACTTGTCGCCGCCGACGCGCACCGAGCCCGAATAGACCATGCCGCCGAGCGAGATGATGCCGACCTCGGTGGTGCCGCCGCCGATGTCGACCACCATCGAGCCGGACGCCTCGGATACCGGCAGCCCGGCACCGATCGCCGCTGCCATCGGCTCTTCGATGAGGAACACCTGCGACGCGCCCGCCGCTTCGGCGGACTCCTTGATCGCCCGCCGTTCGACCTGCGTCGAGCCGCACGGCACACAGATGATGATGCGCGGGCTGGGCGCGAGCAGGCTCGACGGGTGGACCATCTTGATGAACTGCTTGAGCATCTGCTCGGTGACGGTGAAGTCGGCGATCACGCCGTCCTTCATCGGCCGGATCGCCTCGATGTTGCCGGGCACCTTGCCGAGCATCGCCTTGGCTTCGCGGCCCACCGCGCGGATTGAACGTTTCGCGTTCGGCCCACCCTCATGGCTGATCGCCACCACCGAAGGTTCGTCGAGCACGATGCCTTTGCCACGCACGTAGATCAGCGTGTTGGCCGTGCCGAGGTCGATCGCGAGATCGCTGGAAAAATAGCTGCGCAGAAAACCGAACATCGGGCGACGCTTTTAGAGATCTGAGATTGGAACTCCGCGCCACGCAACGCGGCGGGAGCCGTCCTGGCGAATCGGTGCGCGATAATACGCTAGGTAAGCGCGAGCTTCGCTGCAAACCTTTGTTTTTCCTGTGCGGGTAGCGCCCGTTTTCGGCGTCATCCGGTTGGCTGGTAGTCCTTTTGTTATCCCTCTTTGTTGCCTCGTAGCGAGGCTGTAGCCATGTCCCTTAGCCGCGAAGACGTTTACCGCATTGCCCACCTGGCGCGGATCGAGATCAACGAAGCCCAGGCGAGCGCCACCCTGGCGCAGTTGAACGACATCTTCGCGATGATCGAGAAGATGCAGCGCGTGAACACCGACGGCGTCGAGCCGATGTCGCATCCGCTCGGCGGCAGTCAACGCCTGCGCGAGGACAGCGTCAGCGAATCCGGTCAGCGCGCCGAAATCATGCAGAACGCGCCCGAACAGATCGACGGCCTGTTCCTCGTTCCGCGGGTGCTCGAGTGAGCGAACTCGCGCACGCGTCGATCGCCGAACTCGGTCGCCAGCTCGACGCCAGGAAAATCTCCGCCGAAGAACTCGCCAGGATCTACCTCGCGCGTATCGATGCGAACCGGAAACTGAACGCGTTCCTCGATGTGCGGCCCGAGGCTACCCTGGCGCAAGCGCGCGCCGCGGACGCGCGCCGCGCCCGCGGCGAAACCGGCGCGTTACTCGGCGTGCCGCTCGCGCACAAGGATGTTTTTGTCACGCGCGAGTGGAGTTCGACCGCCTCCAGCCGCATCCTGTGCAACGTTGACGGAACGGGTTACATGAGCCCGTTCGATGCCACCGTGGTGGAAAACCTTGCCCGGGCCGGCATGGTCTGCCTTGGCAAACTCAACTGCGACGAGTTCGCGATGGGTTCGTCGAACGAGAACAGCGCGTTCGGCAACGTGCTGAACCCGTGGGATACCGCAGCGGTTCCGGGCGGCTCATCGGGCGGTTCGGCTGCGGCGGTCGCCGCGCGGATCGCGCCCGCCGCGACCGCCACCGACACCGGCGGTTCGATCCGCGAGCCCGCCGCGTTCACCGGAATCACCGGCACCAAGCCGACCTACGGCCGGCCCTCGCGCTGGGGAATGATCGCGTTCGCCTCCTCGCTCGACACTGCCGGCCTGCTCACGCAGTCGGCCGAAGACTGTGCGCTGATGTTCAACCCCATGCTGGGGTTCGATCCGAAGGATTCGACCAGTCTCGATCGACCGCGCGAGGACTTCACGCGCCACCTGGATACCGGCGTGCGCGGATTGAAGATCGGCGTACCGAAGGAATTCTTCGGCGCTGGCCTGGCGCCCGACGTCGAGCAGGCGGTGCGCGCCGGCCTCGGCGAATACGAGAAGCTGGGCGCACGTCTGGTGGAGATCTCGTTGCCGAATGCCGAACTTGGCATTCCGGTTTATTACGTCATCGCGCCGGCCGAATGTTCGAGCAACCTGGCGCGTTTCGACGGCGTGCGTTACGGGCATCGTGCACGCGACTTCAGCGACCTCGAGGACATGATCAAGAAGTCGCGTTCGGAGGGTTTCGGCGCGGAGCCGAAGCGGCGCATCCTGGTCGGCACCTATGTGCTTTCGCACGGGTACTACGACGCGTACTTCATCAAGGCGATGAAGGTGCGCCGCCTGATCGCCGACGATTTCCAGCGCGCCTTCGGCGAATGCGACGTGATCGCGAGCCCGGTCACCACCAGCGTGGCATTCGGCTTCGGTGAAAAAAGCGACGATCCGGTGGCGATGTACCTGGCCGATCTCTACACCGTGCCGGGATCGCTGGCGGGAATCCCAAGCATGAGCATTCCGTGTGGATTCGGCGCCAAGAACCGTCCGGTCGGGTTGCAGCTCATGACCAACTATTTCGAGGAAGCGCGGATGCTCGGCATTGCGCACGCCTATCAACGTGCGACCGACTGGCACCGCAAGGTGCCACCCGGCTTTTGATGCGGAGGGTTCAACCGTGACCTGGGAAGTGGTAATCGGCCTGGAAACGCACGCGCAACTTTCGACCGCGAGCAAGATATTTTCGAGCGCGCCGACCGCATTTGGTGGTGCGCCTAACACCCAGGCGAGCGTGATCGACCTGGCGTTGCCCGGCGCGCTGCCGGTGCTGAATCGCGGCGCCGTCGAACGCGCGATCCGTTTCGGGCTTGCCGTCGGCGCCACGGTGGCGGAGAAAAGCATCTTCGCGCGCAAGAACTACTTCTACCCCGACCTGCCGAAGGGCTACCAGATAAGCCAGTACGAGATCCCGGTGGTGCAAGGCGGGACGGTGAGCTTTGTAGTCGCCGGACGGGATGGCAAGCCGTACACCAAGACCGTGCGCCTGACGCGGGCCCATCTTGAAGAGGACGCGGGCAAGTCGCTGCACGAGGACTACCAGGGCATGTCGGGCATCGATCTGAATCGGGCCGGCACGCCGCTGCTGGAGATTGTGTCCGAACCGGACATGCGCTCGAGCGCGGAAGCCATCGCATACGCCAAGGCGATGCACTCGCTGGTCACCTGGCTCGACATCTGCGACGGCAACATGCAGGAAGGGAGCTTTCGCTGTGACGCCAACGTTTCCGTGCGCAAGGAGGGCGCGCAGGCGTACGGCACGCGCGTCGAGATCAAGAACATCAACAGCTTCCGCTTCCTGCAGCAGGCGATCGACCATGAAGTGCGGCGCCAGGTCGAGCTGATCGAAGACGGCGGCAAGGTGGTGCAGGAAACCCGTCTCTACGACCCGGATCGCAACGAGACACGTTCGATGCGCAGCAAGGAAGACGCGATGGACTATCGCTACTTCCCCGACCCCGACCTGCTGCCGCTTGCGGTTTCGCGCGAGTGGGTCGAAAAGGTCAGAAGCGGGTTGCCGGAGCTGCCGGCGGCCAAACGCGAGCGGTTCGTGCGCGAATTCGGCCTGCCGGAATACGACGCGCAGACGCTCACCGCAACCAGGGCGCTGGCCGACTATTTCGAGGCGGCCACCAAAACGGTGGCGGACAAAAAAGCGGTGTCGAACTGGGTGATGGGCGAGGTGTCCGCCGCACTCAACGAGGCGGGCATCGACGCCGCCAACGCGCCGGTCTCTGCCCAGCAGCTTGCCGGGCTCGTCAGCCGGGTGCAGGACGGCACGATCAGCAACAAGACCGCCAAGGACGTGTTTGTTGCGCTTTGGAAAGGCGAAGGCGCGTCCGCCGACGCGATCATCGAAGCGCGCGGACTGCGCCAGATCTCCGACACAGGAGCGATCGAAACGCTGATCGACGAGGTGCTCGCCGCCAACCCGCGGTCGGTGGAGGAGTTCAAGGCGGGCAAGGAAAAGGCGTTCAACGCGCTGGTCGGACAGGCGATGAAAGCCACCAAGGGCAAGGCCAACCCGCAGCAGGTGAACGAGGTACTGCGGCGCCGCCTGACAACCGGCTGAGCGCGCGCCGAATTACCTGATCTTTTCCTCTGCAGTGCGCTGCACCGGCGTGGCACCGCGTTCCAGCAGCTCCCTGAAGCGCTTGGAATAGGTGTCAAACCGCTCGTTGACGCGGGCGATCGCACCTCTTGTTTCCGCGATCATCTTGTCCTGCGTCTTGACCGATTCATTGTTCGCGGCAAAATCGCGCTTGAGCTTTTCGGGCATGTCGCGCTTGAGGTAGAACTCGGCCTCGTTGTCGAGCTTGAGGCGCTCACGCTTGATCTCATCCTTGCGCTGATTCACGCGCTCGAGAATGACGTGCTGATCGGCGAGCGCTCGCTTGCGCGCGGCCTCGATCTCTTCCAGGCTGGCATAGGTCTCGAGCAGCGACTTGTCGCTTCGCTGCTGCGACCTCAGCCGGTCATCCTCGTCGTACTTGCGTTTCTCTTCCTCTTCGAGCTTTCTGCGTTCTTCGGGGGTCGGGGGCGGCTTGATGACGCGGCGGACCGACCCGTCCTGGCGCAGTTCGCGAATTTCACGATCGGCGCACTCTCGCGGCGGCTGGTCCGACCTGATGTCGCGGCCGCTCGCGGTGGTGCAGACATACATCTGCGCATGTGCCGCTTCGCCGCTCAGCAATGCAGCGCCGGCGACCAACCAGGCAGCGGCGTTTCGGCTAAGCACCATAGCGCGCCCGATATGCAACCATCGCCTCACGATACGGTGCCGCATCGCCCGCCAGCGTCGATCCGGAATCAAGGAAAACAAACAGATCGTCGAGGTCGGCAATCGCGAGCACGGGCATGCCGTAGCGGTGCGCAACCTCTTGCGCGGCGGATCGCTCCGACAACCCGTCATCCGGCCCGGCGCGTTCCTTGCGATCAAGCGCGATCAGCACTCCGGCAGGGGTTGCCCCACCCGCCTTGATCAGGTCGACCGATTCGCGCACCGAAGTCCCCGCAGTAATAACGTCGTCGAGGATAACAACGCGGCCTGTCAGCGAAGCGCCGACAAGGCTGCCTCCTTCGCCGTGATCTTTGGTTTCCTTGCGGTTGAACGCGAACGGCACATCGCGCCCGAGTTCCGCCAGCGCGACGGCCGTCGCGGCGGCCAGCGTGATGCCCTTGTACGCCGGGCCGAACAGCATGTCGAAGCCGATACGCCCGGAGGACTCCGCGGCGAGCAGGGTCTGGCCATAGAATCGCGCCAGTTTGCCAAGCAGCGCACCGCGGTTGAAGAGGCCGGCGTTGAAAAAGTAGGGGGTCTTGCGGCCGGCCTTGGTGATGAACTCGCCAAACCTCAGTACACCCGCCTGGAGCGCGAACTCGATGAATTGCTGGCGCAGTGGGTCCATGTCGCGGGGCAAAAAAATACCACCGATTCGGTGGTCGACGGGTTGCGGATGATCCGTCAGGCGCGCGGCAGGCTCAATCCCGAATCCTCGGCAGACACCCTAGTGTCTTTGGCCGATCCAGGAGACCCACTTGTTCCGCGTTACCACGCTCAATGTCAATGGAATCCGTTCGGCAGCCGGCAAAGGGCTGTTCCGCTGGATCAAGCGCGTCGATCCGGACGTGCTTTGCCTGCAGGAGGTGAAGGCGCACGAGGTGGACATCGCCGACGCGTTGCGGGCTCGCACCGGGCTGCACAGCTATTTTCACTGCGCCCAGAAGAAGGGCTACAGCGGCGCAGCGCTCTATGCGAAACGCCGCCCGCAGCGCGTCGAGACTGGTTTCGGCAACGCGGAGTTCGATGCCGAGGGGCGTTATGTCGAGGCCGAGTTTGCCAACGTGACCGTGATCTCGGTCTACTTTCCCTCGGGTTCTTCATCCCCGCTGCGGCAGCAGGCGAAGTTCCGGTTTCTCGAAGCGTTCTACCCGCACCTCGAACAACTGCGCTCGCGCGGGCGCGAAGTCATCCTCTGCGGCGACATAAACATCGCCCACCGCGAGATCGACCTCAAGAACTGGAAGGGCAACCGCAAGAACAGCGGCTTCCTGCCGGAAGAACGCGCGTGGCTGTCGACGGTTTTCGATGAGCTTGGTTGGGTTGACGTCTACCGGCGAATCCAACCCGAGGCCACGGGCGATGCCTACACCTGGTGGAGCAATCGAGGGCAAGCCTGGGCAAAGAACGTCGGCTGGCGCATCGACTATCAGATCGCCACCGAGAAGCTGGCGCGCACCGCTTGTGCGGTCTCAATCCACAAGAAGAGCCGCTTCAGTGACCATGCGCCGCTGACGATCGACTACGCCGCGAGACTGTGAATCTCACAGCGGGAAAACTCCCGGGTCATCCGGGCGGAGGCGGCACACCGGCGTCAGCGCGGCGCGCCCAAACGCCCTGCCACATCGACCAGCCGCGCGGCGAGCTTATCGACTTGCTCGGCCTGATGCGCGTCCAGCAAGTGCCCTTGATCGTCGAAGGCGGCGTTGGCACGCGGCAGGACGACCTGCCGCGAGAGCACGTCGACGCCGAGTGAATTGAGAATTGCGCGCAGGTGATACAGACCGCGCACGCCGCCGAACGGACCCGGCGAGGCGGCCAGCAATCCGGCCACCTTGCCTGGAAACACCGGAACGTCCTTGATGCGCGAAATCCAGTCGAGCGTGTTCTTGAGCAGCGCCGTGACCGACGTGTTGTTCTCCGGCGAAGAGATGAGAAGTCCCGCATGCGCGCGAATCAGCGCCGCGAGTTCACGCGCCTGATTCGGCACGCCGCTCGCAACCTCCAGGTCGCCGTGATAGAGCGGCAGCGCGAAATCGTCGAGGTCGATCAACGTCACCTCGGCGCCGGCGCTGCGTGCGGCTGCGGCGGCCACTTGCACGAGCTTCTTGTTGAGCGAGGCGCGGCGCGCACTGCCGGCAAAACAGAGCACACGCGTCATGGTCGTTGCGCAGGCGCCACCTGGCGCGCGGCCGCCGCCTGGTAGAGCGGCAGCACCTTCGGCATGGCGGCTTCGAGGTCGTGGATGCGGGTGGCATTGGCCGGATGCGTGGAAAGCATCTGCGGCGGCTGGCTCGACGCGAGTGCGCTCATTTTTTTCCAGACAGTGACGGCGGCACGCGGATCAAAACCGGCACGTGCGGCAAGTTCGACGCCGACCAGGTCGGCGTCGGTTTCATGGCCGCGCGAGTATGGCAGTGTCACTGCGAGTTGCGCCGCGTGCGCGAGCGCGGCGGTGCCCACGCTGGAGAGGCCGAAATAAGCTGACGCCAGGTTGATGCCGGCGTTTTTCAACACCGCTTCGCTCATGCGTGCACGCCCGTGCTCCAGCAGTGCGTGCGCGATTTCGTGGCCGACGATCGCCGCGAGTTCGTCGTCGGTGAGCTTGAGCTTGTCGATGATGCCGGTGAACACCATGATCTTGCCGCCCGGCATGCAGAACGCGTTGATCATCGGCGCGTCGATGACGTTGACCTCCCAGGTCCACTGGCTCGCATTGGCATTGAAGCGGGTACCCACGGGGATCAACCGCGTCGCGATCGCGCGTACCCGCCGCACCTGTGGTTCATCGTTGTTGAGCACGCGGCGCGCCGCCGCCTGTTGCTTGAGCTGCGTGTACTGCTGCGCGGCGGTCTGATTCACCATCGACTCCGGCACCAGCAGCAGGCGCGGCTTTTTCACCTGGACACCGCTGTCGGAAGTTTGCGCCGCAAGCGGTGTCACCAGGCCGACCAGCAGCGCAGCCAATCCGAGTACCAGCGGTCGAACCATCCAATTCCTCCTGCTGCGCCTGGCGCCAGGCGCCGGCGCCCCGCCCCGTAGACTGCCGGAACTCGTGCAGCAACCACTCGTGCAGCAACATATGGCCGACCTCCCCACCACACAAGCGGCGCGTCCGGATGAAATAGCGCGCCCCGAAGCGGGCGCGCCGCCCCGCCGGAGTTGGGGTGAAGTACTGCGTGTCTACCTCGAGCCACCGGTATTGCGCATGCTGCTGCTCGGGTTTTCCGCAGGCCTGCCGCTGCTGCTCGTGCTCGGCACCTTGGCGTTTCGTTTGCGCGAAGCGGGCGTCGGTCGCGCAACCATCGGGTACCTGTCCTGGGTCGGGCTGGCCTACGCGGTCAAATGGGTGTGGGCACCGCTGGTGGATCGGGTTCCGCTGCCATGGCTCACGCGCCGACTGGGAAGGCGGCGTAGCTGGCTCATTGCGTCGCAGATCGTGATTGCGGCCGGGCTGATCGGCATGGCGATCACGGAACCGCAAGTTGCGCTGGCGCCGCTGGTTGGCTGTGCGCTGCTGGTCGCTTTTGCGTCGGCCACGCAAGACATCGCACTCGATGCCTATCGCATCGAGGCAGCCGCCGCGGACAAACAGGCTGCGCTCGCCGCGGCGTACCAGACCGGCTATCGCCTCGCCATGATCTGGGCCGGCGCCGGCGTGCTGTGGATTGCGGCCACCGTGGGGCACGGTGCGACCACATATCTGCACGAGGCCTGGCAGGCGGCATATCTGGTCATGGCGGGCTCCATGCTGGTCGGGTTGCTGACCACTCTCTTGTCGCCCGAACCGTTGCCGCGCGATCTGCAGACGGCGCGCCGGGAACTGCATCAGAGCGTCGAAGTTTTCACGCGCGAAGGTCTGGTGTTTGCGTGGCCGCTCGCGGCATTGCTGGCGGGCGCAGCCGGCTTGCTCGGCACCATGCTCGGCGCGGCGCTGGGAGCCGCCCCGCCGCTCGGAGGCGTCGCCGCATTTCTTGCCGCGGCGATCGGATCTGTTGGTCTCGACAAGGGCTGGGGCGCGAGCCGTCCACTGCAAATTCCGGTTCCGCGCCGGGCGGCGCCGACGCTGGCATGGTTGCACGTTGTCGTCTACCAGCCGTTCGCCGATTTCATACGACGTTACCGCCGTCAGGCCGTGCTTATCCTCGCGCTGATCGCGATCTACCGGATCAGCGATGTCGTGATGGGCATCATGGCGAATCCGTTCTATGTCGACATGGGGTACAGCAAGGAGACGGTCGCGACGGTTTCGAAGTTCTACGGCCTGATCATGACGCTGGTGGGCGCCTTCGTCGGTGGTGCACTCGCATTGCGTTTTGGCGTGATGCGCGTGTTGTTTGCCGGCGCGGTGCTTTCCGCGGCCAGCAATCTGCTGTTCGCGTTGCTGGCGACCGGCGGCGCGGATGTCACCTTGCTGATTCTCGTGATCAGCGCCGACAACCTCAGTTCGGGCATCGCCTCCGCCGCGTTTGTCGCGTACCTGTCGAGTCTCACCAACGTCGCTTATTCGGCGACCCAGTACGCGCTGTTTTCGTCCGTGATGCTGTTGCTGCCGAAGTGGCTGGCGGGATTCTCGGGCGTGTTCGTCGACGCGTACGGATATGTCGCTTTTTTTGTCGGCACGTCGCTGCTCGGCCTGCCGGTGCTGATCCTGGTGGGCCTCGCAGCACGCGCGCAACGCGTACCGGCAGCGCAAAAATGAAACCGGTGCCGGCGCAAGACCGCCGGCACCGCACTTCGCAGGCGCGTGCGCTTACAACGACCGCAGGAAGTTCAGCAGATGCTGCTTGTCGGCGTCGGGCAGACGCACATAGTTATCGACCGTTGCTCGCGCCTCCGAGTCGCGACCACCGTGCAACATGATCACTTCGTTCAGGTCGCTCGAGCGGCCATCGTGCAGGAAGAACAGGCGTTGCCCAAGGCCCCATAGCGGCGCCGTGCGGAACTCGCTTCCGGACGCCGCACCCTGGCTCACGCCATCGGCAAGACGCTGCCCCATGTCGTGGACCAGCAGGTCGGAGTAGAGATTCGCCTGGGTTGGACCCAGCGAGCGCGAGAACGACGACCAGCCGACTGCCATGCTTGGCGTATGGCAAAGCGCGCACTTCACGGTGTCACGGAACAACGCCGCGCCGCGCTGGATCGACGGCGCGCCGCCCGGCAACGTCGTCGACGCAGTCGGCGGCGCCAGGAAACGCATGAACATCGAAAACAGCACGAGGTCGCCGTGCGGGCTTTCGTTCGGATTGTCGAGGTTGGTCGTGTCTTCCGGCGCACCGTTGAACAGGCACTCGACCGGCAGCGTCTCGCCCGGGTCGGCGCGTTCCTGCGTGAACAACTCGTTGGTGACGCCCTGTTCGACGTTGTAGGCCTCGCCCGCGAACATCGTCAACGAGACGTTCTGCGCTTTCCAGCCGAACTTGGTGATCGTGCCGTCGTTGCCATTGCGATTCGGTTTGCCCGAGATACCGAGCGCGCGTTTGTCGGCCGACTGCGCGTTCATGTTGTCCAGGATCGCCTTGTCGGTGATGGCCTCGATCAAACCCGCTCCAAACACCGGCGTCGGAATGCGGAACTCGATGTTGTCGAGACGCCGCATCGTGTCGAAGTCGGGCTGCGCAAGCCGGCAGGTTTGCGCCACGCCGGTCCCGCCGACCACATTGGTCGCGTCGGTACGGCCGGCAACCGTGAACAGCGCGTGCACACCTCCATCGGGCGTATCGGTCACCACGCCGTTGCGTACTACGTTCTTGAAACGCGCTTCACGCACCGGACCGTCGGGACGAATGAAGTAGGGGATGCGGTTGGTCGCGCCCTGCAGGTTCGCGGCAGCGATCTGCGGATTCGGGCCGATGTTCGGATAAGCCTTCGCACTCGGGCTCGATCCGCCCACCGCGGGTTGGGCGTGGCAACTACTGCAGCTCACCGAATTGAAGCGTGGCCCAAGGCCGACCCCGGTGTTGGGAATCTTGCCTTGCACCGAGCCGATCTCCTCGAACGCTTCCTTCGCGGTTGCGAAGATCGCGTTCTGCTGCGTGGTCAGGTTTTCATAGACGCGGCCCGCATCCACGCTGACTGCACGCGGGCCCGGATCGCGCGGCCCGGCGAAGGTCTGCGCTTGCGGATCCGTCCCGGCAGAAATTGCCAAGCAGATTCCAGCACCGATCGCGCCTGCTGCACGCAGCACGCGCATTGCACGCGACACTCGCGAAGTTGCGAGCGCGCGAAGTCTCAACGTTCCCATGGCTCGCCTCTCCCTATTGGTGAACCGGCTACTTCGAAAAAAACTGCAGCGGTGCTCTAGAGCGGGGCGAAACTTACTTGGTGGTTTTTCGGTTTCAAATTCCGCGAAGCAGTTTCATCCGAGTCTGCTAACCGACACGCGCGCCGCGCGTATCGACGACACATCACGCGGGTGCAGGTCCCGCGAGTAGTTCAATCGGATGCTATTGCGCCGATGCGGCGCGCTGCTGTAACGGCAATTGAAACGCGTGCCATTACACACGCACGTGCGCGCGGATCAGGGCTCGCCATCCCAGTAGTCGAGGTCGGTATCGGCGCGATGCATCTTGCCGTCGCCGAGCAATGGTCCTTCGACCTCGGCGTACGCGAGGTATTTCTGCGAGTCCGGGTACTCGCAGATTTCCGGCACCTCCTGCGTGCTGATCGACAGGTACTTCAGCGGCGCATTCGACGTATTGATGAGCTGATGCGGATATTCAGGTCCGGGTGGAATCGCGATCACATCTCCCGCACGAACGGGAACCCGCTCGCCGGCAACCCGCAGCGTTCCTTCGCCCGCCAGGATGATGAACATCTCTTCTTGCGCGTAGTGGAAATGATATGGACACGTAACTTTGCCGGGCGGCACGATGTCGATCCCTGCGCCGAGTTTGCGTGCCGCAACGCCTTCGACGCGCGGACCGATCACCGGCCCGCAGCGCGACTCGTACAACGGCGCACGCTGCATATCCCGCAATTGAACTTCATCCACGTTGCGTACCAGCTTGGCGCGCAGTTCTTCTATGCGATTCATCGGTTACCTCGTCTCAAAGCGGTACAGCGCCAGCGTCGCACGCAGGCTCGGCAGCCAGTGCACCGGTTCGCCGCGCGCGAGCAGCGAACGATCGGTCACGCGCAAACCGCACTGGGCCGCCAGGATCTCGAAGTCCTTCAGAGTGCACAAGTGAATGTTCGGCGTGTCGTACCACTGGTAAGGGATGTCGGGCGCGACCGGCATGCGGCCGGCAACCAGCGACAGCGCGTTGCGCCAGTGGCCGAAGTTCGGAAAACTCACCACGCCCTGCCGCGCGACCCGCGCCATGTCGCGCAGGATGTCCTCGGAGCGGTGCATCGCCTGCAGCGTCTGCGACAGCACGACGGTATCGAAGCGGTCGTCATCGAACATGCGCAGCCCGGACTCGAGATCCGCCTGCAGCACATTCACGCGCAGCCGCGTCGCGGCGAGCACGTTGTCATCGTCGATCTCGACACCGTAGCAGCGGCAGCCTTTGACATCGCGCAAGTGGGCAAGCAACGCGCCGTCGCCGCAGCCGAGGTCCAGCACGGCGGACTTCGGCGCGATCCAGTCGGCGATCTGCTGGAGATCCGAACGCAGGGTCATCGTCGTCATGTTTGCGCCCCCACCCCCGCCCCTGCCCCGCTCTCGCGGGGGAGGGGAGATTCGTGCGGCGAAACTCTCGTTTCGCCGTGGATGAGATCGAAATAGGCTGCCACCAGGCGGTGATAGCGCACGTCATCCAGCAGGAAGGCGTCGTGGCCGTGCGGCGCGTCGATTTCCGCGTAGGTGACGTCGCGATCATGCGCGACCAGTGCTTCGACAATCTCGCGCGAGCGCACCGGCGGAAAACGCCAGTCGGTGGTGAATGAAACGATCAGAAATCGCGCGCGCGCGGCCGCCAGTGCTGCGGTGAGATCGCCGTTGTGGTCCTTGGCCGGATCGAAGTAGTCGAGCGCGCGCGTGATCAGCAGGTACGTGTTGGCGTCGAAATACTCCGAGAACTTGTCGCCCTGGTAGCGCAGGTAACTCTCGACTTCGAACTCGACCTCATACCCAAACGCGTAGTCCTGCGCGCGCAGCATGCGGCCGAATTTCTCGGCCATGTCCTCGCTGGACAGATACGTGATGTGGCCGATCATGCGTGCGACCGACAGGCCGCGTCGTGGCACCACGCCATGGGCGTAATAATCGCCGCCGTAAAAATCCGGATCGCTGCGAATCGCGGTGCGCGCAACCTCGTTGAACGCGATGTTCTGCGCCGAAAGTTTCGGCGTCGATGCAACCGCCACGCAGTGGCGCAAACGCCGCGGATAACGCAGCGTCCAACTCAGGGCCTGCATGCCGCCCAGCGAACCGCCCATCACGGCGGCCCATTGTTCGATACCCAGCGCATCGGCCAGGCGCGCCTGTGCGTCGACCCAGTCTTCCACGGTTACCACCGGGAAGCGTGCCCCGTAGGGCTTGCCGGTTGCCGGATCAGGCGACATCGGCCCGGTCGAGCCGAAACACGAGCCGAGGTTGTTCACGCCGACGACGAAGAATCGATTGGTGTCGACCGGTTTGCCCGGCCCGACCATGTTGTCCCACCAGCCGGCGCTGGTAGCGTTTTCTGCATGCAGCCCGGCAACGTGATGGGAGGCGTTCAGTGCGTGGCAGACGAGCACCGCGTTGCTGCGCGCGGCGTTCAGTTCGCCGTACGTTTCGTACATCAACGTGTAGTCGGCGATCGACGCGCCGCTGGTAAGCCGCAGCGGCTGTGCGAAATGCAGCGTCTGCGGCCTGACCACGCCCACCGAACCCGGCCGTTGCACCATGCAGCGGACTCCAGAAACAAAAAACCCGACTGGCGCGCCGAGTCGGGTTTCGTTGACACGCACGCCGGTTGGCGCGCATGGATCTCTTTAGCGGAGAGGTTGCCGCACCGGGTTGCAACACCCCGGCTGCGACGCGCCCGCAAGCAGATCAACAAATCAGCGCAAGGCGGCAACGGTAGTGAGTCGGGCCGCGGGTGTCAATTGGAGCGAGCGCACGAGCCTTTGGCGCCCGAACCGGCGCGTGGTCGCGCTGGCGGTGCGGTTCAGTGCTCTTTCTGTAAGGTGGCGCGCTCGAGCGTCGCGCGAATTGCCATCGGGTCGGACGCACGCAGTACGCGCGCCGCGAGCTGGATCGCCGAACGCCGCGACGTGTCCAGCACCCGTTCCTTCACCGCGAGGATCTGCGACGGGTGCATCGAGAACTGGCGCAGGCCCATGCCGATCAGCAGAGCGGTCACATCGACCTCACCCGCCATTTCGCCGCAAACCGCAACCGGCGTGCGCGAGCGTTCGCCCGCACGGATCGTCTGCGCGACCAGTTTCAACACCGCGGGATGCAGATGGTCATAAAGGTGCGCGACCGCTGAGTCGGCGCGATCGATCGCCAGCGTGTACTGGATCAGGTCGTTGGTGCCGAGCGAGAGGAACTTCAGGCGCTGGATGAACGACGGCAACGAAAGCGCGGCTCCCGGCACTTCGATCATGCCGCCGACCGGCGCGCGCGCATCGAACTTCTGGCGTTTCTCCTTGAGCTGTTCCTTGGCCCGGGCCACGAACGTGAGTGCCTGTTCGATCTCGTGCACATGCGCGAGCATCGGCAGCAGGATGCGCACGGTGCCAACGCTGGAAGCGCGCAGGATCGCGCGCAACTGCGTGAGGAAAAGCTCCGGGTAGGCGAGGCAATAGCGGATTGCGCGCAGCCCGAGCGCCGGGTTCGATTCCGCGGTGGGCGTGCCAAGCGCCATGCCAAGCGAAGCGCGCGCGGTTTCGTTGAGCACCTTGTCGGCGCCGATGTCGAGGGTGCGGATCACCACCGGCTTGCCCTTCATGGCGCGCGCAACCTTCGCGTACGCCTCGTACTGCTCGTCCTCGTCCGGCAGGTCGTCGCGATTCATGAACAGGAACTCGGTGCGATAAAGCCCGACTCCGTCGGCACCGGCATCGAGCGCCTCGCGTGTGTCCTCCGGGGCCTCGATGTTGGCGCACAGCTCGATCGCGATGCCGTCGCGCGTGCGCGCCATCTTGCCCTTGAGACGGCGCAGTTCCGTGCGGTGCTCCGCATCCAGGCGCAACCGGTCGCGGAACGCCGCGAGTTCGCTTGCGTCCGGATTGACCACCACGCGGCCCGCCTCGCAATCGAGCACGATCAGGTCGCCCTCGGCCACCTTCTCGCGCGCCGCCGTCACACCGAGCACCGCCGGCAGCCCCAGGCTGCGCGCCAGGATGGCGGTATGCGAAGTGGGTCCGCCGAGTTCGGTGACGAATCCGCCCAGCACGACGTCTTCGCGATGCTTCAGATGCAGCATGTCCGCCGGGGCAAGGTCGCGTGCGACCAGGATCAGGCGTTCGCCGTCGAGCGGCTTGCGCACGACGGCGCTCGCGGTCTTGCCGCCGGACAGGCGCCGCAGCACTCGTTCGACCACCTGGCGGACGTCCTCGGAGCGCTCGCGGAAGTATTCGTCCTCGATCGACTCGAACTGGCGGCAGACTTCCTCCAGCTGGATCGTCAACGCCCACTCGGCGTTGATGAGGCGCCCGCGCACCAGGTCGCGCGGCGCGTCCGCAAGCAGCGGATCGTCCAGGATCATCCGGTGCAGGTCGAGGAAAGCGCCGACTTCATTCGGCGCGCCGGGCGCCACGTCGTCGCGCAGTTCGTCCAATTCGGCGCGCACCAGCGAGAACGCGTTGTTCAAGCGGGCAACTTCGTGCAGCACTTCGCGCCGCTCGATCGAGTACTGGCGGATCTCGAGTTCGCTTGGGGCGAGCAGGTGCGCGCGCCCGATCGCGATGGTCGCGCTTCCACCAACCCCGATGCCGACCAGCTCGCGATTCATTCTTCGCCGAACTTTCCTTCGATAAGGGCACCGACGGCGGCGAGCGCCTCCTCCTCGTCGGGTCCATCCGCATCGACCGTAACGACCGACCCCTGCCCGGCCGCCAACATCATCACTCCCATGATCGACTTCGCATTCACGCGCCGTCCGTCCTTGGCGATCCAGACCTCACTCTGGAACTTGGCGGCGGTTTGCGTCAACTGCGCCGATGGGCGTGCGTGCAGGCCGAGCTTATTGCTGATGCTGAAGTTGCGTTTGATCATCGCCCTGCGGACCGCGTTGATTTGCCGACTGGTTCTGCAGGGGAGGCGTCGCTGCGATCTGCAGCACGCCCTGGGTACCGCCGGCGAGGGCTTTTTCCAC
>Ga0137409_10003660_pt1 | contig 16237 bp, 12 predicted proteins | sample CZODoug1_16funga_FD_122059 | JGI IMG/M metagenome (GOLD analysis project Ga0137409, IMG submission 122059) | Vadose zone soil fungal communities from Angelo Coast Range Reserve, California, USA - CZODoug1_16fungal (Hybrid Assembly) | ecosystem: Environmental > Terrestrial > Soil > Vadose zone... | reverse complement strand
CTCGGGTGAATGGTTTGAGCAAGTAGCCGTCTGCGCCCTCTCGAATCACCGTCTCTCTAATCTCGGGGTCGTTTATCGCCGTGACGTACGCGAATGGAATACGTGGGTGGTGTTTCTTTACATGTTGCAGAAATGTGTACCCGTCTACTTTGGGAAGGAGCAGATTTGAAAGAATCAGATTGATCCGAAGGCCGTCTTTAAGCAGGTCAATTCCTTCCCGGCCATCAGCCGCTTCTCGGCAGTCAAATCCGTCAGCAAAGAGCCACGGGACAACAATGTCTCGGATTTCATTCTCATCCTCGACCAGAAGCACCCGGGGCAACGTACGCCGTCGACGGCACAACATGTGGCGCAAACGGGAGTACCGCAGACGCCGCACTCCACTGTCTTCCCATTGCCCCTCTTGACGAGCGCCTCTCCCTTGTTGATGCTCCCCACTGGCGCATAGGCGATGAAGCCCGAGCGTGGGTCACGCATGATCTCGGTGCGCTCCGGGTTCTCCGGCGTCTCCATGATTCGCACGCCTATGGGTTCCTTTTCGTTACCCTCGAGGGGAATCCAGATGCCACCGCGGCTCTCCATCTTCGGTACGGTAGCGGTCTCGACAACCCTGATCCATGGCGTCCACTTCATTGCTCCGAAGTACTCGGCGGCAATCTTGATCTCGTCCGGTGTCATGGCCTTCGCGATCGCGATCATGGCGTTCGTGTTGGCCTTCCGCGAGTCCGCGCTCTTGCGGACGCCGCTGCGAAAGTCGTTCATCTGCTGGATGAAGTAGGAGAGGGGCAAGCCCGAAACGCCGGCGTTCTCCTGGCGCCCCTTGCCATTTGGATAATGGCAGAGGCCACACGCGCGCGCATCCGGGCGCTTCCCGTGCGCGACGATGTCCGGCATGGCCGGGTGGTCGGCTGGAAACCAGTCGGCTGGCCCGAAGCCGTCGGCGATCTGTTGCCGTGTGAAGCTGAGGGTACTACCAGGAATCTGTTTGATCGACGTGTCGGGGGGGGCCGCCGGAGGCGCTGGTGCACCGGCCGGCCGGGCTAACGGGATGGCATACGCCCATGCTGGTGGTTCACCGGCGGCCTGCAGCACGCCAGTTATTACGAGAGGCGCCATGCCAAGAACGACGACGGCAATGAATCTGCGCATACATAACCTCCGCTGGAGCCAACACTTTTTCCGGCTGCGGAACTATACGCCTAAATCCCCCTGCTGTTCGCCAGAATCCGATCGGAGCCCCCGGCGGCGGATCCGGTGCCTGAATCGCACAGGATTCGCCCATGCTGACGGCACTGGTCGCCTTCGTCGATTCTTCGGCCTGATGTGCTGAAGACACCGAGCGATCGACGATCCCTCGATGCTTTGTCTCAGTGCGTCAGCGCGTAGAGGAGGACGTCGACACCGACGGCGTACCCGGCGCCCGCGAACTGATCGAAGTACCGGTGGTCGTCGCCTTCGCGTTCGAACGCATCGCCGAAGTCGGTGTTGTGCGTCATGAAGATGAGCATGTGTCCCTGCTGATCGCTGATGGCGCGGGCGTGCGGCACGGCGCTGTCGGCGCCGCGCTCCGACGTGCGGCCGCCGGTGCCCAGCCAGAAGTCGATCGACGGGATCTGCGGCAGCTCCCGAACGTCGTAAAGGACGTGAAAGATCGGATGATCCGTCGGCACGTCGGAGAGCGGGAACTCACCGGACGGCAGCGCCTTCCGGATCTCGTTTTCCCAGTGCGCCCACGCATACTCCCCCCAGAAATCGTCGGCCCACAAGAAGCCGCCGCGGACCAGGTAGTCGTGCAGGTGCTTCGCTTCCTCGTCGCTGAAATACGCGCCACCGGGCTCGGTCATCATGATGAACGGGCAATGATCGATTTCCGGATCGGTCAGGCGGTAGACTGCGTGATTGAGCTCGCCCGCGGCGTCGCGGCTCACCGCCGCGACCGTGAGCTCGGAAAAGCGGAAGCTCAGATTGATGTCGGCGCGCGGGTAGTCGACGGACCAGCCGTTGCCGTCGCCGTTCGGTGCGTTGTCGAACCAGATGCGGCAGAACATGAACGCGCCGTCGTAGGGCGGGTTCGGCGGCAGGCTCTGGCGGTAGAACCCGAAGCGGCCGCCGCGCCGCTGCGGGCTCGCGTCAGCGGCGGCCAGGGCCAGCGTGGCCGCCAGGAAGAGCATGCCGACGGTTCTCATGCCGTACGCCTGTCAGTATACGCGGTCCCGCCGGAGTCACTGCGTCCTGCGCGCCGCAATCGAGCATTGCATGCACAGCGCAGGATCGCGGGTGACAGCTTTCACTCACCTCCTAACGTGCCGACACCGGTCCGGTCTGACCACGCGCGTCGAACCGTTCGATGGAGGTCGTGATGAACGCTGCGCGCAGGTGGCCAGCCGCCCTGGCGCGGGCCGTTCAACAGCTCGACCCATTTCGCGAAGGGCTGCTCACGCCCCCAAAGGATTTCTGAGGGCACCGGCACAAGGCGGTTGTCTCATCTTCGTTCCGACTGCTCCATGCTGAGCGGACGCGAGACAAAGCTCATCACTTATCACCGCTCACCGTGTAACTGACGCAGATCGAGTGCACGAATCGGAGACGAGTGCTGTGCTCGTCAAGCAACTCGTCTGTGAGGTGTGCCGTGTGAAGGCGCGGTCCACCGTCGTGGAGAGCCCTGAAACTTCTAACTCGGAAACAGTTGAGCGAACGTGGAGTTAGGCTTGCAGGATCCGGTCCCCGAGTCGACTCAACCGAGCCGGAGGAAAGTCAACCCGAGAGCGAGAGGAGGAAAGCAGATGCGCCAAACACTCTGGTCAATATCCCTGATAGTCTGTGCTCTGACAGTCGGGCTCGTAGCACAAGCACCAAACAGCTCGGCACCGCCAGCCAGTAAGCAGGTGACGTTCTCTGGCTGCGTCGAAAAAGCGCCGAGCGACGAGGCCAGTCCGCCTGCAGCGGCACCCACGGCGAGCGCGCAGTTCATTTTGACCAACGCCACCGCAACGGCGGCCGGCGCCGTCGGGACAGCGGGTTCCAAACCCGCACCCAAATATCGACTCGATGTGGACGATGCGAAGATCACCCCGCACGTGGGTCACAAGGTCGAGGTCACGGGCACTCTTGAAGAACAACCCGGTTCGGCCGGTGGCGCAACTGCTTCAGCGGCGAGTGGTCCAAAACTCAAGGTCGATTCCGTCAAGATGATTGCGGCTTCCTGTAAATAGCGTAGACATCGCAACAGTTGTGCGCGCGGGCGGCAGTCATGACCGCTGCCGAAGGTTGCCCGCGCGCCAACCTTTCAATTGACGCTTTCCTCGCGCGTCTCGCAGCTCGACTTCACGCGACCGTCAAGGTCGCTTGCTGCGGTTCCTCCCGCGCTATTCGAATTTGACAGAGATCCGGACGAATTGAAGAAGTTGACGGCTCGCGGTCAGTCTGAAAGCTTATCGAGTCCCTCGGTCATCTCGATGTAGGTGCCCCAGGGATCGGTAATGAACGCGATGGCGATGCCGAGCGCTGGCACTTTTCTGTACGGGACGGCCAGTTTGATGCCGTCGGCTTCGAGCTTCTTGCAGAACTCCTCGAGGTTCTTCACTTCGAAGCCGATGTGATCGAGTGCGCGACCCTGCGTGGCGACCACCGGATCGGCCGACGGCGAGAAGTTCAGCGCGATTCCCGGCAGATCCGCAGCGGGAAAGGCTCCGCCGGTACGCGACTTGGCGCCGAATGTCTTCACGTACCACGCTTGCATCTCCGCGTTCCTGGGATTGAAGAAGTGCACGTGGTGGACGGTGATGGGGATCGCCTGCTGTCTATTCTCGACCAGTTCGACCTTCACGCCCTCCGGCGCCAATGCGAACGCGATCGATGCGCCGCCGGCTTGCGCCGGCCCGGCGATATCGTCTTTCACTTCGCGATCGGCTGCGACTTCCGTCTTCGTGATCATCGGGAAACCGTTCGCCTTCACCTTGTCGACCATCTGACGGAGGTTGGGCACGGAGAAGCCGATGTGATTGACGGTCGTTCCTCGAGTACCTCCGGTCGGCGCCTGATTGGTACGAAAGAAGATCAGGACGTTGGGGAGCCTGACGACCTCCGTGTTGCCGGTGCCGATCTTGATGAGCGTTCCGCCGAGCGTATCGACGAAAAATTTCTTCTGGGCGTCCAGATTGGCGGTGTTCAGATGGTGATGGCCATAGACGATCGGTCCGTCCTTGGCCGCGACAAGCTGGGCGGAGGCCGTTGACGCAACAGAGGCGACAAGCAACGCCGAACACACCAGCGCGAGCGTCGGTTTCATTTCAAACCCTCCTGGCAACGGGAGAGTCTACACCGCTCTCTCGTGTTTTTCGCGACGATTCAGCCGAAGCTGTAACCTGAGCGATCCCTGCGATCCGGATAGCCGGCCGGCAGAAGTGAGTCGAACGCCTACTTGCCGTCCACTGAGAAGGCCAGCAGAACGTTGCCCGGGATCCCGTTGGCGGCATATCCGGATTCGACGAAGACCATTCCTCCAGCGATCGCCGGTCCCGGCCCGTTCAAAGAACCGCCACGCGCCGGAACTTCATTGACCGTCCTCTGATTGCCGACCGTGTCGAAGTCCCACACGATGGCGCCGGTCGTCGTGGAGAACGCGCGCAGATGCCCGTCGACCGATCCCGAGAACACGACTCCGGGAATGGCGCTGACCGCGGCCGATTGTGCGGGGCTGCAGCGCTTTCTCCCGCCGCATGCCGGCGGCGGCGTGAACCAGGCTCGCTCGCCATTCTCGAGGCGGAGCGCGAACAGACCGCCCCCTACTTTCGGATCGGGTTCGGTCGCCAGGCTGTTGGGGATCGAGATCCGGCCAATGTCGGAGAGCGCAACGTAGACATTGGACTGGTCGGCGGCCGAGCCCCATTGCACGCCACCGTTGATTCCACCTTTGCCCACGCGTGTCTGCCACAGGATTTCACCGTTGCGATCTGGATCGACGGCGTGCACCATGCCGGATTTCTGTCCTGCCACGAGCGCGCGCCGGCCGTTCGCGAGCGTCACGAGAATGGGCGGAGATGCGAAGTCGAAATCGGGGCCATTCGACTCGGGGCAGTTCACCTTGTCCTGCAGGCGGCACGCGGTGTTCCAGGCATCCGCCGCCGTCGTCTGCCGGGACCAGAGGATTTTCCCGGTGTCGAGGTCGAAGGCGATGAAGGCGTCGCTGGTCGGCGTCGCGGGATCGCTGTAGTTGTCGCCCGTGGTGACGTAGATCGCGTTGCGCAGAACGTCGATGGCCGGGCTCGCCCAGATGGGCGCGCCGGACGGTCCCCACATCTGCGTGCCGACCTTGTTCTTCCTCGTCGGCTGCGGCTCTTCGGCGATCGTGTAGGTTTTCCAGATCTGCCTGCCGGTGGCGGCGTCGAGCGCAACCAGGCTGCCCCGAAAGCGGCAGCACTCATAATCCGATGTCGCGCCGGCGGTTTCTTCGCCGGAAGCCACCGGAACATAGAGGCGTCCGTTATGAAAAACCGGCGAACCGGTGACGCGGGCCACGGGATGATTGTCGATTCTTGTTTTCCATAGCAGCGTACCCATGGTCGCCTCGACGGCGTACACGTTGCCAGCGCGATCGCCGATGAACGCCACGTCGTGCGATCCCGAATCGGTCTCGACCCGCCCGATCGTGACAGCTGCGCGCACGCTGGCGGCCGCGGGAAAGTACCAGTGGATACAGCCGGTCGAAGCATTGAGCGCATACACGTTGCCGCTCTGGCTGCCAATGAAGACGCGGCCGCCGACCACCGTGGGCTGCGCGTCGGCCGCCACGTCGCCCGGAAAGCCGAACGCCCATTTGAGTTTCAAACGAGGCACCTGGGCGGCGGTGAAGCCGGCCGCGGCGCCGTCCTGATAGCGCGTGTTGGACGCATTCACGCCCCAGCCGTTCCAGGATGGCCCAGCCAACGGGTTGGCGAAGCCGCCGGCACTGGCCGCACACATGGACTGCGGCGACGGCGTGGTCACCAGCGGCCGCCCGAACGGTTTTCCGGTGACGAATTCCGCCACGCCGCGGCGCTCTACCGCCGTGCGGCCGCTCGTCATGGAAATCATCGCGCCGGTTTCCAGCGCGGCGAGAACCCGCTCCGGCGTCATCGCCCGGAGCGCCACACGATTGGGCGCGCGCTCGATGCCGGTGTCGTGGCAGGCGGCGCAAATCTGTTTGTAGAGAGTTGCGCCGTCTTCCGCGGACAGTAGCCCGGCGGAAAGGAACAGCAGTGCAACAGAGCCGCCGCACCGGATCAGCGTTCTCATTTGGCGCCTCACGTCTTGATGCGGGCCTAACTTTACACCTAACCAGCCGATCTGGCCGCAGCGGGTGCCGACCGGCTAGCGGGCGATTGGTGCCGGAGGCTGTCTCGGCGAAGAGAGGGCGCAACACGGGAGAGGTGTCCGGGAAGTGCGCCGGCCGCGTGCCGTCCCCGGCAGTTCGGGGCCGCGTCGCAGTGTCATGACGCGCAACCGATGCGACCGAAAAATCCGATTCCAGCGCCGACCAGCGAGTGTAGGATGTTTCCGTCATGGTGGGCCCGGCAGCGATTCCCTACGCACTCGGCGTGGCATCGTGCGCCTATGCGCTCGCCGGAGCGTTCTCGCTTACCGGACACGCCGGGCAGTTGCGATCGGTAACAGAAGGGGTGTATTCCACCGGGCAGGCAGCGCGCGGCCGGCAGATTTACCAGGCCCAGTGCGTGGAATGCCACGGCACGGCGATGGAAGGCACCACCGGACCGCCGCTGGTCGGAGAGGATTTCCTCTCGAACTGGAGCGCGCGTCCGCTGGCGAGTCTCGTCGACAAGATTCAGAAGACGATGCCCTTCAGCCTGCCCGGGACCCTTTCGCGGCAGCAATCAACCGACCTCGCGGCTGACATTCTCCGGGCCTCCAAGTTTTCCGCTGGACCGCTCGAGCTGAGCGACGCCATGCTGGCGCAGATTACGTTCCCTACGGCGCGAACCTCCGCGCCCGCCGTGGCCATCGCCGCGGGTGCGTCTCTTCCCGCGCCAGAAGGCAACCTTGCCGAGCTGATGAGAGCCATCGCTTTTCCCAATTCGAATATCATCTTCAACCTTCAGCTCAAGGATCCCGGTACGGAGCAGAAAAAGAAACCGGCTTCCTCACCTTTTGACTATGTCGAATGGGGATCTACCGTGTATCCCGGTTGGCTGGCGGTCGATCAGGCCGGCGTTGCGATCACCGAGACCGCGGCCCTGCTCTTGACGCCCGGACGTCGGTGTCAGAACGGCAGGCCCGTCCCCGTGGATCGCGCCGACTGGAAGCAGTATGTCGCGGCGCTCGCGGAGGCAGGAAAGCTCGCTCATCGGGCGTCACAGGCAAGGAACTACGAGGCCTTTGTCGACATCAGCGAGAAACTGAACGAGGCGTGTGCGAACTGCCACAAGGTGTATCGCGACAAGGGGGGCATCGAGGGCAGCGGAGCAGCCCGATGTCAGTGAGCTCAGGAGGATAAGTCATGCGCCGGTTTTCAGTCGTTACGGCGACATTGATCCTGGTGCGTATGTGGTAGGTGCGCCGCAGCGGCCCGGCAAGGCACCTGCCGGATCCTCATGTGGCGGCGGCATCCGTTGCAGCTGTTGATTGATGCCGTCATGTCCCGGGCCGCGGGTTCGACACCCGTCGAACCCGCCAACAGTCCTTTCAAAATCACCAAAGTACATGCGGCAAGGTCGGGAGATGACAGCCGATCGCTCCGCAGAGTGCCTGAGGCGGCGCGCAATCGCACCCCGTGATGCTGAGATCTCCCCGGTGCCCATCGCCAGCGCCAAATCGCCTGGCCGCACGCCGGCTGAGATTTGTACGTGTGTGAGACCGTGAGCTCGTGACCCCGGCTGTCACAGGCGGCTGCAAAAATGGACAGATGCAATGCCGGACATGAGTCCCGAATTGGTGAGGGTGGATTCTCGGAAATGCGCGGAAGTTGCTGCCGTTCTCGCCCGTCACACGATTCCGGCGGCAACTGAAGGACACGCAAATGTGGTCGGCTTGCCAGCTTCCGCGCTGCCGAATTTTTACCTTCTGGCAGTCGCAATCTGCCACCAGACGTCGCCGGTGGGACAGGTCCGGTTGGGGGGAACACTGACGACCGGCGAGACCGCCTGGGGCTGGGATTATCTGCGGCGTCGGCTTGCGGAACGAGCACGCGAGAATCTGTCGATCCTTGATCCTGCCTGTTGGCAGCGGTTGACTCCGAGGGAACTCGCGGAGCTCCTCGCGGCAGAGGACGGCCCCGTTCATTTGACCGATCCCGAGCGGCGTGCAGCGTTGATACGGGACGCCGGAACTCGCATGTCCATCAATGGGTGGAGCGGCGCAGAAGCGATTCATGCGGAGGAAGGCGGTTGGTTGCTCCGCGATCACCGGGGCATTCTGGTGCGGCTGGGGGAATTTGCCGCATATCGCGACCCCGTTCGCAAGAAGTCGAACTACCTGCTCGAGCTTCTTCGAAACGAATGTCGCTGGCATTACCGCGATCCGCAGAATCTCGGTGTGCCAGTCGACTACCACGAGGTGCGCGGGCATTTGAGGCTCGGCACTGTTCGTGTGATCGATCCCGACCTCGAGACCCGGTTAAAAGCCCGCGCACCTGTCGATCACAAGGCGGATGTCGCAATTCGAACCGCGGTCGCTCGCGCGATCGATGAAATCGCCGCTGCTGTAGGTTCGACGGACTCGCCGACACTGCATTACCTGTTCTGGAATGTTTTTCGGTCGTGTTGTGGGCGAGACTCCACTCACTGTTGGGCGTGTGGACCGGAATGTGTCCTGCCACGCAGGTACAGGCTGGGCACGGCCGAGTGTTTGCTGGCCCCGGCCTGCGCCTCACGCGGTGCGCCGGTCCTTGTAGAGCATCAGCATGAAACCGATTTCTACTGACCCGCGATGAAGGCTTATGCGGTTCTGTCCGGTGGCGGCGTGAAAGGCGCCGCCTTGGCTGGATGTCTCGCTGCGGCTGGAGAACGCGACATCGAGTGGGTGGGATGCGCCGGGACTTCGGCGGGCGCGCTGATCGCAGCGCTCGCGAGCGTCGGCTTCGGGGGCGCTGCAATTGGGGAGAAGTTGAAAACCGACCTTCATCCGCGCGCGCTCGTTGACGACCGGGGCGCACAGCTCGACGAAGTGGTGAAGCTTCGAGCACAGGTCCGGCCCCTCGTCACCGGTAACCTGTTCGACCGGGGTCGTGCTCTCGTTGCACTTTCTCGAAACGCGGTCCTCAAGGCGATCGGCACAGACTATGGAGTCTACGACGGTGCGTACCTGGAGAAAGCCGTTGGCGCCATGATCAGGACGGGCCCTCTGGTTGCCGGGAAACCCAGCGACACTTTTCAGGATCTGATTGCCGCCGCGTGTCCACAGCTCAAGGTCGTCGCATCGAACATCAGCACTAACCGTGCGGTCGTATTCCCGGATGATGCCCAGATGGCAGTCGCTTCGGCCGTGCGCGTATCGATGGGATATCCGTTCGTTTACCGGCCGATGAAAACCGACCAGAACCAGCTGCTCGTGGACGGCGGGGTGGCGAGTAATCTGCCATGCTTCGTCTTCGCGCGGGAACACGAGCTCACTCGACACCCGATCTTCGCATTCGGTCTGGTGTCTGCGCCTGCAGCGGCGCCGGACAATTACGACGCATTGAATTATGCCGAGGAGCTGTTGGACACAGCCCTGGCCGCAAGCGATCAGTTGTTCGTTGAAATCGTCCCGGGCGTGCATTACATACGGGTGCCAGTTCCGGCCGGGATCGGGACATTCAATATTGACGTGAGATCCGGCGACATCGACGCCATGTTCAATGCCGGTTACGTTGCGGCGACCCAGTTCTTCAACGCATACGAGCCGCTTCGTCGCGCGGCCGTCGCAGGGCATAAACTGCAGCTGCAGCTCCAGAACGTCTACGGCGATCCAAAGCTCTTCCAGCCCGCGCTCTGGGGCCTGCAGCAGATGATTCAGCAGCGGACGCAGGCACAGGAAGTTCGCGTTCACATCATGTTGCCGACCGGGCGCGCGGATCGGTCGAGAATCGTCGTCTATCACTTCGGATTTCGACCCGAGGATAACGATCGGGATCTCGAGCTCGAGGAATTTGCGGGGTGCACAGGCGAGGCGAACAAGAACCGCCTCCCCGCGATTGCAGATCTCGTCGATGCGCAGCAGAATTATCCCAGGTGGGGGATGGCCCAGCCACAGCAGGCGAGAGTGGCGCCGGACCGGAAATCGATGCTGAGCGTCCCGGTTTTTCGCGATTCGCAGTCCGCTCCGCGCGAGGCTTGGCCGGTGGTGGGAATCCTGTCGGTGGATTCCTCAGCGTCGCTCCCCGAGACCGGGTGGGTTCAGGCGCTCGGCGTGGAGCGCGCTCCTGCCGTCACGACGGAGGTCATCGATATCCTGACGACCTTTGCTCGGGTTTGCGCCAGGCTGTTGGGGTAAAATGGAGCCTGACATGCAGTCCCGAACTACAGGTTCCGTCAGCTCCACGAAGGTGTCGGACGGCCTCTACGTGGTCACCGAGGCATACGCGCGGATTTACGACTTCTTTGAGACATCTCCTCTGTTTCCGAGCGAGCCACTAATCGTCCCGACCCCTTCTGCCGAGGAAGAGCGCGTGACGGGGGCACCGGCGCAGCCGGCCCAGTCACGGCGCTAACTGGATCGCGCGGACGCTTGACGCCACGTGTTCGGCGTCGATGAGAAATTGCCGCTCGCGCTGCCTCGAATCCGAAAGTTCCGCGACGTCTCCATTTCGATCGTCGTAGCACCCTCATGAGCCGCGCCAGACAGCGACAGGAGCCTCGAGCTACACGCGTGCAGCCTTGAGCGCTGCGAGCACACGCGCGTCTCTGAAGGGCACCCGACGGAGCCGAACACCGGTCGCATCATAGATGGCGTTGGCGACCGCCGCGATCATCGGCTTGCACACCGTCTCGCCGGCTCCATAGTGAGGAAGATCGGGCCGCTTCGGATTGGGATCGCCGTTCACCAGCACGACGTCGATCCTCGCAGGCGTGTCGGCATGCCTGAGCGAGGGATGAGAGATCCAATCGACGCCAGTGGTCTTTTCGGCGTCGAATTGCACTTCCTCGTGAAGCGCGCGGCTCAACGAGTGGAGCATGCCGCCCTCGATGGTGCGACGCAGCGCCTCCGGGTTGATGACCAGCCCGCAGTCGTGTGCGCAGACCAGCCGCTTCACCCACACGTGACCGGTCCGGCGATTCACCTCGACCTCGACGATCTCGGCGACGACGGTCTGGTTGCGGAAGGAGTACGCAATCCCGCGTCCGGTGAGGATGGTTCCGTTGTCGAGCGGTTTCGGTGAAGGACGCGGGTCCCAACCGAAAGCTTCCGCCGCCGCTTTGACCACGGCGATTGAACGCGCCCGCTTGAACCCGCTGTCGTCCGTGGTGCCGGCGGTGAGCAGTCCCATGCGGAACTCGATCGGGTCGGCGTTCGCGGCGGCCGCCATCTCGTCGACGAACGATTCGGCGGCAAAGGTGATCTGTGGACCGTTGGGATCGCGCAGGTTTCCGGTGCGGAGCGGCGTCTCCCACACAAGAGGCAGGCTGACCACCTGTGAGGCCGTGCGCTTGTTCGGGATCTCGTACATGTCTGAAGGCGTTCCTGCGCTGCCGGCGGCCGGCGTGGCGCGCCTCTTTCCCATGAGTTGAGCGATCAGTACCGTGTCGGCCTCGTTGTAACCGACATGGCAGTAGTCGGCGGCCCGAGCGTTGTAGTCGAGCGCGACGAGCTTGCCCTGTGCATCCAGACCTCCGCGGATCTTGACGGTAAATGCCGGGCCTTTGGTATCCCATCCCGTTTCCTCGTGCCTCATCCACTGCACGCGAACCGGCCGGCCGATCTCTTTGGCGAGAAACGCCGCCTCGAAGCCCGCGTCGTCCGCCGCCGTCCGGCCGTAACCCTGCGGGCCCTCCATCCAGACGACGCGCACCTGGTCCCGCGGCATTCCGAGAAACTGAGCGATGCCGGCTCGCATGCCGTAGGATTTCATGTCGTTGGAATAGATCGTCATCTGACCGTTCGAGGGATCGGCCATGGCGTGAGCCGGAGCGAAGGCCGTGTGCCCCTGGAACGGGACATCGTATTCGGCTTCGACGACTTTCGCCGCACCCGTCAGCGCCGCGTCCGGGTTCCCTTTCACGGCCGGGCCCTGGTTCGACATGGGCGTCGCGCTGCGCATGTAGGTGAAGAGATCATCCGATGTCGGGAAGGGCGAGGTCGCCGGCTTCTGCCAGTTGACCTTGAGCTGTCTGGCCGCCTTGACGGCCTGCTCTTCCCGCTCGCAGACAACCGCGACGTAGTTGCCTTTGCTCACGACCTTGATGAATCCAGGGAGGTTTCGGACGGATGACTCGTCGATGGCGATCAACCTGGCGCCGGCCACGGGAGGCTTCACGTTGCGCGCATGGACCATGCCTGGAGCCTTTACGTCGACGGCCCACTTCAACGAGCCGTCCACCTTGGCAGGAATGTCGTAGCGCTGCGGCGACTGGCCGACCATCTTGAGTTCCTGAACCGGCTTGACCTTCGCAACGCCGGTCGTCGCATCGACGTTGTTGCCCGTCAGCGTGACGTTGAACCGCTTCCCGCCGATCAGTTCTCCGTAGGTGACCTTCCGCGAGGGATCCGTTTTCACGGTGATCACTCCCTCGCGGACGGCGAGCTGATCGACAGGCACAGCAAACCGCGCCGAGGCCATCTCCAGCAGAACCCGCCGAGCCTCGGCAGCCACGCGCCGCATCGGCCAGCCATCGGTCTGAATCGCATCTGAACCGCCCGATCCGCCCTGGTCTACGGTGATGTCGGTGCTGCCCATGATGCAGCTGGTCTTGTCGTACGCGATGTCCAGTTCGTCGGACATCATCTGGCGGAAGGCGGTGCCGGTACCCTGGCCGCAGTCTGTTTTGCCGACGTAGAAGGTCGCGGTATTATTTTCCTGAATGACGATCCACGAATCGAGCTGCCGGAAGTCGGGGTCGGGATAAGGGCCGGCAGCCTGAGCGCTCGCATCGGCGGCAAACGGCCCGACCACCGCCGCGGCGCCGACGCTCACGACGAGCAGGCCCGAACCCTTGAGGAACGTCCGCCGGGAGTGCGTCCCGTTCCACTGCTCCAACAGTTCTTCGACCTGTCTCGGAATCTTCGTGAAGGTCGTCATGACACACCTCCTCTGCCCGATGCGGTACCGGCCGCGATCGCCGCCGCCGCCCGTTTGATGGCGGCGTGAATGCGGTAATACGTCATGCAACGGCACAGCGTCCCGTTCATCCCCTCGCGGATTTGCGCATCGGTTGGATTCGGATTCTTGTCCAGCAGCACTTTGGCCGTGATGATCTGCCCGTTCTGGCAGAAGCCGCACTGCGGGACCTGCTCGTCAATCCAGGCCCGCTGTACGGGGTGCAGCGTTCCTTCGTTGGCGAGTCCTTCGAGCGTGGTGATCTCGCCCTTGACGGCAGAACACGGCGTAATGCACGACCGAACCGCCGCGCCGTTTATGATCACCGCGCATGCCCCGCACTGGCCAAGCCCGCAACCAAACCGCGGGCCCTGCAGGCCGAGATCGTTGCGCAGGATGTAGAGCAGCGGAGTCGAAGGATCGATATCAAAGGTCTGCGCCCGGCCGTTTACCTTCAATGTGATGTTGCGCATTCTCCACGCTCCTCGCGAATGGGATCGGTCGAGTCGGTCGGGCCGGCTCGCCACCCGCCTGGCTGCCGACAAGTATGCACCGCTACGCCTTCAGTCGGGTCGCTCAGGAGATTGGTGACTGCGAAGCCACCTGCATATTTCTCGCCTGAACGCGGTCGAGAGCCGAGCTGGCGGCCGTCCAGCAGGCCGACTCGCTTTTCGGTCGCCTCCGCGGAACATTCCCGGATCGTAGCGTATGATAGCGCCACTCTCGGTGATGCAGCCGCTTCGAATGAGATCCGCTCGCACGCTGGTCCTGGCGCTGCTCGTCGTCCTGTCCGCCGCCGCGGTCGGGGCGCAGAACATCGGCGCCACGCTCCAGGGGCTCATCACCGATGCGCAGAAAGCGGTGCTGCCGGGCGTGGCTGTGACGATTTCGGGGTCCGCATGAATTTCTAATCCAAGGAGCGTATTCGTTCCGGCGCTTCTCTCGCGCAGACGCGGGGTCTTGTACCGGCGGACTACTACAAGGAGACAGTGGTTAACGATGTCGCGCGTCACCGTCCGGCGATCTCGTGACCTGCACGGTGACCATGAGGGCTGAGGGCTCGTCCGATGGCTCCGAGTACTGAACAAATGCGTCGTGATCTCGAGGCGCTGCGACAGGAGAACGCGCGGCTGCAAGGCGTCGAAGCGGAACTTGCGGCGGCGATGGAGTCGCTGCGCGGGAGCGAAGAACGTCGGCGGCTCGCGGTCGACGCCGCCCAGATGGGCCTCTGGGAATGGGACATCGTGTCGAATCGCGTGACCTGGGATGCGAAAAAATATGACGTGTTCGGCCTGGCATACGGCTCGTTCGCGGGAACGAAGGAGGCGTTCTTCGAGCTGGTGCATCCCGACGACCGCCCGATGGTCGCGACGGCGATCACTCGAGCAATAGAGGACGGCGCGCCCTACCACAACGAATTCCGCATCGTGGTGCCTGGTGGGCAGACGCGGTGGATCGCGAACCTCGGCCAGGTGTATCGCGACGATGAAGGCAGGCCGTTGCGCATGGTCGGCGTCGTCTACGATGTCACCGACCGAAAGCTGACCGAACGCGCGCTGAGCTTCAGTGAGGAGAAGGTCCGCTCGATCGTCGAAGCGACCAGCGAATGGATATGGGCTGTCGATCGAGAGGCGCGGATCACATACTCGAACCCCGCAGTTGAGCGGATCCTTGGCTATCGCCCGGAGGAACTGGCCGGAATTTCGCTTCGGTCCCTCGTCCACGAAGACGATCTCCGCAAGGCTGAGGAGATACTGTCGACATCGTTGGCGGAGAAGCGCGGATGGGCGGCTTTTGTCGTGCGGTGCCGCCACAAGGACGACAGCTATCGCTATCTGGAATGCCACGGCGTACCGATTCTCGACGAGACCGGCGACGTGGTGGGCTTCCGCGGGTTCGACCGTGACATCACCGAGCGCAAGCAGGTGGAGGAGGAGTTGCGAGAGGCCCACAGGATGGAGGGCATCGGCCAGATGGCGGCCGGCTTCGCGCACCATTTCAACAACCTCCTGGCCGTTATCGTGGGCCACGTCGACATGGCGTTGGAGCTGTCCGGCGGCGAAGCGGCGCAGGTCGACCTCCAGGCCATTCGCCAGGCGGCGCAACGAGGCGCCTTGCTGACGCGTCAACTCTTGACATTTGCAGGCAAGCAGATCATCGCACCCAGGGTCGTCAACGTTAACGTTCTTGTCGAGGGAATGGGCACGACCCTGCGCCGCCTTATCGGTAAGGACATCGAGCTCGTCACGCAATTGTCTTCGGAGCTCTGGAGTGTCACAGCCGACCCCGCCCAACTGGATCTCGTCTTGATGAACCTTGCCGTGAACGCACAGGAGGCAATGCCCGACGGCGGCACGCTGACGATTCGGACGGCCAACGTCGCAGCGGACGACGAGTATGCGCCGCGAGGTGCTGAAGTCGTGCCAGGCGATTACGTCATGATCGCCGTCGGCGATACGGGGACGGGAATGAGCGAAGAGATCGCCCAACAGATCTTCGAGCCGTTCTTCACGACCAAGGAGTGGGGATCGGACCGCACGGGTCTCGGGCTGTCGACCTGCTACGGCGTCGTGGCGCGGCAGGGCGGCCATATCCGTGTTCACACGCAGCTGGACAAGGGCAGCACTTTTCGGATCTACCTGCCGCGTCGGCCGATAGCCGACGTAACCCTGGAGCGCCACGACACGCCGCTGGCGCGGTCCCGTGAAAGTATGACGGTGCTCGTCGCGGACGGTGAGGCGCGAGTGCGAAAGCTTGCGTCCGGGATTCTCCGGACGAGGGGATACGCTGTCCTGGAGGCTGCCAGTGGCGCTGAAGCTCTCGTTATCGCGCGTGCCTGGCATGGGAGGATCCATCTGCTCGTGACCGATGTCGTGATGCCGGAGATGAGCGGCTGGGAGCTGGCCAGGCGGCTGCAGGAGGAACGGCCGGGCCTCGAGACGCTCTACATTTCTGGAGATGCCGAGAACACCGTCGTTCACCAGGGCCCCGTGGACAAGAAGGTCAACGTTC
>Ga0137409_10003659_pt1 | contig 16239 bp, 20 predicted proteins | sample CZODoug1_16funga_FD_122059 | JGI IMG/M metagenome (GOLD analysis project Ga0137409, IMG submission 122059) | Vadose zone soil fungal communities from Angelo Coast Range Reserve, California, USA - CZODoug1_16fungal (Hybrid Assembly) | ecosystem: Environmental > Terrestrial > Soil > Vadose zone... | reverse complement strand
TGCGGTAATTATGCCCAATATCTGATCGGGTTCTGACTTGTGCGTAACGAGGAGCGGCTTGTTATTGAGTATTTTGCGAACTTCCTCCACAGGAGTATCTGCTTCACATGAGTCAACCTTTTCAAAATCTAGATCACCAGCTTCTAGCGCGTCTTTTATCGTTTGTAAGTACCGTTGCTTCTTCTCGTTATGATCAGATGGGATACACCTCGCAAGGTTATAGTCAGAAATTAGACACCATTTCGGCGTTCCGTTTTTCTGTCGCTGTAAAGGAATATATGAGTATGAGTTGATGAGCATCTGTTGTCTGACAAAGCTTATCGGTTGCCATTCATGCGCGATAACTACATCGCGTATCATGAAGTCGCTCACCTTATTCGAGCCATCCATTAGTGCATCCTCCAGGACAAGTGCTAACTCAACGGCGTGAGTCGTGAGATGACGAGCAAGGGCTCCTTGATGCACGGCATCATTTCGAGCAATACGAACGATCTCGTAAAGCTCAGACATCGGTGTGTGTAAGTGACGCCAGCTTGCGGGGATTTCTTCGGCCAGAACAGAATTTTCGGAAAGCTTCTGTATCTTCAGTTTATATTTATCCAGAGTGAGAGCCTTTGGATTATTGGCCAACATAAATCCAAGTCGCTCAATGACAAACAAGATTTCTTGAAACCCTTCCGCATCTCGAAAGGCGCTAGCTCGTGCTATTCTGAACTGGTCGCGGAAATGTTGGGCAATACAAGGGGGCAGTATAATTGTGTGAGGCTTACTGCTATGTGACGCCATTATCTATCATTCCATCATAGTTGAGAACGATCAAGGTAGCACAGGCGTTCAAGCCTCCAGACCACCAGCACATCACTGGCGTGCAGCGAGGCAAGGCACTTGACTAATTGTAACCGTTTTATATGTGCTTCGCTGGCCTTTTCGGTGAATATGCGCTTGCACTCGGCCCGCTGCAAGGCGGCCAGCTGCAAGTCGGGGTTTTGGTCATCGGTGGAGACGCGACAGTAGCCGATTTTCATGCCCCGATTTTGACCTTGATTTCTGACGCATGCAAGCCCTTGTTTTTCTAGACTCAAAAATTTACGACAGAAATCTTGCTTTTCGACGTGGGGCCATGAAGCCGTCTATGAGCAGACAACCTGTATCGTTAGAGAGACGGCCAGACCAGGACCAGCAGGGCACCGACCGCTGGACCACAGAGGTGGTACTCAAGGCGTTCAACGGGCAGATCGTCCTGCTCGGCGGGAACCAGCGGGAGGCGCCGACAGAGGAGAGCTATGGGGCCGGAGCGACCACGAGGCCGCAGTCGTCGGCGACTGGCGGCGGTAGGAAGATCGAAGACATGAACGACGATGTCCCGTTCAGTTGCGAGTGGAGATGATCATGGCACTAATTCGGGTGATCGACGTGGAAACTACCGGACTCGACCCGGCGATCCACCGCGTTTGCGAGATCGCGTGCGTGGACGTGGTCGTCAACGAAGAGAAACTTAATTCGCTGGTCAAAGTTGAGCGCGGCGAGATGTGGTCGTCCCTCGTCAATCCCGGCCATGAAATACCACCTCAAGCAAGCGCAATTCATAACATCATCGACGAGATGGTGAAGGACGCGCCGATGATGCCGAACCTCTACCCGCGCATCAAGGCCGGTCCGCCGGACTACTTCTGCGCCCACAATAACCGGTTCGACGAGAAGTTCGTCAAGGTCGGTCCCTGGTTGGACACATACCGGATCGCGCTGTGGCTGTGGCCGTCAGCGCCGGAACATAAGCTAGCGACGCTGCGGTACTGGTTGAAACTAAATCTCACGAACGATTGGAATGACAGAAAGCGATCGCACTCGGCATTGTGGGACGCCTACGTCTGCGCCGCCGTCCTGCGACGCGCGTTCATGATCGGCGCGACGATCGAGCAGATGGTGGAGGTGTCCAGCCAGCCGGCGCTGTTGCGACGGTTTCGATTCGGTAAGTGGGCCGGAAAGCCGATCGATGAAATCGATCGCGGGTATCTTGATTGGATGCTGTCCCAGAAGGACATGGACGATGACAGTCGCCACACGGCGTTCACCGAGCTCCAGAGGAGGCGCAACCTTGAGCGGCCGCAATCCTCATAGCCATCTCCTCGTGTTCCAGGAGGGAGTTGTGGTCACGACGCTACAAACCTACGGGTTCGACTCCTACCCGTACCTGCACGTCTCCCGGAGGCTTAGGTTGCCATATGCAAGGGTGCTCAGCGTTCTTCGCGAGGTCGAAGACAATCTCTTGGGCGACAATGCGCGCGGACTCTCGAACTATGATCTGGAGCAGATCGTCGCTGCCTATAACGGCGAGATGTGTCGGAGGACAGCATGAGCACGTCGAAGGTAGGCCCGCGCGAGCAGCAACTTCGGGAGCAGCGCGAGCAGGCAGCCAAGGAGCACGAAGCCAAGCCGAAGACGCGCAGCCGCCAGAGCAAGGCCATACCCGAGAAGGACAAGCACTGGAGGCAGCAACTCCGCGCCGTCAAAGCCAACGCAACCAGGAAGGACCGCCGCAAATGAACCCGCTTCTCAAACGCACCCTGATCTTCCTCGCGCTCGTCGTCGCCGCGATGCTCATCATCATCGGCGTGGCCTCCGTCAGCCACGCGGCCGGATGCGAGCCGCCGGCGAAGCTGTTCTTCATCTGGGACGCCGCGCCGGATCCATGCGTGGTCCATCACAAACGGCATCATCATAGAGTTATGGGGGCAACGAAACATCGCGCGCATGTTTCGGGCAGTTCCGTCAGGGATTCCTCGGCCATGCCGGAGGCGCGCTCCCGGCCCTTGGAACAGCGGGTGCGACTCCCGCCTGCCGCCCCCGCCAGTTTCCATTGGAAGCATCCCGAGCACTCCAAGCTGTTCGAGGAGTTCGAGGAGTGGCTGTATCTCGGCAAGCGATAGAGCGGGGCCGACCCGGCAGAGTATGCCCCGTGGTTGGCTAGATTGGTTCTCCAGCCAGCCGGGCCGGCCTCCTTCCCCACATCGAGGCCGGCCTTCTCTTTCCATGGTGTTGACGAGGAGCGCGACGATGGTTGATGTCGATGTTGAGGTTCGCGACTGTCCGGTTTGCGGCGAGCCGATGCGGAAGCTGAAGACGAGGTTCATCTGGCATTGCCTCCGCTGCTCTGAAGATGAAGATCCGGACGACAACGACGAGAGTGACTGATGCCCATCCTTAAGTTCATGTTCGCGACGCTGGTCACCGCGCTGTGCCTCGACAGCGTCGGCACCCACGTCGAGGTCTGGCGCATCAACCCGGACATCGTCGGGTGGATGGTGCTCATCTTCTGCGCCAAGTTGGTGGCCGCCGCGGTCGTGGTGGCGGTCGCGCTGTGGTGCAGGAGCGCGTGGAGGGCTTGGCATGGGTGACAAGACCAAGATCGAGTGGACCGATGCGACGTGGAACCCAGTTAGGGCGCGCAATCTCGTTACCGGCAAGATCGGCTGGCATTGCGAACATGAGAGCGAAGGCTGCCGATTCTGCTACGCAGCAGGCATCAATCGTCGGCTCGGAACCGGTCTCGACTTCAAGCCCGGACACCGTAAAGACATCGAAGTCTTCCTCGATGAAAAGATGCTGTTGGTACCGCTACGCTGGAAGCGACCGCGTACGATCTTCGTGTGCTCGATGACAGACCTGTTCGCTGGCTTCGTCAAGGACGAATGGATCGACCGCATGTTCGCGGTGATGGCGCTATGCCCGCAGCATCGGTTCCAGGTACTCACGAAGCGGGCGAAGCGGATGCGGGAGTATTCTCAGATTATCTCTGGCGGGGCTGATGCCGGTCTTGCTCGCGAGTTTGCCAATCATCGGCCAATGCCGAACCAGACATGGAATTGGCCCCTCCCCAACGTCTGGCTCGGCGTCTCCGCCGAGGACCAGGAGCGCGCCGACAAGCGCATCCCCGACTTGTTGGCGACGCCGGCCGCGGTGCGGTTCGTGAGTCTGGAGCCTCTTCTTTCATCTATTGATCTTTCCCCATGGTTGCCTAATAATCCAGTCCATGAAGACCAAGCACAACGAGGAGTTCGTTTACCAAGCGGTGACGAACGGCGATCTGGAGATTATGCCGGACGGGACGATCTGGCGTCTTCGCAAACGGGGATGGGACCGCTGGCAGAAGAAGGCCATCAGTCGGCCGTGCAAACGAGTGAGGGCGGAAAGACCGAGTGGGAAAGACGGCGAATATTTTCAGGTCGGAATGATGTTCAACAGCGTTCGGGTTTTTGCTCTGGCCCATCGTTTGGTATATCGCCATTTCAACGGTCCGATCCCCAAGCATCTGACTGTGAACCACAAAGACGGGAAGAAGAAGCGGAACGTTCCGAGCAATTTGGAACTGGCGACTCATTCGGAACAACAGATTCACGCACTTCATGTACTCCAAGTCGGGCGCACGGATCAGAACGGTCCGAGGAACGCCATGGCGAAACTGACGCCAGAGAAGGTAATGGAAATTCGCCGCAGGAGAAAAACAGGCGAACTTCTTCGATCAATCGCCGAGGACTTCGGAGTCCAGCATCAGGCAATATCGAAGATCGCGCGCGGAGACCGGTGGGCAAAATTTCCTGGTGCATCGTAGGCGGCGAGAGCGGCCAACACGCGCGGCCGATGCATCCGGACTGGGCGAGGTCGTTGCGCGATCAGTGCGCGGCGGCGGACGTGCCGTACTTCTTCAAACAATGGGGCCAATGGCACGCCGATGCGTTGCTCAACAGATTGCCGGATGGACGCTGTCCGCCGCCAGATATGAAGATCGGCAAGAAACGCTCCGGTCGCCTTCTCGACGGCGTCGAACACAATGGTATGCCGGCATGACGAGAGCGATCACGATCCACCGCCTAGCCTACAACAGGAGATCACCGCCTATGGCATGGGGAGACAAGAAGACCACCCGCGACGACACCGATCACAAGATGCCGCAGAGGCTGCCTCCGAACGGGTGGGACAAGCCGGAGAAGCGCGCGGCTGACGCAGCCATGGTTGCAGTGAACCAACGCACCAATGGTCGTGAGACCTGGGACGCTGGTCATCCCGAAGACAGAGAACCCATCAACCTCTCCAAGTTCGAGCACGAGATGACCCGCGACCGCATCGCCGACATCAAGGAGATCGTGTGTAAATTAACGTACGGGGAGATGATGACGGTTGCGGAGTTGCTGGCTGAATCCATGCCGTCCGGCACCGTCGACAAGGATTCGTTCAAGCTCATCCTGCCGCCGACGCTGCACGCGTGGGCGACTTCTCAGCCGGCGGCACCTTCCCTGTGATTCTGGCGCTCCCTCCTCGGCTGGTACATGATGCTGCCGCGGACGCACATCACCAGGACGTTCACCATCAACAACACGTCCACGGCGGCACCGGTCGGCCGGTGTCCCTCGATCAACATCCAGCTCGGGATTTCGTAGACGGTGTTCGCGAACAGCGCGATCGATAGGAGCGCGAGGGACACCCGCTGCACGTGGACGAACGGTGTGTGCTCCTTGAGGATGACTGCGGTCAGGTAAAGACAGCCGATAGCCGCAACCGTGCACGATATCGACGTGATGAGGTCTAGGTTCACGACGATGACGTCGACAGCCTTGTTGGCCATGTCGATCGACCTGGTCGCGACCTTTTCCATCTTGTCAGGCATTCGGCCCTCCGGTTGGAGTTGACGATGGCGTCGTGCCCGATAGGCGCTGGCGCAACATCGTGGAGAAATATTCCAGGATTTGCACGCCGATGTATCCGATGACGAACGATGTCGGGATGATTGGGAAGTTGACGAGCTTGGCCAAGGGTTCGCCCAGGTAGACGGCGATGAGCGTCGACGACGCCACCGTGCCGATGACGATCAGTGCGTTCAGCGCCTTCATGCGCAGCACGTTCACGACGCCCCCACTGAAACCTGCGACCGCTATCGACGGGTCGATGCCTAGCTGCGTGAGGATCTCCCTCCACGAGCTTACGCCGTCAATCATGTGCACTGCTTTCCCGACATTCCCCCCGCACTATGGACAAAAGAGAGGCGGCGCACAATGACGCCGCCCAAGGAAACGTTGGGGGTCTGGCCCAACGTCGGGAGGAACTCACAACGTTGCCAGACCTACCACTGATCGAAGATCAGCGCTGTATCGTATTGCTCACATCAGAAACTATACCGCACGAACGCCCGGAACTCCTCGAAACGGAACTTGTTGTCGGACGTCAGGATCGGCGTGTTGTCGATGGTGACCGTGGTCTGCTTCTCGCCGAGGCGGACGTGGTCGTACTCGGCACCGATCGACCAGTTCGGCGCGAACGAGATCTTGTGTTCGATGCCGAGCCCGGCCTGCCACCCCGTGCTGGTCTCGCTGATGGCCTGCGCCAGCGTCGTGGTTTCTGTGATGTTCGCCTTGGTGCCGCCCCAGGCGAAGCCGGCCTTGCCGTAGAGCAGCGTCGAGTCGGTGATCAGGAAGCCGACGCGCCCGCCGGCCGCGCCGATATAGTTCGTAGTCTTGTCGACGCCGAGGACGCCTAGCACGTTGCTGCCGCTGTGGATGCTGGCAAAGCCCTGCTCGATGTAGACGCCGAGGACCCAGCGCGGGATGACCTGGAAGTTCGCGCCGATGTCGAACCCGCCGAAGAACCCGGCGGGGGATGAGCCGAGGTTGTCGATGATCGACGTGCCCGTCGCGTCGAGGACGTTGATGCCGCCCGTGTCGACGGCCGCGCCGGCGAACCCGCCGATCCAGATATTGTTCCAGTTGTAGGCCGGGGCGGCAAGGATGGGGGCCTTGGTGGGGTAGGCCTGCAGGTCGGCCGCCTGGGCACCGGCGGCGCAGAGCAGCGCGGCGGCTGCGACGATGAGCTTCTTCATGGGATGTCCTTCCTTATGCGGATACGTGATTTGTAATTTCTAGCGCGTATCTTACGCACTTGTGTGCGGATCAATGCAACACAGATCGGACAGCCAAACGAGTATAGACGGCCACTACCAATGAATTTCACGAAACGTGTTGCATGGAAACAACACTCGGTGATCGATGCGGAACGAATTTCAGAGATTGATCTGCTCATGTGTCTTCAGATACCAAACTCTCTTTTCCAAAGACTAAGTTGACGTCTACGCTCCGGCAGCCCATTGGTGCCCCCGTTGAGTTTTTTGGTCTCGCCGACGACGTCGTCCTTATCGGCGAAGGGGAGGCACCCGCACGCGATCCAGTCCGCCACCCCGCACTCAAGGGTATGGGCAGGGTCGATGATGAGCTCCGGGTCCTCCAGCACGCTGAACCCCGCGCTGTGCGCGTCCAGGAGCCTCTGGAGGGCCGCCACGCCGTCCCTGCCGGTAACCTGGGTAAGACCGGCCCCGCGGAAGTCGTAGCCGTCCGTGCTCGGCGGCGGCGCGTTGCCCATACGACCGCCGTACGCGATCTCCCCGATCATCTTCTCGTTGTGCGCCCAGCGCTGCGCCATGGCCGGCGTGAAGTGCGTCGGGAAGATCACCCGCAGGCGCTGCGCCGTGTAGTTGAGAGATTCGATCATCTCTAATCCCTGGCCGCATTCCTCCGACGCCTGGGCCATGAAGTGCGCGATCGCCATCGGCTTGTTGGCGATGCCGTAGCTTTCGAAGATCTGTGGGGCCGAGGCCACGATGCCCTCGGCGAGGCCGGCCACGTGTTGATCCGCGTGAGGCCAACGTCGGCTCATCATCTCAATGGTCAGCATCTTGCCTCACTGAACATCTCGTCCTTTAGATTCCGCTATCTGCGGCGACATGCAGATATATGTTGCTGTTCTGTGCAGCAATAGTGGCGGTCGTCTCAATGAAGACCCTATCTGGACTCAACGCCGTATTTGGATCAACCGTTATAGCTACTTGTCCAGGAAGTGTCGCATTTCGCGCGTCTGCGCTAGCGTTGGCAGGATTGTAAGTCGTGATCGACGGATTGACGCGCATGGACACCGGGAATTGCCAGTTCCACGAAACGTCAGAGGTTGCGACCTGCGTGTTCACCCCGAGTGATCCTGCGAGTCCTGCATTCTGTGCAGGTGCCGTGCCATAGGGAAACGTCTTCGCATAGTGTCGCTTGCACCCCAGCAGCGACTTCTCGAACGGCACGCGCTCGAACAGCGACACGCCGCCGACCTCGAGTTGGACGTCGTCGATCGTGATGCTGTCGTCCGCTCCAGCGGTCCCCACGGGAGTCCACGCGAACGTCACCTCCGCCTGCGTGGCGTTGGTCGGCATGGCGACGATGACGGCACCAGCCGTCCCGACGGACTGCTGGGTCCCCGGGGCGATGTTGGTTACGGACCCGAACACCTGGGTCTCGCTGGTGTACGCGCCGGTCCCGCGCTTCCCCACCGCGCCCGTGCCGGCGAACAGGAAGACGCTAAGCGCCCCGCTGGCCGGCGACCAGTTCGTCCCAGCCTTCGCCACGTAGCTGATGGCGACCAGCTTGCCCCGCAGCCTGACGATCTCGTCGGTGTCCAGAGGGAACGCGAACACCACGAAGGTGGTACCGGTCTGGCCGTTGTTCCTCGTGATCTTGGCGGCGAGGTTGGAGTTCGCGGTCAGCCCGGCGACGGCGGCGATGACTGAAGCCTGATTGGCCCCGTTCTGGTAGTACCATCTATCCGCCGTGTAGGTCGTCGACGACGCGCCGACGGCGAAACTCGCGCTCGACCCGGCCCCACGCTGCCACACCTCAAGCCCGCCGTTGTCCCCGATGATGTTGCGCCACGAGAGCGGCGGGAACGCCGCATGGCCGACGGGGTCTATGGCCGCGAACGGGCACCACTGGGTGCCGTCCCACTTCTTCCAGACGTGGACTGACTTCGACGTGTCGAGCCAGTCCTGGCCCTCCACGAGCGCGCTGGACACGCCCGGTCCCACCGTCGGGGCGGTCGTCCCGGAGAACAGCGATATCTGCGCCGCCCACGCTGCGTTTATGTCGGCGGCGGCTGCTGCTCCGGTCAGCGGTGATCCGGGGAGGATGACGGGGGCTTGAGACATCAGATAGTGACCAAAGATGCAGTCAAACCTGACGCAGCATCTCCCGGAGACGGGACGTTGATGCCGCCGGCAATTATCCCTTTGGGCGCAGAGAACGGAAATACCTGAATATCAGCGGATGACGTGTTGATGTGATCAAGTCCGGGAATGGTAGTAGGACCAGGTTGAAGATCAGAGATATCATCAATTACAAGTTGGAAAAAAGCTCCGCCGGAAAAAGAGGCTCCTACTCCCAAGATGAGCCACCCGTCACCGCCTGGCCATTCAACCTGAACGGTACCAGGGTTTTCGACTACAGCAGATGCATACGTCCTGAACATTGCGTTCCCTAATCGAAATACACTCATGTCGATGTTCCTTCTAAATTCCCGCATCTGCGGTGACGTGAACGGCGACCTGATCGCCAATTGTAGGACCGCTACCATCGGAGGTGCCAGTAATAGTCACGGAATTAGCTGTAACGTTGGTCGTCGCCACAGACGCTATGCTCGTCGGAGAACTGGCACCCGTCTGTCTGACAGGGTTCGCATTAGTAGCCTGCGGATTGTAGGTGGTGATCGAAGGCGTCGTCCTCATGACGATGGGGAACCTCACCGGAATGGTCGCAGCTAACGGGGTAGAATTGTTAGCCTTGCCGATGATGGCCTGTATCTCCCCCGTGCTCACGCCCGCGTTCTGCACCGGCGCTGTCCCGTAGAGGAACGACTTGTAGAAGTGCCTCTGGCACCTCACCAGCATCAAGTCGAACGGGATGCGCTCGAACGTCGGGCTCGGGAATGGAGTCGTCTCCAGCATCACGTCGTCTATCGTGATCGAGTCGTCCGCGCCAGCCGTCCCGACCGGGGTCCACGAGAACTGCACCTCGCCCTGGGTCGCGTTCGCCGGGACCGTCGAGGTGCTCGTGCCGCTGTTGCCTGTCGACGCGCTCGGCGCGACGTTGGTGGAGACGGAGAGCACGTTCGTCTCGCCTGTGAAGCCCCCGCCGCGCTTGGCGACAGCCCCGGTGCCGACGTAGAGCGTCATGGTTATCGTGCCGGCCGTCGGCGACCAGTTCGCCCCCGCCTTGAACAGGGCGCTGAGGGATACCTTGTTGCCCCTCATCCTGACCACCTCGTCGGTGTCGAGGGGGAAGCCGAACGTGTACGCGGTGACTCCCGTCTGGGCGTTGTTGCGCTGCACCTTCGCCGCGAGGTTGGACTGTGCTGACAGCCCCGTGACCGCGGCTATGACGGACGCCTGGTTCGCGCCAGTGATGACGTACCAGCGGTCAGCGGTGTAGGCAGTGGTCGACGCGCCGACGGCGATGGACGCCGACGCCCCCGCCCCGCGCTGCCAGACCTCGAAGCTGCCGTTGTCGTTCAGGACGTTGCGCCACGACTGAGGTGGTTGGGTGAAGTGGCTGGTCGGGTCGATGATCAGCAGTGCACACCACGTCGACCCGTCGTAGACCCTCAAGATGTTCGGGGACACTGACGTGTCCAGCCACCACTGGCCCTCGACGAGCGCCCCGCTGGCGCCGGGGCCGAGCGTCGGCGCTGTGACGCCGGAGAACTTGCTGATGATCGCAGCCCACGCGGCGTTGATGTCGCCGACCATGGCGCTGCCGGCGAGCGGGGAGCCGGGAAGGATGACGGCGGACTGCGACATTGGCCTACTCCTGGCTGACTGCTGTTTCTTCTCGATGCGCGGCAAGCAGGTCTGAGACCTGCTTTTCCAGCATCGAAATCCGTTGCCCCTGCCTCAGGTTCTTGACCTCGGTCAAGGCTATGGCATGCAGCGCGGCGTGAAGTTGCTGCTGATAGATGGCGACGAGCAGTTTGTCGTCGCTGGGTTCTTCCTGGATGTTCAATTCGTTCACCTCAAAAGAGTGGGATGTACCTGGTCACACCGGCATTGCTCGTGACCACCATCCATTCCTGGACCCCGGCGTTCGCTCCGGCTGGTCCCGCCGACCCCATGGTCATCGGGCCGACGGTACCGTTGCCGGCTGTCAGCACCTTGCTCAGTGCTATCCCGTTGACGGTCGCCTGGATGGTTGACCCCAAGACCCCGGCAGAGACGTACCACCCGATCTGGTATCCCGTCGGGAGGGCAAGCGCTATGCCTGTCGATGAGGTGAGTGCCCCTTCTTGGATGACGATCCCCTTGTCGAAGGTGGTGCCGTTGGCCAGGATCACATGAGCGGCTGACGCCGGATGTACTCCGGCCCTGGAGCCGCCGGACGCTAGCCACAAAGCAGCGGTCTGTGAACCCGGGTCAACGTTCCACGGGTCGATCGTCACGACGGGAGTGATCTTGTTGACGATGTCCAACTCGAGCGCCGTGGTGAAGCGCGCCGTGGCGTTGTTGTGCCAAGCCTCCCCGTATAAGGCATATCCACGCTGGTTGACGCCGCCGCTGTCATTGTTGACGAACCCGCCGACCCCGATCGCGTTCGAGCCACTCGCGGTGTCGCTCGTGCGGGCACCGCCCAGCGTTCCGATCCCACTCTTTGGGGTTATCCCGGCAAGTTGCGCGAACGTCGTGGTGTTCGCTATCAGGGTTTCCAGCCAATCCTTCGTCGTCGTGGGCGAATCACCACTGTTGACTGCCGACGTTCCGACGAGGAGCCTGTCCAGCCTGCTGACGGTCGCCACCGGGGAACCGTTGGTCCACACACCGCCGGAGTACGGGACTTGGGGAGATGAGTTGGCCGGTACGTACTCGACGATGGCCCACACCCCGCCGCCCTTGTAGACGGCGAAGAACGCGTCACCAACAGCGATGCTCAAGTTGACCCCGTTTGGGCACAAGATGGACGCGGAGTTGGCGATCGTGAAGGTGCCGCTGGAGTTGACGAGCTTCATCTCGCCGGTCTTCGCGGCAGATCCGAAGCTGTTGATGGTCGTGGTTCCGCTGACGGTGATGAAGGTCTGAGGCTGCGCCCCGATGTTGGTGGTCGACGCCGACGGCAGCGTGGCGACGCCGCCGCCGAGTTGCGGGAGCCAGTTCGAGTTGACGACGTCGAGCGTCCCGACCCTGTCCCAGTTGACGCCATCGAAGAACCTGAACACCGGCAAGTTGACGTCGGTCGTGTCGAACCAAGACTGGAACTCCAGCGGCGCGCTGCCGGGTCCGTTGGCCGGCGAGGACGCGCCGGAACTGTTCGTCGCCAGCGCGTCGTAGGCCGCGTTCATGAGCGCGGAGAAGGCCACCATCGAGATGGAGCCGCCAGTTGGCACATTATACGCACCTTGGGACATCAGTACCCCGCGAACTCGATGTTGACCGTCCTGGTGACGTCGACGCCGTTCGTAACCTTAACGAAGGCAGACGACAAGGAAAGGCTGGAAACCATGAGGATGTCCCCGGCCTGCTCGTTGGTGATCGTCGCCTGCCACACCGGGAGGCCGGGCACGGACGGTCCGCCGCCGGGGCCGCCGTTGAACGCCGCAGCGGTCAGCGACCCGTCCGGCGTGAACGTGATCGTGATCCCGCCCGCCGTGATGGACTCCCCGATGTAGTGGTCGATCCTCGTCGGGATGTGCACGGCGTACGAGAACGCGCTGACCGAGGCGATGGTGTTGGGGTCGTCCGACTCGACGTACATCTGCATCCAGAACGCCTTGCCGATGTAGAACCCGGCCCTGTACTTCTGCCAGCCGGTGGACGTCGAGCTTGAGGCCCAGATGTCCTGCACTGAGTACACGTCGACGATGGCGAACACGTCGCCGTCGAACACCCCGTCCGACGACACGTTGATGTTCGGCCACGCCTTGATGAACGCGTTCGACGCCGACCCGAAGATGTCGGTTATGCTGAAGATGTCGGTCCAGTCGAAGATGTTCTGGGAGCTCGGGAACCCTTCGGCCGTCCACGTGGCGTCGATGAGGCATCCCACGGAGCGCCCGACGTCGATGACGTGGGACGTCGGAGCCGTGTAGGTGCCGAACACCACGTTCGACGAGCTGAAGAAGTAGAAGTCCGAGACCAGGTACACGTCGGGGATCGCGTAGACGTCGCTCGTCGTCGCGCCGAACTGGAAGTTGTACCAGTCGATGAGCGTGTAGATGTCTGGCACGGCGTAGAAGTCGCCGGAGCCGAACGTCTCGATGACGCCCCCGTTGTCGTAGGCGTTCCCGCTGAAGGTTCCCGGCAGGACGCCGGTAGAGATCGAGAACTCGTCCCAGCTCTTGACGATGTTGAGCGGGATCACGGCCCCGGCGATCTCGATCGCCGCCGCGTCGGCGGAGTACACGTCGAGCCCGGGGAGCGGCTGGCAGTGCGCCTTTATCAGGTAGGCCGTCGGCTGCGGCGTCAGCCCGATCGCTGGAACGTTCGGGTGGAGGTAGCGGCCGATGATGAGCGCCGATTCCCAGTCCTGTCCCTTGCGGATCTCGTAGTCGATCGGGTTGCGGAAGTCGACGATCTCGTCCCAGGCGAACAGCGTGATGTTCGATTGGTAGTTCGTCGTGAAGTTCTGCACGTCCGGGAGCGGCGACGTTAGCGCAGTCCCCAGGATCGTGTAGGCGTACGGCGATACGCTCGCCTGCGTCTGCGGCCCTGCCCCGTAGTGGTTGAAGTTCACCAGCTTGATGAACAGGGTCTGCCCGATGCGGTCCGGCGTGAACGGGATGCGGAACACCCCGGCGTCGATGCGCACGAGCGTCGAGCCCGCCGGGACAACCTGCGGCGTCGTCCCGTAGCCGGCGCGGTTCAACGTCGTGAGGTTGTACGAGTTCGCGCCCGTCGGCGTGGCGTCGCGGTACGCCAGGAACTCGCCGCCGACGTAGCAGAGGGTGGCGAACCCCAGCAGGTCGGCCTGGGTGGCCGACATCAGCTGCGAGCCGCTCTCGGCAAGGTCGACGGACAGCGTGCTGGACGTGTCGATCGTCGTCGGCGTCGTCGCCTGGAGCACGGCCGGGAGGATCGCGGTCGTCACTCCCATCCGCGCCGGTCCAAGCTGCTGGCCGGAGAACTGGTAGTTCACCCCGTCGTAGCTGACGTAGACGTTGGCCCCGCCCCACGTCTGGAGGTTCACCCCGGTGACGGCCATCCAGACCTCGAGGCCGCCGGCGAGCTGGTCCGTGGGCTCGAAGAAGAACGGCTGCAGGGTCAGGCCGGGGTCGATGTTGCTGTTGAGGACGAAGCCCGACCCCGCCTGCGCCCCGAACAGCGGCGCCGACGCCGAGCCGATGAGCATGTCCTCGCACGTCAGCGTCAGCGTGTAGTCCTGGTTCTCGGTGATCTCCTTGATGCGCACGAGCTTACGGTTCAACCCCAGAACGGGGTCCGTGATCGTCACCAGGTCCATCGGCTCCAGGAGCACGAACTTGGCACCAAGCTCGACCTGGTAGGTGGTGATGACCTGCTCACGGCCGAGTTGGAGCAGCGCGCACTGCTGCGCGGCCGGCCCGTAGCAGAACAGGGATAGCTGCTTGGTGTCCCTGGCGCGCAGCGAGTACTGCTGGATGGACGCGTCGTCCTTCACCTCGACCACGGTCGGGTTGTAGTCCGGCGTCGTGCCGGCCGCCCCGGCGTAGTTGAAGTTCCGGTCCAGGTACTGGATCTTGACGTCGTTGTAGATATCCGCCACCGCCTTGATCGAGACGATGACCGGCGACTGGTAGCTGCTGTTCGCGCCGGCCAGGAAGTCGTCGTCGGTCAGGTCGTATATCGGCGACAGGTTCGGCGTGAACGTCGCCCCGTTGGCGGCGGCCGAGGCGTCGTAGTACGGCACGATCTTCAGCTGACCGCCGGACCACACGGCCTCGGCGACGCAGCCGTAGAGGACGTCCTGCATGAACGACGCGGCGTCCTGCTGCGTGATCAGGATCGGCGACATCCATATGCCGACCGCCTGGCAGTAGTTGTAGAGCGTGACGAGGTTGGTGTCGCCGATGCGGCTGGACGGGAACTGGAGCCCATACTTGTTGTTCGTCAGGAAGTCGACGACGATGTCGCGCGGGTTGGCGTCCAGCGTCGTGTTGGACGGCTCGAAGAACCCGAACAGCACCTCGAAGTTGAGCGACGGGAGTTCCGGCGACGTGCTGAGGTTGAACGGTGCCGCCGCCACGTAGGCGATGCCGCGGTAGGCGCGCGCGTCGTTGGGGTGGTTCGTCGTGATGAACCCCCACGCCGTCTGCGTGTAGCTGCCGGTGAACAGCGCGAAGTTGAGCGCGGCCAGTGACGAGATGTTGCCGCTCACCCACACGCCGTTGCCGACCGGGTTCGGGTTGGTGCTGGTCAGCAGTTGAAGTATCGTCGTGTGCGCCTGGGCCTGCACCGTCGGGTTGAAGTACCCGTTGAAGAACAGGTTGTTCGTCTGGCTCGCAGGTGATCCTCCTGACACCGCCAGGGTGCTTCCCGCCTGCGTGCCAACGCCGAGGATCGGCCCCTCGCATAGCCCGCAGACAACCGTGGCCGTGTAGTTGGTCTGGGTGGAACCGCCCCCGCCCTTCCCGCCACCGCCGGTCCCCGAGCCCTTGCCCCCGCCGCTGCTCTGCTGGACCTGGGTGGCGATGAAGTCGGCGTAGTAGATGAGGTTCGGCGCGATGCGGTTAGCGCCCCAGCCGATCGGGATCGGCGTGCCCTGCACCGCCGTCTGGACCCGCAGCTGGGTGGCTGGGGGCGTCGTGTCCGTCTGCCGGCCGCCGCCGCCGAAGAAGTTTGTCATGGTGTTGACGCCGTCCTTGCCGACGGAGTCATACTACGCGGCGGAGACGGACAGAAGGAAGTAAACCAATGGCCTCCCTGGAGATAGACGCAATGGCAAAGGAGATCGCGAAACCAACCGAACAGACCGTTCCTGAGATGCCGTGGAGCCGCGACCTCATCAAGGCGATAGCGATGGACATCGGGAAGGAGATCGTCGCCTACATCGAGGTCATGTATCCGGAGGCGATCGAAGCCACGTCATCGACGTTCAAACTTTCCGTTCGCAACTGCATCTACAACGAGATCATGGCATCGATCGATGTGAACGACGCTGGCCTCATCGATGCTAGGTTGAAAGACCGAAAAAAATTCCGCCGCGAATGGACCGGTACCTATCGTAGGATGCGTGCGGCTAAGGACGTCACCACAAACTGAACTACGTACTGCCGCTGGACAGAAGGAAGTAAACCATGGTCAGCAGGTTGCTGGATGAGACTGAGATAGATCGAGCTGCAAGGGCTGGTTTCCAGTTCGGATGGAACGCCGCGATCGCAGAGGCAGCAAAAGCTATACTTGACAGAACGACCGCCGAAGCT